>WNFV01006869.1_pt1 | contig 13324 bp, 11 predicted proteins | sample 5400101 | NCBI WGS metagenome assembly WNFV01 (sample SAMN13153361, study PRJNA577476) | soil metagenome | isolation source: 115 cm soil or saprolite under grassland replicate 1 | place: USA:California | collected 2016-06-15
CCCAGCTGGCCGAGCGCCTGGGTCAGGCCCGTCGCACCTCGCCGGTGCAGGGCCTGCTCCGCCAGCCCAACCAGGTCCGCCGGGCCTTCGGCCCGGGCTGGGCCCTGGTCGGGGATGCCGGCTACTACCGTGACGCCATCACGGCCTACGGCATGAGCGACGCCTTCCGCGACGCCGAGCTCCTGGCCGTCGCCCTCGACCAGGCGCTGGACGGATCTGCCGAGGAGGCCACGGCCCTGGCCGGCTATCAGCGCCAGCGCGACCGGGCGCTGGCGGAGATCTTCGAGATCACCTGCCGCCTGGCCGCCTTCCCGCCGGTGCCGAGGTTCATCGGGCTCCAGAAGCAGCTGAGCGCCGCCATCGACAGGGAGGCGGCCGCCCTGGCCGCCCGGCCCGGCCCGGGCGAGCGCCTGCTCGCCACCGCCTGAGACCGACTATCGCCGACGGAGGGAGGTCACCGCCGGACCCGACCGACCGGACCACCGCCATCACCAGTCAACGCACAGCCAGGGAGGCGTGCCACGATGACCACCACCAACACCACCGCCGAGGTCCACGACCCCATCCGCAACGGCGTGGACACCGCCACCCTCTTCGCCACCATCGATGCGGTCAAGCAGGCCCCCGAGGCGGCCAGCTTCCAGTTCCGCGCCCACAACCAGTGGGTCAGCGGCACCCACAACCGCGGCACCATCGCCGACTACTTCGGGGTCGGAGAAGAGCGCGTCCACGAGCGCACCTTCGTCTTCGACGCCGACCACCCCGCCGTCCTGGTCGGCCAGGACCAGGGACCGACCCCGGTCGAGTTCGTGCTCCACGCCCTGGCCGCCTGCCTCACCGCCGGCCTGGCCAACATCGCCGCCGCCCGCAAGGTCAAGCTCACCGAGGTCCGCTCGACCGTCACCGGCGACATAGACCTCAACGGCATCCTCGGCCTCAACCCCGAGGTCCGCAACGGCTACCAGCAGATCACCGTCCGCTTCACCATCAAGGGAGACGCCCCGGCCGAGACGCTGCGCCAGCTGCTGGACCAGTCCCGAGCCCGCTCGGCGGTCTACGACGTCATCACCAACGGCGTGCCCGTCACCATCGAGGTGGACACCGGCTGACGCCCGGAGAACCTGCCACGACCGCCCGCCGTTGCCGCCGCACTATCGACGACCCCGAGCCGCCGGCAAGGGGCAACGCCGGGTCGGGGCGGGACGCCGGCTGGGTCTCCTGGGTTGGTGGCCGCGTGGTCGCCTTACACTGCCATCCATGCCAAGGGCAATGGAACTAATCGGCAGACAGCGGGAGCAGGCCGCGCTGCGCGAGGCGATCGCGACCGCTGCGGGCGGCGACGGCGGGCTCCTGCTGGTCGCTGGAGAAGGCGGCGTGGGCAAGACCGCGCTGGTGGAATCCGCCCTCGCCGGGAACGGCGGGCTCGTGTTGCGCGGCGCCGCCGACCAGCGGGCGGTCAGACCCTACGCGCCCGTCGTCGCCGCGTTGCGCAGCTACCAGCGTGCGGTCCCTGACGGCTTGGCCGGTTCCGGGCCGCTGGCCGGGCATCTCGCGCTTATCCTTCCGGAGCTGGGTTCGCCTCCCGCCGACACCGATCAGGCGACCTTGTTCGAGGCGGTCGGCAACCTGGTCGAGCAGATCGCGCGTCGGCAGCCCACCGTGGTGTTCCTGGATGACCTTCAGTGGGTGGACGCCGCGACCGCCGAGCTGCTGCTGCAACTGGACAGAACGCTCCAGACGGCGCCGGTGCTGGTCCTTGGTGCCTACCGCAGCGACGAGGTGGCGCGCGGGCACCCGGTGCGCAGCGTGCGCTCGGAGCTCCGCCGCCGCCGGCGCCTGCAGGAGCTGACCGTCGAACCGCTGGGCCCGGTGGACACCGCCGAGCTCGCCGCGCGGGTGCTCGGGGCGCGGCTTGGGAACCGGCTTGCGCGGGCGCTGTATGACCGAACCCAGGGAGTGCCGTTCTTCATCGAGGAGCTCGCCGTCGCGCTTGCGACCGCTGGACGGTTGGCGACGGCGGCAGGCACCGTGGAGCTCGGGCCCGATGAGACCCTGCCACTGCCCGACAGCATCAAGGAGATCGTGCTGCTGCGCACCGAGCGGCTGTCGTCGGCGGGGCGTCACACCCTCGAGATCGCCGCCGCGGCCGGGCTTCGATTCGACCTGGAGCTGCTGGCCGCGCTCGGCGGCGCCGACGGCATCGACGAAGCGGTCCAGCGGGGCTTCCTGGTGGAGGTGGACCAACAGGGCGGGTTTCGCCACGCCCTCATCCGCGAGGCCATCTACGACGACACGCCGTGGACCCGACGGCGGACCTACCACCGCCGACTGGCGGAGGAGCTGGCGCGGCGCGGCGCGGCCCCCGAGGCGGTTGCCGAGCAGTGGCTCGCCGGCGGCGAACGCGACCGTGCCCGTCCCAGCCTGCTGGCCGCGGCGGAGCGGTTCTGCCAGGTGCACGCCTACCAGGACGCCGCCCGCGCGATCAGCCGCGCCATCGAGCTGTGGCCGGACGGCGAGGACGAGGACGACCGCCTGGCTGCGCTGGAGCGCCTGGGCGGCTGCGCGCAGCTCCACGGCGATCTCGCCGGGGCGGCCCGGGCATGGCAAGAGGTCGCGGAGGGCTGCCGCGCCCGGGGTGAGCTCAGCAGGCTGGCCGAGCTCCAGCGACGCCTGGCCGGGATCCACGAGCTCCAGGGAGCCTGGGATCGCGCGCTTGCGGCACGCGCCGCCGCCGCGGAGGCGTTCGCGGAGCAGGGCCAGGAGCTCGAGGCAGCCGCCGAGCAGCTCGCCGCCGCCTCGCACCTGCAGTCCGCGGCCAGCTTCACCACCGCGCTCGGCCTCATCGCCGGTGCTGGCTCGGCGGTGGAGCGCACCGGCTCGGTCCAGCTGCGCGTTCGCGCGTTGTCCCTTGAGGGCCAGATCCGGGCCAAGCTCGGCGACACCCATCGCGGCGTGGCGTTGGCCCGCGAGGGGCTTGCCCTCGCGCTGGCGGAGAACCTCACCGAACCGGCGGCCGAGGCCTACTACCGGCTGGCGTCGGCCCTGCAGGCCGCCGCCGACTACCCCCAAGCGCTCGACGCCTACGCGGCCGCCAGCGACTTCTGCCAGCAGCAGGGTATCGCGGGCATGGGGGAGGTCTGCTTCTCGTGCCTGGCGCCGGTGATGGTCAGGACCGGCGAATGGGATCGCGCCGTCGAGGTCTGCCGAGCGATCCTCGACGCCGGCGACGCCCCAGCCAACGCCCGGATGGTCGCCGCAGCCGAACTCGGGATCGTGTCCGTCCTGCGCGGTGAGACACGGCGGACACGACGCCTGCTGTCCGACAGTCTTGGGTTCGCCCGTCGCAACGAGCTGTTCGGGCTCGGGGTCGAGGCCGCCCACGGGCTGGCTCGAGCCAACGCGCTGGAGGGCCGCGTCGACGACGCACTGCGAGGTGCCCGCGACCTCATCGGTCGCATCGCCGACCGGGAGGAGCGTCACTACTCGGTGTCGGCGCTTCGCTGGACCACCACCTTGTTCGCCCGCCAGGGCCTCAAGGCTGATGTCGCCCGCTCGACCGAACTGCTCTCCCAGACCGCTGGAACGCTCGGCAGCACTGAGGCGGTGGCCGGGCTCGGCCACGCCCTTGGTGAGTTGGCGCTGGTCGACGGCGATGCCGCCGGAGCCGCCCAGCACTTCACGCACGCCCTTGACCTCCTCGGCGACCTCACTGTGCCGTACGAGCGGGCCGAGACCGAACTGCGAGCGGCCATCGCGCTCGCGGCCGCCGGGGAGCGCGGGTTGGCGATCAACCATCTCACTTCTGCCTACCGCGCCGCCCGTCGGCTTGGCGCCCGTCCCCTTGCCAGAGCCGCGGCGGAGGAGCTCGCCCGCCTCGGCGAGAAGATCGATCGTCGACTCGGTCGACGGGCCGCAGGCCAGCTTGAGCACGCCGGACTCTCACGGCGTGAGGTCGAGGTGCTGCGCCTGGTGTCGGTTGGGCGCACCAACCGCGAGATCGCCCAAGCGCTGTTCCTCAGCTCGCGCACCGTCGACATGCACGTCCGCAACATCCTGACCAAGCTCGACTGTCGCTCCCGCACCGAAGCGACCCACAGAGCCGCAGAACTCGACCTGCTCGAGAGCCGCCCTTAAGAGGTGGTCTTCACAACAGTCGGGGCTGGCGGGCGCAGATCAGCGCGCAAACCAAGGAGAGGAACGCGGTCAGGACGTCGGCGCGCCGCTCGTAGCGGACGATGAGGCGACACTTCGCCAGCAGCCAGGCCAGCGACCGCTCCACCTCCCAGTCGTCAATGCCCCGAGGACGGCTCGCAGCACCACTGGGTCGCCCGCAAGGTGTAGGTGATCTGATATCAAGGTGAGCCGTTCTCCTCCCAGCCCAGCGTGCGTCGGCCAATCCTGCCTCGTTGGGGCCCTCCCCATCGGCACCGACGGTGATTCCTACGGAATCGGTGATACAGACCATGGCAGCTCGCGGCTCGTCTTGGTGACCATCGACCGGGAGCCAACGGCGGTGTCGCTGGGGACCACCACACTCCTGGAGGGCTGGATGCATCGCATCCCAGGGAATGTTGCGCATGCAAGTACCCTTGGTATGGGTAACTCGTGCCCGAGAGAACAGCCCAGGAAGGTCATGCCAGCCAGCAGCGCCGCCACCATCACCGAGGGCGACATTCACTGGATTGCTGCCGGGGCGGGATTGTCATCTTGTTAGCATGAGGGCGGCGCTGACCTGCACAAAATGATCGGGTGGAGGCGAGCTGTCACCGTCGACGATGGTTCACCGCGAACGCCACTAAGCGCAGCTGCTGACGCTCCACCCCGATCCCACGGCCGCGCAGGCGCAGCACCAGTGACCCGGCTCCGACTGGATGCCGGAACCGAGCCGGCTTGTCGGGTGTAGTAGCGGCATGCAGGTGCTCATGTAAGTGCACGGATCTGGTTGAGGCTTGCGGCCGCCATCGCGGTTGGCGTCGCGGTTGCGGCATCCGGCTGCACGACGACCTCAGCGGAACCTCCGAATTCGACGGGCACCTCGGCAAGGCCTCCGAGTTCCACGAGCGCAGCATCGACGCCTCCCGAGAACCAGGGAGCGATCGTTGCCCGGATCGGCCTGCCTGTGCCGCCGTTCTCGGTCGCCACCGGCGAAGGACTGGTGTGGGCGCTCACACGCCAGCCGCGCCCGGCGGTCTGGCGCATCGACCCAAGGTCCAACCGCGTTGTCGGCGAGCCGACGCGCTTGCCGGTCGATCCCTGGCACATCGCGGTCGGGGCCGGCTCGGTGTGGGTGACCCCCAACGGCGCCGATGGGCGACTGCTCCGCATCAACCCGCGCACGGGACGGATCAGCGCACGCATCGCGGCCCGCCCCAGCTACTTCGGTTCCGTGCTGGCGTTTGGCGCCGGCAAGGTCTGGACCGGCAACGACGACGAGCGGTACCAGGGCGGCGCCACCGTCTGGAAGCTGAACCCCAGGACCAACCAGGTCGTCGGCAAGCCGCTGGTCCTCGGCAGTCCGCAGAGCATCGCCTTCGGCCACGGCGCGCTGTGGGTGGCCGACCACGCCGGCTGGCTTGTGAAGATCGATCCGGCCACGTTCAAGGTGGTTGCCCGACAGCGCCTGGACTTCGGTGCGCACGGCGTCGTGGTCACCGGCGACGCCGTCTATGTGGCCGACGCGACGGCAGCCGCCTGCTGGAGGCCGATCCTAAGACCGCCGCGATCCGGCGTGTCGTGCCGCTGGCCCCTGGGCCCATCTACCCGGCGGTCGGTGCCGGCTCGATCTGGTCCAGCTCCGCAGCCGTCTGGGAGGACGAAGCGGCGCAGGACGACCAGGTGGTTCGCATCGACCCCAAGACGCTCGCCATCGCCGAGAGGTTCCATGTCGGGGGCAACGCCTCGGCGGTGGCGTTCGGCTTCGGAAGCCTCTGGGCGGCACTACAGACCGGTCAGGTGGTCCGCATCACGCCCGAGCACCGCCGTTAGCAGGGCTGCTCGTAACCCCGGATGGATGAAGGCGATCTCGCCTTCTTCCGAGCTCGCAGCCCGCGGAGATCCTGGCGGCCAGCCGCACCAGCCAGCTCACCCCGGCTGCCGGAGCACAGGCAAGCAGTTCGAGAGGCCGAGCTAGCTCACGGCGATCCGTAGCACGGTGCCGGGGTCGGCGACCGACACCCAGATCGCACCCTCGGTTGCCGCGATATCGATGGGATGACCGCCCACGGCGATCGTCTGGACCGCTCGGTTGGTCTGTGGGTCGATGCGGACGACCACCACGTCCTCGGGCGCGGCGTCCACGCGGTAGTCGCTGGTGACCCAGACGCCGCCACCGCCGACCACCAGGTTGCCGGCGTGGTGGAACCCGATCGGGATCGGCGACCCGACCACCCGGTTGGTCGCCGGGTCGACCCGGGAGACGGAGTTGTCGTGCCAGTTGCCCACCCAGGCCGCCCCCGCCCCGAAGGCGACCCGGTGCGGCTCGGATGGCACCGGGATATCCGCCACGACCTTGCCGCTGGCCTGGTCGATGCGGGTCACCGTGCGGGCGTCATGGTTGGCCACCCACAGCGACCCGCCTCCCACGGCCAGGCTCTGGGGGCTGGCGCCGGTTGTGACCGGCCGGCCCGCGACCCGATTGGTTTGCGGGTCGATCCGCGCCACGCTGTCGCCGCCGGCGTTGGGCACCCAAATGGCCCCCGGCGTGACGGCGACGTCCAGGGGTCCCCGGCGGACCGTGATGGTCGCCACTTTGCGGCCAGACGCCAGGTCGATGCGAGTCACGGCGTCGTCGTGTGGCGTGGCCAGGTCCCCGGGGGCGACGCTGGCAACCCACAGCGCCCCATCGCCCACAGCGATGGCCTCGGCGTCGGCCGGGAGGCGAACCGATCGCGGGTAAAGGCAGGCACGGTAGTGCCGGTGGGCGCAGGTGGCGGCTGGGTCGATCGCGGGCTGCTCCGGGTGTCGGCGCACGCGGCTGCGGCCAGTAGCACCGCGACGACCAGCGTCTTGTGCCAGCGTGGAGCGCGAAGCGGCGACAGCCGCAGATCGGCAGGGGTTGGCATGGCGAACTCCCGTCCAGGACTCCAGACTGAGCACCCTTTGTACATCCCAGGCACCCGGCCGGTTCCCTGGAGCGGAACGTCAGCGTGCGACCGCGGCGTCCCTGGACGTGGGCGCCGCAACCTGAGGCTACCGCGCGGCTGCGCCAGAGAAGCTGACCAGCTCGTTCGGCTCGGTCGTCGCCACCCAGGCTTCATCGCCTCTGGCCACGACGTCGCGCGGCCGGCCACGCGTGCGGTGGGAGCGCAGGATGCGGCCGCTACCAGCGTCGATCTCCAGCACGGTGTGCAGCTGTGGGTCCGCCAGGGAGCCGCCGACCGATGGGATTGCCCACAGGCGCCCGCCCGCCGACGCCAGCAGCTCGGTCGTGAAGCCAGTACCGATCGGCGGTCCCGAGATCCGGCCGGTGCGAGGGTCGATCCACACGATCGCGGACTGGTGATAGAGCGCCACCCACACAAAGCCCGACCCGAAGGCGACGCCGTGCGGGTCCGATGACAGCGTGATCCGGCGCGCCACCCGACCGTTGCGGGGGTCGACGCGGAGCAGCGTGTCGCGGTCGTGGCTCACGGCCCAGACCGCGCCAGCGCCCGCCGCCATGCCGACGATCTCGGTGTCCCCACGCCGCTTGGACCTGATCGTCCCTGAGCGCGCATCGATGCCGTAGACGAAGGTCGGTCCTTCGGCCAGGTTGGCCGCCCACAGCACGCCCCTGCTGGGCACCAGCGCCAGCCCGGGCAGCGGCACGCGTGCCGTCAGGCGGCGCGTCGCTACGTCGAAGCGATACAGCGTCAGCTCGCCCGCGACCCAGAGGCTGTGGCGATCAGCCACCAGCCCGCGCGGGCGGTCGGGACCGACGATGACACCAGGCTGCGGCGGAGGCGGCGTCACCTTCGCACGGCTCGGCAGCCGGACGACCGTTCCGAGCCACCGGCAGGCACGCACATCGGCGGCCTCCACACTGCGGGTCTGGTTGCTGACGATGAACAGGCGGCTTCCCACCAGCGCGAGGCGGTCGGGCGCGACCGGCAGGAGGATCTGCCGGCACCTGCCGTCAGCTGGCGGCCCGGCGGGAGCCGCACGCCCGCTTGGCGTCACCGGCGCACCTGCCAAGCGGGGGCGATCGCCTTATCCGGAGCCAATGGCGAGGACGGCGACCACGATGCCCGCACCAGCGAGCGCGAGCAGGCTCGCCCGCCTCATCCCCCGCCGCCCTCACGCCCGCGCCAGTACGCAACCGCCGCGACCGGCCGGCTGGCCAGCGCGCGCCCGTCCGCGCTCCACGCCGTAACGGTCCCGGGCGTCATCAGGTCGTGCCGGCGCCCGGTCGGGACCGCGTAGTCGAACCGCTGGCCGCGGAGCGGGACCGGCACCGTCGTGCCGTCCGGATACCGCAGCGTGAGGTGGTCGATACCGGCCAAGTGGAGCTCGCCGCGGACGCGCAGCACGCGCGTGAAGTCGCGTTCGGTGCTGACGGTGTCGATCTCGATCGGGTCGGGACGTTCCACCTTGGACGGCGGGGTGATCGCGTCGGTAGGGATCACCGCCTGCGCGAGGGGTTTGCCGTCGCCGTCGCGCGCGACCAGCAGCAGACCGTGCTCGTGGACGGCGGCCAGATGTTCCGGCGGGACATTGGCGACGTAGAACCCGCGCTCGCCGAGCTTCACCGAGTCGCTGCCGCCGTCGGGGTAGACCAGCTCGACCGAGTGTGCGCTCGCGCTGGTGACGCGGCCCGACACGGTCACCGGCGAGTCGGGCCGGATGGGGTCGCTGAACGGAACCGTTACCGAGATTGGTGTGCGCTGGGCCTGCTGTGCCGTCGAGCAGACGGCACAGCGGGGGCCAGCGGCCTGCGTGATCAGCTCGGCGCAGTAGCCCCCGCCCTTGAGCGGCGCGAAGTAGACGACCGAGCCGTTGGAGGCCGCCACGGCACGCGCGTGGGCGACGTCGGGGTTCAGCCGCAGGTCACGCGGCATGCCGCGGTCGACGTCATGCAGGTCCCGCCTGACCGCTGGCGGCGCCGGCGAGCCAAGGAGCTCTAAGCCCGCGGCCGCGGCCGAGCCGGCGGCCGCGAGGCTAGCGAGGACCACCGCCAGGCGCACGACCCCTCCACGCCCGCTGCGGTGGGCCGCAAGCCACTCACCGAGGGCGTCAGGTCGCAGCGGGCCGCGGCGAGGTCGAGCACGAGCATCGCTCGGAATCACTGCCATATACCCCCTGGAGCGGTAGATCGGCGGCGCCCAGCGCCTGTGGTCATCGCGACCGGGTTGCACGTTCTACACCGCGGCGCATGAAGCGGTTCCGCCAACACAGGGTCGACCCCAGTGCGTTGAGCAGATGGCCATGGCTCCGCTCGTTCCCGGCGGTGACGGGCGCACGGCCTGGCTGCTACCGCGGCCCAATTCGCCCCGCAGGTGTGATCTTCGACCTTCCTACGGCAACAGAATCACGTGATGGACGGAGATCGGCACGATGACGCCGAACTGGTCGCGGCAGTCCTGGCCGGCGACCGCGAGGCGTTCAGCCCACTGCTGGCGCGCTGGCAGCCGAGCGTGCTCGGGCTGTGCCGGCGGCTGCTCGGCCCCGGCCCCCAGGCCGAGGACGTCGCCCAGGTAGCCGGCTTCGACCCCAACGACCCCAGCAGCGCCGGCTCCGGGACGAGCTGGAGCTGGAGCGGCTGCGCCGCCGCGTCGCCGAGCGCGCCGGCCCACCATCTCCCTCGCCGATCGCCCCCCGCCGCCGCTGGATGCACAGGTGCGGCAGCAGGTGGAGGACTGCCTGGAGCGCTTGCGCGCCGACCTTGGCGGGTGGCTGGCGCTGCTGACCCACGACAGCGGCACGCTGGTCGCCTGGGCCGGCCCGGGCGACCCGGCGGCCATGGCGCACTACTGCCAGGCGGGCGCCGCCCGCGACGCCGACCTGACTCACCTGCTGATGCGCGAGGTGTTCCCAGCCGACCAGGTCGAAGCGGTCGTGTTCCGCTCGGTCGGCCGGCTGTGGCGGTTCGAGGTCGGGATCGCCGGCGAGGAGTCCGAGCAGGACCGCCAGCGGTTCACCCAGCGCACGGACCTGGCCGTGCAGGAGCTCGAGAGGCTCCTCCAGGCAAGGAGCGATGCCATCCGGTCATCGGCACCGGGTGACCGCAGGGGTCCCACAGCAGGATGAGCCGGGCGGACCCGCCGACCACTGCGCCTGTCAGGACACCGGAGACCTGGGCGCTGTCCCCAACGGCTTGCACAGCCTGCCTTGCTGGCCGAGACGCACACCCGCCAGCACGCCTCCACGGCCGCGCCGAGCTGCGCGAGCGGTCCAGGTCGAGCCTGCCCTCGCCATCCAGCAGACGCCTGAACCGACTACCTGACCAGCCGCACCCCGGCCAACAGGACCGGAAGAACGTCCGAGCCGTGCTCGTGCCGTATCAGGCAGCGTTGCCCGGTCCGCGGCTACCTTCAGGCGTCGGTCATACCGCCTAGTCTGGTGGGGGACCTGTCCTGAGGTGATCGGAGGCTCGGCTGATCCTTCGACACGACCGCGCCGACGCGGACTGCCTTGTCGACGAAGCCGACTGGCCGTCGATCGTCGCCTTCGTTGACGGCGACAGCGCCGGCACGCTCATCCACCAGCGCTGGGTACTGACCGCAGCGCACGCCGCCACCCACCTCCCCCGCAACCAGCGGATCCGGATTGCCGGCCGCCACACCAAGATGACCGCGTCGTCGTCCACCCGGGCCGCCTGGCGACGCCACCCGAGCCGATCAACCTTGCCCTGGTCGAGCTGGACCCTCCGGCCGCTGGTGTGCCGGTCCTGGCGCTGTTTGAGGGCGACGAACTCGAAAGCGAGTTGCTGCTGCTTGGACGCGGCGAGTTCGGCAACGGCCGCGACGGGGTGCTCGGCGCCGACCACCGGCTGCCGTGCGTGACCAACCGCGTCGACAGTGTCGACGAGCACTGGCTGCGCATGCGGTTCGACCCGCCACCAGGCGGCACCGCATTGGAGGGCGTCGGGTGGCGGTGGTGACAGCGGCGGACCGGCGCTGGTTCGTGCCGGCGGCAGCCTTCGCATTGCGGGCGTCACATCCTGGCAAGATCATGTTGGACCGCTGGGAACCTACGGCTGCGTCGAGCACTACGCGCGAGTCGCCACCCAAGTGGCGTGGATTCGTGCTGTCTGCCGGCGCTGATCGGCGCCGGCCTCTGTCGACAAGCAATCCTGAACAGGGCAACCCTTGCCCGCTGCAGCACTGATATGAAGCGGCCTTGTCAAGGCGACGGTTCCCCTGTGGATGGCATGGTGAGCCGCAGCGAGCCTTGCACGCTGAGGCGCATGAGTACGCGTATGGGTTGACTTCCCGCGCCGGTAGGGCCGGTCGGGCGGCTCGGGGTGTGGCACGACACGCCAGGACACAGTGGATTGGCTGGCCGCCGCACTGATAGTCGCGGGTTGGGACCGCATGTCGGCAAGACGCAGGAAGGTGCCCTGACTAGTTGCCGCTGTAGAACTGTTCGATCCTGCGGATGTCTTCCTCCAGCGGCGGAAGCCCGACCGCCTGACGGCGCGCATCCACCTGCTCGGGATCTTCCAGCAGCGGCGGAGCGAACCTTCCGTCTTCCTGGCGGCAGATTGTCGTTCCGTACACTTGGACGTTCCGCTCCACCAACGAAACCCGGTCCACCAGGAACGCGACCTGCCACGGCTCGGCCTCCCCAGCCGCCGCGGCGTCTTCTAGCAGCCGCAGGCAGCGACGCAGCACGTCGGGGTCGGGCATGGTGTGCAGGGCCAGCATCCAGGCCGCCTCCGCGCCATCGTCGCCGACCAGGCTCTTGCCGGGCCATCCGTAGGTGTCGAGGATCTGGACCAGCCGCCGCCGGAGCCGACCCAGCAGCTCCAGCCGCTGACGCTGCACCTGGTCGCTGTCGGGGTCGTGCTCTGGTGGGCTGACGAAGCCGTGATCCTCCTCGACCAACGCCAGCAGCTCCTGCCGCAAGGCCTGGTTCATCCTCATGCGTTGCTCCTAACGCCCCGGCTCACTTGATCACCAGGAGGTGGCTTGGCCCATGCCGGACGAGATCGAGATTGAACGATAACGACACCAGCTCCCACCCCTCCTCGGCGAACTCCCTCAGATGCTCGAGCAGCTGCTCCGCGTTGGGCCGACCATCGGTCCCCGACAGGTCCCAGATGTCGACGGCATACTCGATCTGTGGCATGGCATCCTCCGCCAGCGTCATGCCATCTACGGTTACCGTCCCGGAGCGGTTCCGCCGGCAAGCCACTGCGCCGCCCACTCGTGCCTGTGCCGCTTCACGAGTTCGTCAGGCTGCCGCAGCTGCTTGGAACCGGGCGCTGGTGTAGTGCGGACATGGCAGTACCGCGCATGATTGACCGTCGGCTCTGCGGGCCTGGATGACGGCGGAACCTGGCGAGGGCGGGCGGTGTAACCGGGGAGCCATCCTCGCAACGGGGAGCAGCGATGGATCCACCGCCTTGGTACCCGGCGCTGGTACGCCGCCGCCGGGTCGAGCCTGGGCAGCGCGAACCTGGAAGCAGTTGGCTGCTGGGCTGCCTCCGGCTGACGGTCGTCGTGCTCCTTGCGGCGGCAACGGTCGGCTGCACGGGCCAACCACCAGCGACCACGTCCAGCGGCGAGCCCTCGCTTGGCATCCAGATCCCGGTGCCGCAGCCCTTCAGGGTGGCGGCGGGCGAGGGGTCGGCCTGGGTCCTCAGCCGCGGCCCGATGCCATGCTCGCCCGCTCAACCGTGCACCGTCTCACGCATCGACCCTGGCTCGAACCGGCTGGTCGGGACGCCGACCCGCCTGCCAGCCGACGGGTGGGACCTGGCCGTCGGCGCCGGCTCGGTGTGGGCCACCCAGTTCGACGGACGCCTGGTCCGCATCGACGCGCGCACGGGACGGATCCGCGCGCGGATCTCCGCGCGGCCGATCTACTTCGGGTCGGTGGTCACCTTCGGAGGCGGGTTCGTCTGGACCGGCAACGATGACGAACGCAACCACAGCGGCTCGGTTTCCAAGATCGACCCGGCCACCAACCACGTGGTCGGCAACCTCGCTGGCCTGGGCAGCCCGCAGAGCATCGCCTTCGGTCAGGGCGCGGTCTGGGTCGCCGACCACGCCGGCTGGCTGGTCAAGATCGATCCGGCCAGGCTCACGGTCCTGGCGCGGCGACGCCTGGACTTCGGCCCCCACGGCGTGGTCGTCACTCCCCGTGCCGTCTACGTCGCCGACGCCCACGGTGGCCGCCTGCT
>WNFV01023926.1_pt1 | contig 13317 bp, 4 predicted proteins | sample 5400101 | NCBI WGS metagenome assembly WNFV01 (sample SAMN13153361, study PRJNA577476) | soil metagenome | isolation source: 115 cm soil or saprolite under grassland replicate 1 | place: USA:California | collected 2016-06-15
TTCGCCGATTTTCCATCGCTGCGGAGCGAGCTACTGAGCGTGACCGGCATCGGGCCGCGCCTGTTTGGCCGCTGGTACCCGAGCTACGTGCCGCGACGCAGCCAGATGGCCCGGCGTGTGGACTGGATCCAGGGAGCGTGCATGCTGGCGCGGCGCGCGGCGATCGAGCAGGCCGGCCCAATGGACGAGCAGTACTTCATGTACAACGAAGAGACCGACTGGTGCATGCAGATGTGGCGCGCGGGCTGGGAAGTCTGGTATCTGCCTGCGGCGCGAATTGTCCACTATGGCGGCCAGAGCACGCGCCAGATTCGCCACACAATGGTTCAGGCGCTGTATCGCAGCAAGGTGCGCTTCTTCCGCAAACACTATGGCCCGGCTGCTGCGTTCGCGCTCCAGAGCGTGTTTGTGGCGGTGCTGCGCGTCAAATGGCTCATCCGCACGCTGGCCGCGCGCGAACGCAGCAGCGCGGGGGCGCCGATCGGCTGGCATGACCTGCAAAGTCCAGTCTCCTAATTAAAGGATCGACCCAATGCTTACCCCCGAAACCCGCACCACGCCGCGATCGAGCATTCAGCTCTCGTGGCGAGTGCTGGAACGCGTGTGGCTGTTGGCGCTGATCGCCGGCGCAATCGTGCTGGCGCTGGTGAACCTGCCGTATGCGCCACGCACATGGTTCGACGAAGGGTCGCACCTGCATGTGCCCAAGACGCTGATCCAGCATGGCGTCTACGCCGATATCAGCAGCGAGGGTTATCGCTACTACGGCCCAACCATTGGCGTCGGCCCAACTATCATGCTGCCGATCGCGCTGGTCTTCAAGCTCTTTGGCATCGGCCTGCTCCAGGGACGTATCGTGATCGTTGCCTACCTGTTGACTGCGCTGGCAGCCGGCTACACGTTAGCACGCCGTCTGCATGGGCAGCTGGTTGGTCTGCTGGCTGTGACGCTGCTGCTGGCCTCGCGCACGTTCGGCTACCAGGGCGCGATCGAATATGGCCGGCAGGTGCTCGGCGAAATCCCCGGCGTGGCGTTTCTGATGCTGGGCACGCTGGCATGGCTGGCGGCGCTCCGCCCCGACGAACGACGAACGACGAACGACGAACGACGACCAGCATCCAATTCTGGTCGGTGGTCAGTGGTCGGTGGTCAGTGGTCGGCGCCCGTGCTGGCCGGTCTGGGCTTCGGTTTGGCGCTGGTCACGAAAAATCAGTTCGTGCTGATTGTCCCGCCGGCGCTGCTGCTGACTGGGCTGCTGGATTGGCGCTACTATCACGCCGGCAACTGGCGGCTGCGGATCATCCCGCTGGTGGTGGCGTGTGGCTGCTACGGCATCTGGACGCTGGCGCAGTTCCAATTTCTGGGGCCAGGCAGCTTCATCGAGAATATGCGACAGACGCGCCAGGCTGCCGGCGGCGCGATCTTCGTGTTCGACCGCCATGCGATGCTGCGGGCCGGCGCCTACCTGCTACGGCCCGATCTCTACGGCGCGCTGTTGATCCCCGCGCTTGCCTACGCGCTCTGGCGCGCGCGCCGGCGCGATGGGCAGGGCCTGGCCGAAGGGCTGATCGCGCTGATGGTTGGGCTGTGGCTGCTCTGGTATGTCGTGGCCTCGCTCGGTTGGCCACGCTACGCCTTCCCGGCGGTCGCGTTCGGCGCGATCCTGGTGGCGCGCGCTGTGACCGACCTGATCGGCTGGCTGTGGCGCGGCGATACCACCCGACGGTGGCTGGCGTTCGTGCTAACTGCCTACACGGCGCTAGCGATCGGCATCCCCCTGGCGCTCTCAGCAGGCGCGATCGCCCAGCCCGACGACAGCGCCCAGCGCTTCGCGGCCTACATGGACGACAATGTCCCACGGGATACGATCGTCGAAACCTGGGAGCCCGAGCTGGGCTTGCTGACCGATCATCGCTACCACTATCCGCCGATCGCGCTGCTGGATACCGCCGTTCGCCACCAATGGCTAGGCGGGCCGCCGCTGATCTACGATGGGCTGCACGACTCCCCGGATTATGTTGTAGTCGGCGGCTTCGGCGCCTATACCAATATCTACGCGCCGGATGTGCTGGCTCGTGATTATATCGAGCAAGCGCATATCGGCGCCTACGTACTCTTCAAGCGCAAATAGCTGGCGACATTCCAATGTGCGGGGGTTTGGGGGCGGCTTCGCCGCCCCCAAATCTCCTTTTGTGGGCCACGCACGGCGGCAAAGCCGCCGTGCGTGGCCCACAAAGATAGATTCTCGGAGGAACTGCGTTCCTCCAAACCTCCCCGAAAACGCTCACTGTGTAACTTCTGTAAATCAACGAATAGACAATGGTTCCACAAGTAAGCGCCCAAACCCGCCGCGTACCCTGGCGGACAATCGTGCTCGTCGGCGGCGTGCTGATCGTCCTGCTGCTGCTGAGCCTGGCCGCCGGCGTGCTGGCGGGCAACCAGCGCAACTCGCTGACACTGCTGTTTGTGCTCGGGCCAGTGCTGCTGTTTGGGTCGATCTTCGCCTCGCGCCGCTTCGATCTGGTGGTGCTGGCGCTGCCGTTGGCCGCACTAGCGATCCCTTTGGAAGTTCCGACCGGCACCGAGACCAAGCTGCCGGCGGCGCTGTTGCTTGCGATAGCGCTGTTTGGGCTCTGGATACCAACGATGGTGGTTCGCAGCGAGTATAAGCTCGCACCATCGCCGCTGAATAAGCCGATCCTGATATTCAACGCCATCTGCTGCCTCTCTCTCGTCTGGGGCATTGCCTGGCGCGACCCGATTTTAATCGACGCGCCGAAGTTCATCGTCACACAAGTCGCCTCGCTGATCACATTTCTGGTTTCAACGGGCGCAGCACTGCTGATCGGCAACTTTGTTAAAACCCAAGCGCGGCTCAAGTATATCGTGATCGTATTTATCGTTTGCGGCTCACTGATGACGATCACAGAGCTATTTCATATCAACCAGCGTTTTCTCAACGACCGTGGGCTGTGGGGATTATGGACAGTGCTCCCGGCCTATGGCTTGCTGATCGGCCAGCCCAAGCTGCGCTGGCGATGGCGCATGCTCCTGATCGCGATCATCGTCGCGACACTATATCAGACTGCTGTGGTCAACGCCGACTGGATTTCGGGCTGGGCGCCAACGGTCGTCGCGCTGCTGGCAGCCACCTTCCTACGCTCGAAAAAAGCCTTTTTCGTGCTACTGGTGGTCGTAGCGCTGGCCGCCTATGGCGCGCGCGATTTTTTCACCACTGTGGCCGATGATAATATCAACGACGGCAGCCTCGAACGATTGAGCCTGTGGGAACAGAACTGGCGCGTTGTGAGCGGGCATTGGCTGCTCGGCACCGGTCCGGCCGGCTACGCAATCTATTACATGACCTATTACCGCGATGACGCGCGATCGACTCATAATAACTACCTGGACATCCTGGCTCAGTTTGGCTTCACCGGCACGATCATGTGGTTCTGGCTGGCGCTGGTCGGCGTATACGAGGGCTGGCGGCTGACCCTGCGCGCTCCGCCGGGCTTTTTGCGCGCACTGGCGATCATCGCAACCGCCGGCTGGGTTGGCGCGCAGGCCTCGATGTTCTTTGGCGATTGGGTGCTGCCATTTGCCTATAACCAGGGCGTTGGCGGCTACAAATATACCGTGTACTCCTGGCTGTTCCTGGGCACGCTGATCAGCATTCGGCAGCTACTGCCGCCGCAAAACAGCGTACGAAAGAAACCGAGAGCCAACCCCGCATGAGACGCTTCACTGCACTGCTAATGCTGCTCCTGTTCGGCACGCTGATATCGGGCACGCGGCCGGCCGCTGCTCAGCAGCCCGGCTGGTCGCCGCCAACGCCAGTGTCGGACACGCATAAGACGCCCTCGTCATGGTTCCCCGATCTTGCGATCGGGCCGGATGGCAGCGTCCACATCATCTGGTCGAGCGGATTGCCGGGCAAGAAGAAAGAAGAGGCGGGACTCGACCTGCTCATGTACCGCGAGCTGCGCGATGGCAAATGGTCGCAGATCAACGACATCGACAACACCGGCAAAGGCGGCTACACCGTCCGCAACAGCATCATCATGGGCCACGATGGCAAATTGCATATCCTGGTGCGCGCGGGGCTGATCACCACCTATCGCGATGTGCCCTGGGATGCCGCCTGGTCCGCGCGCGATTGGAGTGAACCGCGCAACATCAACGGCAGCGGCTCGTACTTCAACGCGCTGGCGACCGACAGCAAGGGCGCGCTGCATGTCTTGTGGAACGAGGCGATCAGCGACGACCCGAAGGATCCCAAGCCAATCTGCTCGTATTGCGCGGATGTATTCTACCGGCGCTCGAACGATGAGGGCAAGAGCTGGTCCAGCCCGATCAATCTATCGCAATCGCCGCAAGGCAGCGTCAAGCCACAGATCAAAATCGACAAGGCCGATACTATTCACATCGTCTGGGAAGAAGGTTTCGACTGGTACGCCAGCAAGGGCACGCCGACCGCTGCGATGTATCGCCGCTCACGCGATGGCGGAAAGACCTGGGATCCGCCGGTGCGTTTCACGCTGCCGGATGTGATTCCGCCGCCGCTGCCGACACCGGCCGCGACACCCGAGCCGCGCGCAACGCCTGTGCCCACACCGGCGCCGATACCCAACGCGCCGCGGCAGATCACGATTGGCCTGTACCAAAATAGCGCGCCACTGGTGGTCTACCGCGGCCACAGCACCGGCCAGATCTACTACCAGTTTTCGGAAGATGGCGGCGGCGCCTGGAGCAAGACGACGGCGATCCCCGGCATCCGCGCCCGCGATATCCGCGAAACCGATCACGATGACTATAGCATGGCTACCGATGGCGCCGGCAATGTGCATCTGATCTGCTCCGGATTTCTCAACAGCGATACCAAGGAGGACAGCCCGCTCCGGCTGCTGCACCTGATCTGGAATGGCCGGGCCTGGTCGACTCCAGAGGTAATCGCCTCCGACGAGAGCTACGCCGATCTCGATAAAGTGACGCAAGTGAATGGCGAACGGCTCCAGATGTACCCAGAGTGGCCCCGCGCAGTGATCGACGGCAATGATCTGCACGTGGTCTGGTTCACGCGCAACAAAGATGATCTGTATCGCAGCGACCGCGCCAGCTACCAAGTCTGGTATAGCGTTCGGCATCTGGATGGCCCGGCGATCGCGCCCTTCGCCGTGTTCACGCCGGCCCCGACCATCATCCCGTCAACGCCGATCCCAACGCCCGCCGCATCCCCAACCCCGACCATATCGCCGGATGTGCTTTCGGCGCGCCCGGTCGATGGGTCGCTGGCGTGGGAAGGGCCGGGGCTGGTGGCGCTCGGTGCCGCTATGCTCTCCGTGATCGCGCTGCTGGCGCTTGCTGTCGGCGCGCACCTCATGCTGGGCCGTCTGCGCCGACGGGCGCGCGGATAGCGGTACTTTATCTTCTTTTTGTTGTTCGTTTTTTCGCTCTGCGAGCGAAAAAACGAACAACAGATAAAAGCTGCCGCAGGATCAAAGGCATTTGCGTACGACGCCACGTAACTCCCGTAACCGTAGGACATACGCAACATAGTAGTTGGTCGTTTTGGTCGTTCAAGGAGCAAATGCCATGAAGCCCTGGTTCCAGATCGCCTATCGTCCGCTCCGATTGCTGGCAGTCATCGTGCTGATCAGCATGCTCGTGCTTGTCAGCGCGAGCCGGATCGCTGCGGTGACGCTGCCAGCGCCGATTCTGCTGATCGTCAACGACTCAGCCCCTAATCCTTTCGGCGCCGAGGGCTTGAACGACTACGATCTGGCTACGTTGAGCGGCGTCACTGCGGCTGATCTGAGTCAACATAGCGTCATTGTGCTGGCGGAGACGCCGCTGACCGCCGCCCAGGCCAGCATGTTCACCAGCTACGTCTCGGGCGGCGGCCGGCTGCTGGCGCTCCAGCCCGATGCTCAGATCGCGGCGCTGTTCGGCCTGACCGCAGTCGGCACCAGCCAGACCGATGGCTACCTCAAGATCGATGGCACCAAGCCGGCTGGCCAGGGCCTGCCCACCAGCGTGCTCCAGATCCACGGCGCCACCGATCGCTACAACCTGAATGGCGCAACAACGATCGCCACGCTATACAGCAATGCCACTACCGCGACCGCCTACCCAGCGGTTGTCACCGCCAGTTACGGCACGGGCCAGACGGCGGCGTTCACCTATGATCTGTCCAAGAATGTGATCTACACGCGCCAGGGCAACCCTGCGAATGCAAATGTCGATACCGACGGCGACGGCGTGCTGCGCACGATCGACCTGTTCCAGACTAGCGGCGGCGGCGCGCCCTGGGTCGATCGCAATGTTATCCCAGTGCCGCAGGCCGATGTCCAGCAGCGCCTGTTTGCACGCCTGATCGGCCAGCTGACCGACTCGATTACGCCGCTGCCGCAGCTGTGGTACTTCCCCGGCACGGCCAAGACCATGTTGATCCCCACCGGCGATGCGCACGCCAACCCGCTCAGCTACTACACCAATGAGCTAAACAGCATCAACGCGCATCACGGCAAAATCACGTTGTATCTCTCGATCGGCACCGACCCAAGCGACGCAGTGGCGCAAACGTGGCGCGCGCAAGGGCATGAGATCGGCATTCACCCGTACGCGAATAAGCCCGACAGCTACCCGCCCTACAACATCACCAGCCTGGCGCAGGGCTACGATGTCTATTCCGGATCGGATGGCACGGGCGGCTGGTTCGCTAGCCGCTTCAGCACGCCGAAATCGCGCACTGTTCGCAATCACCAGGTGGCCTGGAAGGGCTGGACCGACGCGGCCGACTATGGGGTGGCGCACGGCATGGCGCTCGATACGAACTTCTACCACTGGGGGCCGTGGCTCAAGAAGGCCGACCTGACCTGGCCGCATGGCTATATGACCGGCAGTGGCCAGCCGATGCGCTTTGTCCACGCCGATGGCTCCGTTCTACCGCTGTACCAGCAGCCCACCCAGCTGGTCGATGAGCAGCTCTTGGGCGTGGTTACCGACGGCGCGGGCTGGGAAGGGTTGAGCGGCACACAGGCGGCGGCTGTCTCCCAGCAGATGATCGACGCCAGCCTGGCCGGCGATTATGCCGCGCTGATGACACAGTTCCATATCGACTATTACGGCCTGGGCGACCCGCAGACATGGGCCGAGAGCACGCTCGACTATGCCTACAGCAAGGGCGTGCCGATCTGGAACGCCGACCAGTGGCTGAGCTTCATCGAGACGCGCCACGACGCCAACCTCCAGAACGTCAACTGGAATAACGCCACCGGCCAGCTGAGCTTCAGCATGGCCGCCACATCCAACAGCAATACGCTGAGTGTGCTGCTGCCGCTGACGTTCAGCGGGCGCAATTTCAACTCTGTGCTGGTCGATGGCGCGAGCTCAAGCTACACGGTGTTCACTGTCGCAGGCCGGCAGCTGGCGCTTGTGAACGTCGGGGCGGGGAATCACACCTTTAATGTTGGCTACGGCGCGACGGCCAACACCGCCACTCCGGCACCGCCCACCAGCACGACCGGGCCTACCAACACTCCGAGCAGCACTCCCACCAGCACGCCGACACCGCAGCCCGGCGTAGCGCCCGGCGTCACCCGCAGCGGCACAATCGCCGGCGGAACACTCAGCATTGGTGTCGCGGGCCAATATCAGCTCGATTTCACCGCCGCGAACGCCTGGCAGCCAACCCGCTGGTTCGATCTGGCGAGTTCGGCCAGCCAAGATCTGGCGAATAAGAGCGGCGGTGGCGCCGGCTATAACCTGCTCCAGGTGCCGACTGAGTTCTTGTACAACGGCGCCTGGTACTCGATCGCCAATGCGCAGAGCGTGACCGCCAGCATTTTGGAAGAGACGCCCGCGCGTGTGATACTGCGAACCCAGTATCACATCCAACCGAGCGGCAGCGATTTCCTGGTGCAGACCGACTACACGATCTATGCATCGGGCCGGGTAGCCACAAGCCTGACAATTCAAAATCTGAGCAGCAGCAGCCAGACACTCAACACGGTCGAATATGCCTTCCTGAATGTCGAAGACACGCTGGGTTGGGATATCACGAATCTCAGCAGCAGCCACGCGATCGGGTTTAGCCGTAACACCGGAGCAACGCCATTCCCGAGCCTGCTGGCGATCAACTATGCCGCCGACACCACGATCGACACCGATGGCGGCGGCAACCGCTACTGGGCGATCAACAGCCAGGTGCTGGCATCCAACGCATCATTCACGCGCCAATGGGAGCTACAGTTGACCCCTGGCGGGCAGACGACCACAACCCAGACGACGCGCGCCAACGATGCGCGCGCGCCGGGGCTGACAATAGTGGGCGGCGGAGCTGTGTCCGGCGACGGCTATGATGAGACTGCGGCGGCATATACGATACAGGCCAGCGGCAGCAGCCTGAGCTTTTACCCAACATCGGCCCAACAGCGCCATAACCCAATCTTTGTGATCTCGAACTGGAACAGCGCGACCTGGCAGGTCAACCTCAACGGCAGCCTGCTGACCAGCAGCATCCAACCGCAGGGCGCCCAGGCGATCGCCAGCTACGACTCGACCGCCAATCGCCTTGTGATCCAATACCTTGGCACAATCGCCACGACGGCCACCACCACGCAGCGCACATTCGCCGTGAGCTCGGTCGCGCCGCCGACGGCGACGCCAACCAACACACCGACGGCGACGCCAACCAATACGCCGACGGCGACGCCAACCAACACGCCCACGAACACAGCGACGCCAACCAACACGCCGACGCCGTCGAGCGCTAGCCTGACGCACACAACCCTGGCCGACTTCGGCATGTGCAGCATCCAAAATAACACCACGCTCGCCGCGATCGGCGATGGTGAGGTGCGGCTGGCCGGCGCGCTGGCCGACACGTTCGACGGGCCGACGCTCGACAGCGGAAAATGGGAATGGGGCAACTGGAGCGGCGGCAGCTACACGCCCGCGCCGAACGGCACGCTGTCCGTCGATACTACCGGCGGCGCGTGGGTGCGCTTCGGCTTCGCCAGCGATGGTTTTGTGGGCAACCGCTACGCGATCATCAGCACTGCCGGCACAAATAATCATCTGTTCGCCCGGCTGAACAACAACGGCAGCGAGCAATCGGTCGACCTTGGCGCGATCCCGGCCGGCATGCACCCCTATCGCGTGGTGTGGACGCCACAGGGCGCCAGCGATCAGGTGCAGTATTTCATCGACGATGTACAAGTAGCGACTCTCAGCGTCGGCCCGCTGCCGGCGCTCTACATCTACATCTCGAACGCCAGCGCAGGCATACCGCTGATCGCCGATGCGGCCCAGACGATGCCGCCGTTTGTCGGCAGCGGCACATTCACCAGCTGTTCGTTCGACGCCGGCGCAAATGTGAACTGGCAGACCCTGGCCTGGGTCACCAACCTACCAAGCGCAACCAGCATCGACCTTGAGTCGCGCACATCGTTTAACGGCACAGCCTGGAGCAGCTGGAGCAGCGTGCCAGCCAACACTGGAGCGATCAGCAATCCAGCCGGACGCTACCTGCAATACCGCGCCACATTCGCAACATCCGACTCGCAGGTTAGCCCGGAACTGCTATCGGTAACGGCGGTTTACGGCCTACAAGTCGTTCCAACACCAACCAATACGCCGATCGGCGCGCCCACCAACACGCCCACCAGCACGCCAGTGCCGCCGACCAGCACGCCCACCAGCACGCCCGCTCCAGCCGCCGCGAGCATCGTGCAGAGCAGCAGCGCCGATTTAGGCGCCGCCTGCGCTACACCAAGCAATGTTGCGATCACACGGTTTGGCGATGGCGAGGTGCGGTTGGCCGGCGCGTTCGCCGATACGTTCGACGGGCCGACGCTCGACAGCGGGCGCTGGGCATGGGGCGATTGGACCGGAAACAGCAGCTATACGCCGATCCCGGCCGGCACGCTCCAGCTCAGTGGATCAAACGGTGCCTGGGTGCGCGCGCAGCCCGCATTTACCCGCCAGACGGTCGAGGGCGTGCTCGCATTCGGCACATCGCCTTGGCAACACTTCGGATTCGGCAGCAACGGGTTCGTGACCAACCAATATCTGATCTTCAGCACATACAACACATCCGATCACTTGTTCGCGCGCTCGAACAGCAACGCATCCGAAGTTCGCACCGACCTGGGCCTGATACCGGCCGGCCAGCACTACTATCGGATCGAGTGGGCGGCGCAGGATGCCACGACCGATATTGTCAGCTACTACATCGACGGTGGCCTGGTGGCGCAGCACATGGTCGCGACCGAGCCGGCATTGTATCTGTATCTCTCACACAATGGCCAGGGCACGGCCCCACCGATGGTGGCCGATCAGGTGAATGTGCTGCCGGCATATGTGCCGAGTGGGAGCTACATCAGTTGCCCACTCGATGCCGGCCAGCAGGTCGCCTGGAGCCACCTGAGCTGGACAGCGAACACACCCACCGGCGCCACGCTGGGTGTGGAAGCGCGTACATCCACCGATGGCGCAAACTGGAGCAGTTGGAGCGGCATCGCGGCTAGCGGCGACGCGATCAGCGCGCCGGCCGGCCGCTATCTGCAATATCGCCTAACATTTTTGACAACCGACGCGCAGGTTAGCCCGGCGGTGTCGGACGTAACCGCAGCCTATCTCCTGCCGGCTACGCCGACACCGACCAATATGCCGACCAATACACCGACCAATACAGCAACTAGCACGCCGACCAACACACCGACCAACACGCCGGTACCGCCGACCAATACGGCAACCAACACACCGACCAACACGCCGATACCGCCGACCAACACACCGACCAGCACGCCGATACCGCCGACCAGCACGCCGACGCTAACGAGTACGCCGACCAGCACGCCGACCAGCACGCCGATACCAACGAATCTGGCGCTCAACAAGACCGCCAGCGCGGATAGCTCCCAAGCCTCGAACCCGCCGGCGCGCGGCAACGATGGCAGCACCTCGACCCGCTGGTCGGCCGCTAATGCGAACCTCAACCACTGGTGGATGGTCGATCTCGGCGCTATTCGTACTCTGACCAGCTCGCAGGTGATGTGGCAAACCAATGGCGTGGTCTATAAGTACAGGGTGGAAGTGTCGAACACCGGCAACAACAACAGCTGGACGACCGTTGTTGATAAAACCAACAATACCAGCACGGCCCAAACGCAGACCGATACCTTCAGCGCAAACGGGCGGTATGTCCGTATCACCGTCACCGGGCTACAATCTGGCAGCTCGGCGAGCTTCTATGAGTTCCAGGTACTTGGGTATTAGCGGCTAAGACAAGGTTTCACACAGCGCATTTCAGCTTTCCCGTCTGTAGCAAGTCGCGGCCGCAGGTCGCATTGCAGCAGCCGTGTGCGGCATGTGACCTGCGACCTGTGACGCAACCAGTGGAAAGCGTGCAAGAACCTTGTATAAAATCCGTTCGCACGAACAGGCTAATCACATGGATGTTCAATGGCGAAAATTGCGACCGATCGCCGGCCTGCTGGCGATGATGCTGGGGTTCACGGGTATTCGTGCAATGCCCAGCGGGCTACATGCGGCCGCATATCCACCCGCGCCGCTGCTGCTGATTACCAGCACCGGCGCGTCGAACCACTACGGCGCATACCTGGGCGAAATTCTGCGCACCGAGGGTATCATGTCGTTCGACACGCGCGACATCAGCGCCGTGACCGACACAACGCTCCCACCCTACCCGGTGGTGCTGCTGGCCGAGATGCCGCTCGCGCCGGCCACCGCCGATCTGTTCAAGAGCTATGTCGCCACTGGCGGCCACCTGATCGCGATGCGGCCGGATGCACAGCTCGCCTCCGTCTTTGGTGTCACGGCGGTGGGCAGCATTCAGAACAACGGCTACCTGAAGATCGATAGCGCGCAGCCGGCCGGCCAGGGAATAACGACCAGCCCGCTCCAAATTCATGGCCCGATCGATCGCTACACATTGAACGGGGCGACACGGATCGCGCAGCTCTATAACGGGACGACCGCAACAGCGTACTCAGCCGTCACCACAGCAGGCTATGGTTCCGGCCAGGCGGCCACGTTCGCCTACGACCTGGCGAAGAACGTGGTCTATACGCGCCAGGGCAACCCAGCCAATGCAGATCTGGATATCGATGGCGACAGTGTGCTGCGCACGGTCGACCTCTTTCAATCCAACAGCGGCACACCGTGGGTCGATCGCGCGAAGATCGCCATCCCACAGGCCGATGAGCAGATCCGCCTTCTGGGCCATATGATTGAAGATTTCAGCACATCGCCGCTGCCGCGCCTGTGGTATTTCCCGGACAAAGCGATGACCATGCTGATCCCGACCGGCGACGCACACGCCAACCCGCTCAGCTACTACCAGGACGAGATCAACAGCATCAAAGCGCACGGCGGGCAGATGACCATCTACCTATCAATCGCCGGCACTCCGACCGATGCGAACATCCAGACCTGGCGCGCACAGGGCTTTGATTTTGGCATTCACCCATACACCAATAAGCCCGACAGCTACCCGCCCTACAACATCACCAGCCTGGCGCAGGGCTTCGATGTCTACTCTGGGGCAGATGGAAACAGCGGCTGGTTCGGCAGCACCTTCAGCAGCCCAAAATCGCGTACTGTTCGCAATCACCAGGTGGCCTGGAAGGGTTGGACCGATGCAGCAGATTTTGAGGCGGCGCACGGCATCGCACTCGATACAAGCTTCTACCATTGGGGACCGTGGCTCCAGAACGCCGACAATAGCTGGCCGCACGGCTACATCACCGGCAGCGGGCAGCCAATGAAATTCATGCGCGCCGACGGAACTATTCTGCCCGTCTACCAACAGCTCACCGAGCTGGTGGATGAGCAATTGTTGGCCGCCGTGACCGATGGCGCGGGCTTCGAGGGGTTGAATGGCGCCCAGGCGATCGCCGTATCGCGGCAGATGATCGACGCGAGCCTGGCCGGCGATTACGCCGCGCTGGTGACTCAGTTCCATGTGGATTACTATGGGCTGGGCAGCCCGCAGACCTGGGCCGAAGGCACGCTCGACTACGCCACCAGCAAAGGCGTGCCGATCTGGAATGCCGACCAGTGGATGGGCTTCACCGAAACGCGCCACGACGCACAGTTCAGCGGCCTGAGCTGGAGCCAATCAAGCGGCCAGCTGGCCTTCTCATTGCAATCTGGAACCACGACGACACACTCGCTCACGCTGATGGCGCCGTATATGGTTGCCGCTGGCCAGATCCAGAATGTGAATGTCGATGGCACGCCGACGACGTTTACAAGCAAAACAATCAAAGGGCGCCCATACGCGTTCTTTAC
>WNFV01015100.1_pt1 | contig 13315 bp, 8 predicted proteins | sample 5400101 | NCBI WGS metagenome assembly WNFV01 (sample SAMN13153361, study PRJNA577476) | soil metagenome | isolation source: 115 cm soil or saprolite under grassland replicate 1 | place: USA:California | collected 2016-06-15
GCCGTGCCGACCGAAGCGACCAGACCCAGCGCGACGAACAACACCCGTGCGTACATGGCGCTGCTCACACCGATGTCGCGCACCCGCTCGGCCCGATCCGAGAACTGCTGGAGCTCGCGGTCCTGCTTCCCGAAGAGCTTCACGACCAGCGCGCCGGCGACGTTGAATCGCTCGGCCGCGGTGTTGTTCATCGAGGCGTTCAGCTGCATGCCCTCGCGGGTGATGCCCACGAGCTTCCGCCCGACGCGCCGAGCCGGGATGATGAACGCCGGCAGCACGATGAGCGTGAGGATCGTCAACCGCCACTCGAGCCCGAGCATGACGGTGAGCGTCACCGCGAGGCCGATGATGTTCCCGACGACCGTGCCCAGCGTGTTCGTGATCGCCTGCTGGGCACCGATCACGTCGTTGTTCATCCGAGACATGAGCGCACCCGTCTGGGTACGGGTGAAGAACGACACCGGCATCCGCTGGACGTGGTCGAACAGCTTCACGCGCATGTCGAAGATCAGGCCCTCGCCGATGCGCGCCGAGTACCACCGCTGCCAGAGGTTCAGCACCGCGTTGGCGATCGCCAGCCCGACCGCGCCCAGCGCCAGCCACGTGACGAGGAGCCGGTCCTTCTCGGGCACGGCGGTGTCGAGGAGCGCCCGGAACAGGAGTGGGGGGATGGCGGTCACGATGGAAGCCGCCACCGCCGTGATGAGGAACCCGACCAGCTGCCGGCGGTAGGGACGGGCGAGGCGGAAGACCCGTCGCACGAGCGCCCGGTCGACGCGCTTGCCCGCCACTGCATCCGGATCGCTCCGGAAGCTCCGCATGGCCTGATACATCATCCTGCGTCCAACCTACCGGCGGGGATCGGGATTCCCCCGCGCCGCCAGCAGTGGGAGACTGCACCGCGTGATTCCAGGGCAGGAGGGTGGGGCATTGAACAGCGCGGCCTGGCCGTTGGTCGGACGGGTGAGCGAGATCACCCAGGTGAGGTCGGCCATGGACGGCGCTGCCGGCGGCGTCTTGTTCGCCGGGCCCGCGGGCGTCGGCAAGACGCGACTGGCATTCGAGTGCTTGGGCTTTGCCGCCGAGCGCGGGTACCGAACCGCGCACGTCCGCGCCAACAGAAGCTCGGCAACGATCCCGTACGGCGCCTTCGCATCGTTGCTCCCGCCGGCGGCGGCGCGCGGCGCCGAGAGCCGCGGCGACCTGCTGCGTTACTTCGCGGAGGCGGTACTCGACGACGCCGACGACCGCCCCCTGCTGCTCGTGGTCGACGACGCGCAGGACCTCGACGAGGCCTCGGCGGCGCTGCTCCTCCATCTCGTCCTGCAAGGTGGGGTGTTCCCGGTCGTGACGCTGCGCACGGGCGAGGCGGCACCGGAATCGGTGGTGATGCTCTGGAAAGACGAGCTGCTTGCGCGCATCGACGTGTCGCCGCTCTCCGTCCAGGACATCGCGATGCTCGCCGCCGACGTGCTCGGCGGGCCCGTCGAGGGCGGCACTGTCCACTCGCTGTGGACGAGGAGCGAAGGCAACGTGCTGTTCCTGCGCGAGCTGATCATCTCGGCGGTCGCGTCCGGCGCGCTCGCGGACTCCGTCGGCATCTGGCGGTTGCAGGGCTCCTTGGCGGCGTCTCCGCGCCTGACCGAGCTCGTACGCATGCGCCTCGGCGCCCTCGACGACGACGAGCGCCACGCGCTCGAGGTCGTCAGCGTGGGAGAGCCCGTCCCGCTCACGACGCTCGAGGAGCTCGCCGACGGCGCGCGGGTCGAGCGCCTCGAAGCGCGCGGCCTCGTCGACATCGAGACGGAAGGAGCGGCGCGTCAGGTGCGCATGGCGCATCCGCTGTACGGCGAGGAGTTGCGGGCGGAGCTCCCGTCCCGCCGCCGCGAGCGCATCTGCCGGATGCTCGCCGACGCGGTCGAGCACTCCGGTGAGTTGTCCGCCGAGGACGCGCTGCGGGTCGCGGTGTGGCGACTCGAGAGCGGCGATACGGAGCACACCGAGCTGTTGATGACAGCAGCCCATCAAGCGGCATTCGCGTTCGACTTTCGTCTCGCGCGCCGTCTCGCACGCGCGGCGTGGGACGCCGGCGCGGGCCTGGAGGCAGGGCACGTGCTCGGGGCCATGCTCGACACGCTCGGCGAGCACGAAGAGGCCGAGGACGTGCTGCGCGCCGTCGAAGCGGAGGCGGGCACCGACGAGGAACGAGTGCAGATCGCCGAGGCGCGCGTCGGCAACCTGTTCCGCGGCCTCGGGCGGGCGTCCGAGGCCGAGGAAGTCGGCCTCGCCGCCGAGCGGGCCGTGTCGGATCCGGACGTGCGCGACGAGCTCGTGACCCAGCGGGCCATTCATGCGCTGTTCGCCGCCGACATGCACGAGGCGCTCGCGTTGTCCGAGCCGCGGCTCGACGAGGCGAAGCACCCCGGGCGGGTCGTCGTGAAGGCGGCGCTCGCGGCCGGTCCTGCGCTCGCGCTCTCGGGCCGCACCGAGGACGCCATCCGCGTCGCCGACCGCGCGTTCGGACTGCGCATCGAGCTCGGGGATCAGGTGCAGATGGCCGGTCCCGGCGTGTACCTGGTGGCCCGGGCGCTCGCGCTCGCCGAGGCCGGACGGCTCGAGGAGGCGGAGGGCACCGCCCAGGCCGGCTACGACGGCGCCGTCGAGTCCCAGGTGCTCGAAGGGCAGGGCTGGTTCACCCTGATGCTCGGGCGCATCTGCCTGCTGCAGGGCCGGGTGGTGACGGCGGCGCGCTGGTTCCGGGAGGCCGCGGTGTTGTGGGGCGAGCTCGTTCACCCGAGCGCGGGGTGGGGGTACGGCGGCCTCGCGCACGCCCTGACGCTCGCGGGTGACCTGGACGGCGCCGAGTCCGCGATCGACGACCTCGACGCGGAACCGCCAACGCCGATCCACATGATGGACGTCGACATCGAGCGGGGTCGCGCCTGGTACACGTGGTCCCGCGGCGAGCACGCTCGCGCGCTCGGGATCCTGCGCGTCGCCGCCGACTTCGGCGTCGAGGGTGGTCAGTTCGCACTGGCGGCCGGCGCGTTCCACGACCTCGCCCGCCTGGGCGAGGCCTCCGAGGCGGCCGAGCACCTCGAGCGCGTCGCCGAGCACGTGGACGGGGATCTCATGCCGGCGCGTTTCGCGCACGCGACCGCGTTGGCGAAGGCAGACGCCTCGGGCCTCGACCACACGTCCGAGGCGTTCGAGGAGCTCGGCGGCTGGCTCTTCGCGGCCGAAGCCGCCAACCAGGCGTCGATCCTGTACGAACGCGAGGGCTTGCGTCGGCGCGCGTCAGCAGCGGCGCAGCGCGCGAGCGCTCTCGCCGAGCGCTGCGAAGGCGCCCGCAGCCCCGCCCTCGACACGGGCCCGCAACCGGTCGCGCTGACGAAACGCGAGCGCGAGGTCGCGACGCTCGCCGCGCGCGGCCTCACGAGTCGGGAGATCGCGGAGACGATCGTCGTCTCGACGCGTACCGTCGAGAACCACCTGCAACGCGCCTACGAGAAGCTGGGCGTCAGCGGCCGCCTCGAGCTCGCCGAAGCGCTCGGCGACGAATAGGCGGACGACGGCGGGGTCGCCGGCGGTCGAGGGCTCCCCGTTCTCGGAAGGAAGAAGGTCGTTTCCACCGCCGTGACGCTTCCCAGAATGATGAGCGTCAGCGGGCGCGGCAGCTGCCGAGGAAGTCGGTCGTGAGCATGATCCGGCCGAGGGCCACCCACGCCGCGCCGTAGTACGTCGGCTGCTGGGCGTCGCGGCTCTGGGCGGCCTCCAGAAGGCGGTCGCGAGCGGCGTTGTCGCCCGTTGCGGCGGCCGCGGCGGCGGCGCCGACGAAGCCGACCGGGTGCTGATTGCGCCGGCCGCGCAGGCGAGGCCAGAGATTGGCGGCGATGTCGCGGCTTCCCGCGGCGCACGCCTCGCTGAGGCGCAGCGGGACGCGGGCGGCGTCGTAGCCGTAGTGGGGGGTCTCGCCCGCGGGCGACGACGTTGGCTGGGCGGAGCCGTCGTCCTCGACCTGGGCCCAGTCCGGCGGCAGGTCGGCGGCGGTCAGCTCGCGGAGGTCGGCGACGCCGGAGTCGACGAGCTGCATCCAGCGCCGGTCCCCGGTCACGCCGGCCATCGCGGTGAAGGTCTGCGGCGCGATGTAGCTGGGGTTGAGCCGCACCGGCGGTTGCCGCGCCCACGGTCCCGCGACGAGCACGAGGCGGCCGCCCATGGTCGCCGTCTCCTGGTCGAGCACCGCGCCGGCGATGCGCCGGGCCTGGTCCAGGTAGCTCGGTTCGTCGAAGCGCTCGGCGGCGAAGACGAGCGCCCGGGCGGCGTCGAGGTCGGCGTCGGCGGCGGCCTCCGGGTCGACCACGTGGCCGTCGGCCCAGTGCCACGAGAGCAGGCCGTCGGGACGCTGGAGGTGCTGCGCGGTCCACGTCCAAACGCGGGCGAAGCGGGCGCGGTCGCCGGTGGCCACCGTGATCAGGAGCGCGTACGCCTGTCCTTCGCTGACGGTGTCGCCGCCTTGGTCGCGCCGGACGACTCGCCCGTCGGGCTCGACGTACCGGGAGAGGAAGTCGTCGGAGGCGGCGCGGGCGCCCTCGGCGCGCCCTGCCGTGTCGGGCCGGTCCGCGAACGCGGCGGCGGACGAGGTCGCGACCACGCAGACAACGAGCGCGGCGCGGGCGCCGCGCGTGATCCAGCGCGGCATCACGCGGCGACTCGCTCCCGCCTGCGCTGCTCGCGGGCGGCAACGGCGGTCACGGGTCGTCGGAGCGCGGGGGACACACCCGCAGTGAGCACGAGCACGTGCAGGAACGCGAACGACACGTTGTTCAATGTCGCGGGGGAGCGCGATTCCCACAGCCCGAAGGTCGCGGCGGACACCAGGATGGCGATCGCCACCAGCGCCGGCCACACCGCGCGGGGCTGGCGGCGGCCAGCGCCGCGCTTCGGGGTGACGACGAAGCGTCCCTTCCGACGAAGCAAGGCCGAGAGTGAGGCGTAGACGTGCACCCAGAAGGAGGACGTCGCGAGGCAGAACGCGGCGAACGAGTACGTGCCGGCCCCGGCCGTCGCCACCAGCAGGAGCGAGACGCCGAAGTACGGCGCGAAGTGCACGAGGAACTGGTCGGCTGACGCACCGGCGAGCGGCTGGGCGCCCGTGAAGATCCTGATCACCGGCAGGGCCATGTAGACGAGGACCGTCCAGCCGGTCAGGAAGTACATCGCAGACAGCACGTACTGGAGCTGGAGCCGGCGTGGCAGCGCCGACCGAAGGACGCGCGGGAGCGCCGACAGGCAGCCGCGGGCCCAGCGGTGCTGCTGGCTCACGTACGACGCCATGTCCTCGGGGCCGAGGCCGCGCACGAGGACTTCGGGGACGTACACCGAGCGCCATCCGTGCTCGTGGAGGATCACCGACAGCTCGAAGTCCTCCGTCAGCGAACGCTCGGGGAACCCGCCGGCGTCCTCGAGCGCGTCGCGCCGGAACACGACGTTCGTCCCGCAGCAGAACATCGAGCCCATGCGGTCCTTGCCGCGCGCGATCGCGCCGAAGAACAGCGCCTGCTGGGACCAGGCCGCCCGCGCGATCGGGCTCGCAGGCGCATTGGCGTAGTACTGCGGCGTCTGCACGAACGCGACCTCGGGGTCGATGAAGTGGCCGAGCGTCGCCTTCAGCAGCCGGGGGCCGGGGATGTGGTCGCAGTCGAGCACCAGCACGAACGGAGACGAGGTGCGCGCGAGCGCATTGTTGAGGTTCCCGGCCTTGGCGCCGGTGTTGACGCCACGACGCACGTACGCAGCGCCGTGCCGGGCGGCCAGGTCGTGCAGCTCGGCGCGGTTCCCGTCATCCAAGAGGGCGACGTGCACGCGTGCTCCGGGCAGGCGCGTCGCGGCTGCGACGGTCGGCTCGACGACGTCGAGCGGCTCGTTGTACACGGGGATGAGCACGTCGACGTCGGGGAGCCGCCCCTCCCATTCCGGCGTGTCCATCGAGCGTCGGTCGCGGCGGACGGTCCACCAGAACCCGAGCCCCTGCACGAGGTTGAAAGCCTCGGCGACGACGAGCAGCCCGAACAGGACCGGGTTTCCGATGCGGGCACCCTGGAGGAGCCACCCGAAGTACCAGGCCGCGACGACCATGTTGGCGAGCACGAGCAGCCGGACGCGCCGCGCCAGGCTGCGCCGGCCCACGGCGCGCCAGCGCACGGCGTCGAAGCGCAGATCGTTCGGTGTCATGCTCATTCGAGGATCCAGACCCTGAGTTGTGGTCGGCGGAAGTCACCGACGAGGTGGCGCTGCTGCTCCAGCTCGCTCAGCACCGCGCCGGTGCGCTTCGCGACGTCGGGCTTGTCGAGGAAGCTCCCGATGAGGAAGATCCGCCCCTTCGCGCCTACGGCGTCGCGCCAGCGCGAGAAGGGATGCGCGTCGAGGTGCGGCCCGTAGTACTGGACGACCTCGTGGATGTACTGCGGGTTGTAGAGCACCTGATCGCCGGGCTTGGCTTCGGCCACGACCTCGCGCACGGCGCCCCGGAAGTCGTAGAGACGCGGATTCGTGCCGTTCAGCTGTTGGTCGGCGAGCGCGCCGAGCAGGAGGATCACGAGCACGCCGGCGACGATCGTCGCCGCCTTGGCGCTGCGGGCGAGTGTCGTGGTGGCGCGGGCCCCGAGGAGCGCGAGCGCGGGGACGACGCCCGCGATGTACCGGAGCTCGAAGAGGTCCTGGCGCTTCTGGCCGATGAGGAACAGCCCCGCCATCGGCACGGCGATGACGACGAGCAGCATCGTGCTCCCGATCGTGCGACGGCGCCCGAGCAGGAGCAGCGCCAGCAGCATGCCGAACGGCCAGAGGGCGCCGACCTGCTCCATGGCGCGGTTGGCGTGGTAGCCGCCGACGGCCCAGATCAGGTTGGCGATGATCGAGTACACCGACAGGCCCGGCTGCGAGGCGACGGCGTTGCCGGCCTGCGACGGCAGGGTCCCGAGGCCGGCGCCGTGCTGGCCGTACGCAGCCAGCTGGCTCTGGACGTAGGGCACGAGCGGCAGCACCAGCAAGCCGGCGAACACGAGCGACGCGACCCACGCCAGCGTGACCCGGCCCGACGGCCGCCCTTCCCGCCGGCGTCGGTACAACGCGGCGACGAACACGAGTTGCTGGGCGACCACTTGGAGCGCGCCGAGGTACTGGGTCCACAACAACGCCGCCGTCGCCACCGAGTACAGGGCCCAGCTCCCCACGCCGCCCCTCCGGATGGCTCGCGCCTGGCCGAGCACCGCAGCCGTCGCGAACAGCATGTAGAGCGAGTACATGCGGGCTTCCTGCGAGTACCAGATCGCCAGCGGGAGCGCGGCGCCGAGCGCGGCGGCGATCGTTCCGGTGCGACGGTCGAACAGCTCGCGCCCGGTGAGGTAGAGGAGCGGGACCATCAGCGTTCCGGCGAGGATCGACGGGAGCCGGACGGCGAGCTCGCCGTCGCCGAGCACCCGTACCGTCACCCAGAGCAACGCGGCGTGGAGGGGCGGGTGCACGTCGCTCTGGAGCCGATGGAGCATCACGTCGAAGGGCAACTTCGCCTGTGCCACGCTGATCGCTTCGTCGACCCACAGCCCGCGGGTGACCAGCAGCCGCAGCGCGAGCGCGCCCACGGTCAGTAACGCGACGACCACCACCGTCGGGTCGACGGCGCGGGTGCGGGCAGCGGAAGGGATACGCGCTGGTCGCTCGGGCCGCAGCGTTCGCTCGACCCGCGGCGCCGGTACCACCCGCGGCTCGGGCTCCACCCGTGGATCAGGCTCCACCAGCAGCGCCGGTTCCACCCGCGGCGCCGGCTCGACCCGCGGCGCCGGCTCGACCCGCGGCGCCGGCTCGACCCGCGGCGCCGGCTCGACCCGCGGCGCCGGCTCCACCACCGCGGCGCCGGCTCGACCCGCGGCGCCGGCTCCACCAGCAGCGCCGGCTCCGCCCGTGCCTCTCGTGCCGCCCGCGCCCGGGCTGGGATGCGCAGCACGGTCACCGCGGTGAACGCCACCGTGAGCACCGACATGGCGGTCAACGTGGCGACGACGACGCCCTCCGCGGTCGTGCCGAGGCGGAGGACGAGCGCGGCGTGGAGGACCGCGACCGCCGCCACGAGCAAGACCGACGTCGCCGGCCGCGGGCGTGCGGTGCGGTCGGCGATGAGCACTCGCACCACGCCGAGCAGGGCCATGGCTGCGACGTACGGCGCGGCCAGCGGCGCGATCGACGCGTAGCGGTCGCCGAACACGATCCCCACGATCTCCGGCGCCGCGACCGCGAGCGCGACCACGGCCGCGCCGCCGATCGCGACGGCCATCCCCACCGCGACCGCGAGCGCGTGGCGGTAGCCCGCCGCGCGCGGCAACAGCACGAGCGGGATCGTCGCCGTGGCGAACGCCGCCACACCGCCGAGGGTGGAGATGGCGGCGAACTTCGCCGCCTCGCCCGACGGCAGCAGGTGGGTCGCGAGCAAGAGGTCCTGGTTCTGCAGGACGGCGAGGAAGAGGAAGGCCGCCACGGCGGCGTGGGGGCGAACCGGAACCTGGTTGACGTCGCCGCCGCGCTTGCGCGTCCACGTCGCGACGAGAAGAGCCGCGTATCCCGCGACCACGACCCCGGCCGCGGCGCCGGGCGCGCCGAGCGACGCCGCGAGCGCCACGCCGAGCGTCAGCCGGACCACCGGCTCCGCGAGGAGGCTCCGCGCCACGCGGGAGTGCCGGGCGATCCCGTACAAGCGGCCGCGTTCGAGCGCGAGGAGCGCCGCCGTCGGCACCGCCGCCGCCAGCAGCAGCGGGAGGGACAAGGGCTGGTGCAGCGCCTGTGCGATCGCCGGCGACGCCGCCGCCACGACCACGGCCCCCCCGAGGCCGATGAACGTCGCGCGGCGGCGCGTCCGGCGAGCCAGCGCGGGCGTCAGCGCGGTGCCGGCACCGAACGCCGCGCCGGGCAGGTGCAGCAGCAGGTAGCAGACCAGGAACGCGGCGAGGTCGGTGAACGCCGGGCCGCTGAGCAGCCGCGCCATCACCAGCGCGAAGAGGAGGTTGCCGAGGCCGGAGACGAGCTGCCCGCCCGTGACCACGAGCTGCTCGCGCGCCAGCGTGCGCGCCCGGATCGGTTCGCGCTCGGGCGGGAGCTCGGGCTCGGGGGGGAGCTCGGGCGGCGCCGGGGCGACCGGCGGGAGCTCGTCCGTGGGCGCGCGCCACGAGATGACTTGTGACATCAGGCCCACTCCCAGACCGGCGGCTCGAGAGGCAGGCCGGTGAGCTCCTCGGCCGCCGGCGCCTCGCCGCCTTCGAGGACGAGGCGGAGCAACCGGAACCCCTCCTCCGCCAGCATGACCTGGTTGCGCGCCACCGGCTCCGGGGGCGGGGGCGCGTCGCAGGCGACGCCGATCGCCTCCGCGATGCGCGCCGGGCGATCCGCCGGAGTCATGCGCGGCTGATCGAAGCGCCGAGCCAGGGCGGCGAGCTTCGGCTCGTGGTCGACGGCGACGAACCGCACCCCGGCTGCGGCCGCCGCAACCAGCGAATGGAAGCGCATACCGATGACGAGGCGGGCGCGCGAAATCTGGTGCGCGGCCTCGACGATGTCGCTCGGGGGATCGAGCACCTCGACCGGCGTGCCGAGCCGGCCCGCGATCGAGCGCGCCAGCGGGAGGTCGTCGTTGATGCCGTCGTGGACCTCCCAGGGCTGCAGCGCGATACGCATCCCCGCGTCGCGAACCTCGCGTAGGCCGTCGGCCAGGCGGGTGGCCAGATCCCCGCCGCCCGCCAGGTTGCTCATCGTGACGATCACGGCGTCGCCGCCGTCCCGTCCGTCCATGCGCGCGTCGCCACGCGATCCGTCGAGGAGCGTCCAGGTCGGGTCGGCGCCCACGCGAAAGGGCGTCGGCGCGCCGGTGCTGGCGAGCACGCGCGCGGAGTCCTCGTCGCGCAGCACGAGCAGGTCGGACTGGCGGACGACACGCCGTGCGAGGCGACGAGCCCGCCAGCTCGAAAGGCTCCCGGCGCCCACGCCGATCATTGCCACGGGCTTCGACGTCGCGCGTGCCCCCCACGTGAGCAGCGCCGCGTTGCGCAGCAGCTCGTTGGGTCGGCGGCCGGTCGACGGGTGCAGTGTCTTGAACACCGTGCCGCCGGCGAGCACGACGGCGTCGGCGTGGCGCACGGCCGTCACCACCGCGCCGGCGTCGGTTGCCGACACCGCTTCGCAGCCGTGCCTCGCGGCCGTTCCTTCGGGGTCGCGGCTCGTCGCGATGGCGTGCCACCCGGGCATCGCCGCCAGGAACGCCTGGAGCAGCGCCTCGTCACCAGGGTTGCGTTGGCCGAACGCGCCGGCGAGCAGGACGGTGGGCATCGATCACCTCCCCGTAGAGCTCGAGGTGATGCGCGGCGACACGGGGCCAGGACCGCTCCTCGCCGAGGGACGCGGCGGCGGAGCGAAGAATCTCGAGTGCGCCCGGCTTCTCCGCCAGGTCGCGCAGGCGCACGGCGAGGCCGCTGGCATCACGCGGCGCGGCGAGCGCGTCCGGCGCTCCGGTGCAGGTCGCCAGCTCAGGAGAGAGAAGGACGGGCGTGCGGTACGCGAGCGCGAGCGCGAGCGCGCCGCTGCTCGAGAACGGGCGCGGATACGGGTAGAGCGCGACGTCGGCGGCGCTGAACCACAGCGGTACCTCTTCGTCCGGGACCCGGCCCGTGAACCGGGCGATGTGGCCCCACCGCTCGCGCAGGGAGGCCGCGTATCCGTCGCGGCCCGACAACCGAGGGTGCTCACCGCCGGCCACGACGAGCTCGACGGATCGCCCGGCGATCTTCGCGGCATCGAGCGCCGTCTCGAGGCCTTTGTACGGGGCGAGGAACCCGAAGCACAGCACGACGAACCCGTCGTCGATCCCGAGCGCGGCCCGAGCGGAGTCGCGCGCCGGCGTCGTCGCGACCTCGACGCCGTGCGGAACGACCCGGGCGTCCCGGACGTGGTTGGTGAACGCGGGCTCGTGGACGATCACCGCGTCGGCCTGGTCTCGCAGGAAGCGTTGCACCGTCGCGAGCCCGAGCCGAGCGAGCGCCGCTGGCGCGCGCACGCGGTGCAGCTCGGTGAACTCTCCGTCGACGGTGTTCGGGTCGACGACTTGGTGCATCGTGACGACGAGGGGGCGGCGATGACGCCGGACGGGGTGGCGGCGACGGCGGCGACGAAGCGCGGGGACGACCCCGGGGATCGACGTCACGCCCCCGTACAGGAACATCTCGTGCTGCACGTGCACGACGGGCGCGCCGGTCGTCTCGGCGGCGGCGGTCGCGGCCGAGAGCGCGCCCGGCCCGCGGCGGAACGGTCGCAGGACGTGAATGCCACGGTCGACGCCGTAGCCGGGGCCGTGGCCGTCGTCGGAGGCGACGACGGCCACCGACGCGCCCTGGTCCCGCAGCGCGTGGGCCAGGTTGGCGGTGTACGACGCCACCCCGCTGTGGCCGCTGTGCAACTCGCCTGCGGGTGGGTACGTGCCGACCAGTGCGACGTCAGGCGCTGGCACGCTCACCCTCTCGGAGCTCGATCACGGTGTGGTCGGACTCGACGGCGGCGGGGGCCGTCGGGAGCTCGGAGCCCGGCTCGGCGTCGACGGGGAGCAGTCGGTGGTGCAGCCACAGCCGCAGCGACGAAGCCGCCATCCGCCACGTGTCGCGGACGGGGTGGAGGCGCGACCCGGGCTGGTCGATCCAGACCGTCGGCACCTCGGCGACGTCGTACCCGAGCTGGCCGGCGACGACGAGCAGGTCGACGTCGAAGAGGAAGTCGCGCGACGAGATGTACGGCAGGCACTGCTCGACGACGTCGCGACGCATCGCCTTGGCGCCGCACTGCGGGTCGGTGAAGGGGAGGCGGAAGAGGCGCTGGATGCCGAACGCGAACCCGGCGCTGGTCAGGCGGCGAAGGAGCGGTCGTCGGCCCGGGACGACAGAGGCGGCGTGGCGGCGGCTGGCGATGGCGACGTCGCGGTGGCGCGCGACGTCCAGCAGGCGCAGGAGCTCCGTCGGCGGCGTGGCGCAGTCGGCGTCGACGAATCCGATGACGTCGCCGGCGCAGCGACGGAAGGTCTCGATGAGCACACCGCCCTTGCCGAGCTTCGGGAACTCGAGCGCGTCGACGCGAGGGTCTTCGTGGGCGTGGTCGGCGACGACGCGGGCGGTGCGGTCGGTGCAGTGGTCGAGGGCGACAAGGAAGCGGAACTCGGTGTCGGTACAACGAGACCGGTACGCCTGGAGCGTCCGGTCGATGCGGTGTTCTTCGTTGTGCGCGGGGATCACGATGTCGAATCGCATGCGCGGGTCTCCTGGGTCGCATGGCGGTCGGTGCGGACCGCGCCGGCTGTCAACGCGGCGAGGGAGAGACGCGTCTCACGTGTCGACGGGTGGGGCTCGCGCGCTGGCGCACACCGCCCTGCCCGGGCGCTTCACACTGGGCATGCGGTTCCTTGCCGTGGCGGGGGGAAGGACACGAGGGGAGCGGACCGGACGCTCGGGGGAACTCGGCCGAAGCTACCCAGATCGCCCCAGACCCAGTCAAATAATCGGCGTAAAAGTTGCGTAAACCAACAAAGAGGGCAGCGGCCGGTCGCGCGGGAGTCCGCCCGCTGTCAGATCATGGCAAGCCGACGTCTTTGGGATCTCCACCTAGGCTCACCCGCGTGTCAACGGACCCAGCGGTACGCGACCAGCTCGTCGACACGGTGCGCCGTTTCGTGGAGCGCGAGGTGCTGCCGGTCGCCTCGGAGCTCGAGCACGCCGACGAGTACCCGGCGGCGATCGTCGACGGCATGAGGGAGCTGGGGCTGTTCGGAGTCACGATCCCCGACGAGTACGACGGGCTCGGCCTCGATCTCCCGACGTACTGCGCGGTGATCGAGGAGCTCGCGGCCGGGTGGATGTCGCTGTCCGGCGTCCTCAACACGCACGTGATCACCGCAAACTTGCTCAAGGCGGACGGGACCGACGCGCAGCGCAAGCGATGGCTGCCGCGTCTCGCTGCCGGCGAGATCCGCGGCGCCCTGTCGTTGTCCGAGCCCGACGCCGGCAGCGATACCAGCGCCATCACGTGCCGGGCCGAGCGCGACGGCGACGAGTACGTGATCACCGGCACGAAGATGTGGGTGACGAACGGGCAGCGCGCCGGGCTCGTCGCGCTCGCGGCGCGCACCGACGAGGGCATCACGTGCTTCATGGTCGAGAAGGAGCCCGGCGCCGAACGCGCGGGCGGGATCAGCGTGAGCCGCAACATCGGGAAGCTCGGCTACAAGGGCATCGAG
>WNFV01007159.1_pt1 | contig 13314 bp, 13 predicted proteins | sample 5400101 | NCBI WGS metagenome assembly WNFV01 (sample SAMN13153361, study PRJNA577476) | soil metagenome | isolation source: 115 cm soil or saprolite under grassland replicate 1 | place: USA:California | collected 2016-06-15
CAAGGCCGGCGATGATGTCGTCCCCGGCTGTTCCCACAATCACGTCGTCGCCGGGCGTGCCCAAGGTGACCGCGACGCGGGAGCCACACATCGGAGTTTTCCCCGCCCCCGTACCCACGGGAACGAGAACGAACGCGATAACTATGCCCACGCCCAGTAGCGCGAAGAGGGTGCGTCGTCTTGCCATTGGAGCCTCCTTCTGCCGTGAGAGCCACGGGCGCGCAGGACGAAGGGGCCTCCCGTTTGAGGGCCTCGCGCCGGACGCTCGCCGCATCAACCGGGCGATTCTCTCGCTCTGGGAGGGCATGTCAAGTGCGTGGGCTTCCTGTTGCCGACACGTCGGCGGGGACGGTGCAATGTGGAGTCATCACCGTTGGTACCGGAATCCGCCATGCGGCCGTCAAGGCGGATAAGCGCTGTCTCACGACCGTGACGCAGGTCTGCGAGAGGTCCCACGCATGGCGCTCGCTGAGCACTTCACATGTAAGAACCTCGAGTGTAGTGAAGTGCTTCTCGTCGTCTAATGGGACAACAGGAAGCCTTGCAAGCAGGCCTTTTCAAGCCGACGCCCGGACTCGAACCGGGGACCCCTTCATTACGAGGGAAAGACAAGTGAGGGGACGCGCGTCCACTCGTGGGCACGCGCGGGCACGTTCTCGCTGGAAACCGAGCGGTTCTTCAGCTTGAGCAGTGGACGCGCATGCCCGCCCGTGCCCGGGCTCACGTACCCGTTTTGTACCCGCGCGGCGGATCTCGGCCAGCTCCGCTAGCCCAGCGTGTACCCCGAGTCGATTCGCCACTCGGCCCCGACCTTGGCGAGCAGGAAGCGTGCGCCTTCGGGCTCTGAGAGTCCCGCCGTTGCGCGGTCGTCGTCGATGTCGACGTCGATCGAGCCGTCGGCCGCGTCCTTCAGCGCGTCCGTGTCGAGTCGGGGGAGACGCTCCTTCATCGCGGGCTCGCACCGTTCGCCCCTCGCGCGGCTGGTGAGCTGGGCGCACGCCTTGGCTGTGTCGCCGTCGGCCAGCGCACTGAGATAGGTGCTCGCCGTCTTGTTGATCTTCTCCTCGTCGGTGGCATTTCCGACCCCGCAGCCTGTCAGGGCGGCCGCGAGCAGGGCGAGGGCGAGGATGGCAAGAACCCCGCCTCGAGCGATCGCGGATTTCTCATCGCGCATATCTGTCCTTTCAGCAGAGAGATGGGTCATGCGTCTCGGGTGTGCGTTCGCCAGGCTCCGGCGGCCAGGGGCACGATCGTCCAGAGGGCAATCAGGAGGATCGCCGTCAGGGGCGAGATCGCGACGCTCTCGCCGCCCGGTTCGATGCGCCGGAGCGCGGCGCCGACGAGCAGGCTGTCGAGCTTCCCGGTCTGGAGCAGGAGCGGAGCGACGGCGAGCTGCCAGGCGAGCAGGACGCCGATCGACGTCGACCGGGAGCCGAGCAGCGAGGAGACGCCCAGGGCCAGGAGAAAGCCGACTGTCAGCACCAGGCCTACCCAGGCCGCGTACTCGACAAGGAGGCCGGCGCCGGGCGCCTGCCCGGATCCGGCGAGGGCGACGGACGCCGTGGCCGCAATCGCGCACGCGACAGCAACGAGCGGCAGCAGGAGGGCGAGTCCACCCGGGATCCGTGCGGCAAAGAGCGCGAGCCGCGAACGGCCGGTGACGACGAGCTCGCGAAAGACGCCCACCCCCAGGTCGCCGGCGCCGGCGTTGACGCCGATCAGGACCGCGGCTACGGCCCCGATCTGGGTGAGCAGCTCGAGCGCGCCGCGCATGTTGTCGACGCCGCCCGCCGGCCCGTACTTCGCCGCGTTCGCCGCGTGAAAGGTCGCGAGTACCACGTAGGAGACGACCATCGGAGCGACGATGAGAGCCAGGGACGCCGCGACGAGTGCCCGCCGCCGGCGCAGCTTGAGAAGCTCCGCGCCCACGAGTCGGCGAAAACGCGCCTGGGACTGCGCCGACTCCAGGGCGAGGGAGGCCGAGCTCATGCTGCCACCCCCAGTCGCGATGTGATCTCCAGGAAACGCTCCTCGAGCGAGGCGCGCGCCGGCTCGAGGCGGTGGACGGCGAGGCCCGCCTCGACGAGGAGGCGGTTGATGTCGGCCGCCGCATCCTCGACCGTGATCGGAAAGCCGGGCCGGAGCGTGACCCGGATCCCGTCAGGCGTCTTCACCGCCGAGCGCACGGCCGAGTGCCCCGCCAAGAGCGCGTGTGCCCGCGCTCCGTCGCTCGCGCCGAGAACGATCGTCTGCCGGTCGCCCTTGAGCTCGGCGAGCGAGCCCTGCATGACCACGCGGCCGTGGTCGACGATTGCGACCGCGTCGCAGATCTTCTCCACCTCGTCGAGCAGGTGCGAGGAGAGCAAGACAGTTCGGCCCTCCTCGACGAGTCCACGGATCATGCCTCGAAACTCATGAATGCCGGCTGGGTCGAGCCCGTTCGTCGGCTCGTCCAAAATGAGGAGCTCGGGGTCGGCGAGTAGCGCGCGCGCGACGCCGAGGCGCTGGCGCATGCCGAGCGAGTAGGTGGAGACGCGCTCGTCCGCCCGCTCGGCGAGCCCGACCCGCGCGAGCGCCCCCTCGATCCGCCCATGCGCCTCTCGCTCGCGCGCGGCCGCGATCACCGCCAGGTTCTCGCGCCCGCTCAGGTAGCGATGGAAGCGCGGCTCCTCGACGATGGCGCCGACGCGGGCGAGCGCGGCGGCGCGTTCGGCCGGCACGGGCCGCCCGAGGAGGCGCATCGTCCCGGCGGTCGCGCCGGTCAGCCCGAGCAGCATCCTGATCAGCGTCGTCTTACCGGCGCCGTTCGGCCCGAGGTAGCCGAAAGCGGAGCCGCTGGGAACGCGCAGATCGACGTTGTCGACGGCGACCCGCTCGCCGAAGCGCTTCGTCAGCCCGGACGTCTCGACGACGTAGGCGGTGCTCATCGGGTCTCTCCTCGCTTCCTTGCTTGCTTGGCAGGTTCGGCTCAACGACTGGTCAACGCTGGACCGCTGGGCGCTGCGACCTCCCTCGTTGTCGGCACTCCCTCCGCGGGCCGCATGACCATGACGACGCCCGTCACCGCCGCCCAGAGCAGGATGACCAGGGAGGCGAAGAAGCCGTACGGCGACACTGGGATCAACGTAAAGACGGCGAGCACAAGCGCAGGCCACGCGAGCCAGCCGGGGAACCCTCGACCCGCGATGCCGGCCGTCGCCGCCGCCAAGAGGAGGAGCGTGCTGCCCCCGTCGACGATGCCGGCGGAGCCGGCGATGTGCCAGGCCTGGAGTGCGGCCGGCGAGAGGTTGTCCTCGTTTCCGATCTCACCGAGGATCGAATAGGCGCCGGCGCTCGAGATTCCGGCGGCGGCGGTCATCGCCGTACCGACGAGCGCCGCACCGCCTACGATCGGATGCAGGTCGGTCGCCTGGATCCTCGCCCACACTGCTACCCCGAAGAGAGCGAGGCAGATCGCCGCGAAGCCGAGCAGGAGCCCGCCGGTGGCCACCCCACCGTGGCTGGTTGCGTAGAAGCTCGTGAGCTTCGAGATGCTCGCGTCGGTGTCGGGGAAGGGGCCGATCGCCGAATAGCCGGCCAAGGTCAGGACTCCGAACCCGACGCCTGCAAGAGGGACGAGCCGTGCGAGCCGATTGATGCCGCTCATGGTGGTGCCTCCTTCGTCGCTTGCTGACCCGTCCGACGGTAGGCGGCGAGCGGCCCGGCGTCGTCGGCCGACCCGTTGATCTTTGCGTCCATCCGAAGGCTGATCTTTTGATGCCGAGGGATCAGCCGAGCGGCTGATGACAGACGGCCCGCCGAGGTCTACCTTCGTGTCGTGCACCAGCGGCTTCCCCTGCGTCGCCTCCGGGTCGACTCGGTAAAGATCGACTGGGCGCTTGGTGCACTCCTCACGGTCGGCGCCGAGCTCGCGATCTGGCTCGGGAGCGATGCCGCGGACGGCCGGCTCGGGGCCGCGCTGTTCGCGCCGGCGATCACCGCGCCGATCGCGGTTCGTCGCCCCTACCCGTTTCTTGTCGGGACGGGCGTGCCACTTGTAGGGGCCGTCCACCACTACCTCTGGGACGCGCAATTCGTTGGCTACCCGATCGCGACCTTCTGTGCGCTCTACGCGCTCACGGCGTGGACACAGCCGCGTCAGTTCGCGATCGGCTTCACGCTCGTCATCGCCGTTTACCTGGGTGCCAGCATCGGAACCCCGTTCCCTAACAACGGCGTGACCTTCGCCGTCGTCACTGCCGTCGTCATGCTGCTCGTCCGGCGCGTCCTGGGCGATCGCGAAAGGCGCGCGCGGGTCGCGGAGCGCGAACGCGACGTCGCCGCGCGGGAGGCGGTCGTCAAGGAACGCGCCCGGATCGCGCGCGAGCTCCACGATGCCATCGCGCACAACGTCTCCATGATGGTCGTCCAAGCAGGCGCGGAGCGGCGGGTGCTCGACGACACGGGTTCGACGCGGGAGGTGCTGGAAACGATCGAGCGCATTGGCCGCGGTGCGCTGACGGAGATGCGGCGGCTCGTCGGGATGCTGCGGAGCGACGCGGCCGACGAGCTCGCGCCGCAGCCCGGACTCGGCGATCTACCGACGCTCGTCACGCAGGTGCGCGAGGCGGGATTGCCTGTCGAGCTCCACGTCGAGGGCGAGCCACGCGAGCTACCCGTTGGGATCGAGCTGTCCGCCTACCGGATCGTGCAGGAGGCGCTCACGAACGCGCTCAAGCACGCGGGGGAAGCGCGCGCCAGCGTCCACGTGCGGTACGGGGCGGACTCGCTCGAGCTCGAGATCGCCGACGACGGCCGTGGAGGGCAGGCGCCCGTGGCGAGCGGCGGTCATGGCTTGGCCGGCATGCGCGAGCGGGTGGCGCTGTACGGCGGCCGCCTCGACGCGGGCCGCCGCCCGAGCGGCGGCTTCGCCGTCCGCGTGCTGCTGCCGATCCGATGACGAGCGTCCTCATCGCCGACGACCAGGCACTCGTGCGTGTCGGCCTGCGCAAGATCCTCGAAGCAGAGCCGGAGACGACGGTCGTCGGCGAGGCTGGCGACGGCGAGGACGCCGTCACCGAAGCGCGCCGCCTGCGACCCGACGTCGTGCTGATGGACATCCGCATGCCCGTGCTCGACGGGATCGAGGCCACACGCCGCATCGTCCGCGACCGGGCCGTCACCCGCGTGCTGATGCTGACTACGTTCGGGCTCGATAGCTACGTCTACGACGCGCTGCGCGCCGGCGCCAGCGGCTTCATGCTCAAGGACGCGCCGCCCGAGGAGATCGCCGCCGCCGTCCGCATCGTCGCCAACGGAGAGGCGCTGCTCGCACCCCCGATTACGCGTGCGGTGATCGAGGAGTTCACCAGGCAGTCACCTACTCCGCCTTCGGCGCCTCCGCACGCGGTCGAGGAGCTGACACCGCGCGAGCGCGAAGTGCTCGACCTGCTCGCGCGTGGACTCTCCAACTCCGAGATCTGCGAACGGCTCGTCATCAGCGAAGCAACCGCAAAAACACACGTCGCGCGCATCCTCCAGAAGCTCGACCTGCGCGACCGCGTCCAAGCCGTGATTTACGCCTACGAGACCGGCCTTGTCGCGCCCGGCTCTTCTCACTGAGAGCTTCCGGCAGACGATCCCTTTATGGAGTCCGTTCTCGCATGCTAGAGCGGCATCGTGCAGCCGGGCGAGACCGAGAGCCCCCGAACCTCGGCGACCCCGTAAGCCATCCACGAAACGTGGCTCAGCATGAGCGGCGGTCGAGGTAGACCCCAAGACGTGGCGGCACACGCGTCCACGCGCGGGCACTTCTGGGCACTGCGATCAGGCCACCGGGATCTAGCTCCGAGTTCGAATTACCTGGAAATCAGGAAGAATCGCCCATGCGCTGGACCCCTTCACTATCCGTGAAGGGGTCACAGACGTACCCGTTTTGTACCCGTTTGCACCCTCGAGGGGCTCTGCGCTGTTGTCAGAGCAGGAAAAACCCCTGCAAATCGGCAGAGCCGACGCGCGGATTCGAACCGCGGACCCCTTCATTACGAGGGAAGGACAAATAAGGGGCGCGCGTCCACGCGCGGGCACGCGCGTCCACGCGGGCACATTTTCGCTGGATGTTGCCCTGTTCCACGGCTTTCGAAGTGGACGCGCGTACCCGCCCGTGCCTGCGCTCGCGTACCCGTCTTGTACCCGCACGAGCCTACTCAGATCGGAGCGTCGCTCTTTGACCGCAAGCGGGCGGGTGGGGCTACTGGTCCGAGCCGCGGCCCCTAGGAAGCGGGACAGCCTCGATGAGGGCATCCGTCTGTTCGGCGTGCCAATCGAGCCCCATCCCTCGCAGCGCGACTGAAGCAACGGGTCGACAAGCGCCTGGTCGAAGGATCGGGCTTCGTCTACGACGCGCGATCATGGCGCTTCTTCGACACCGTTGCGGACGTTCGGGCCGCGGTCGCTCGAGTAGACAATCTGCCGCCCACAAGGTTGTCTGGACAGCCGCCCCGAAGAGATCGGGGCGGCTGTCCAAGAATCCGATCAGTCCCGGCCGCGCCCCTATCGGATCATCTCGATCGGCGGCGAGTCTGCGGCGAGGTTTACAGGCGTGCCGTTCAACGTCCCATGCACCGTGTACCTGAAGATGTACGTGCCGTCGGGCTCGTCGGCCCCGTGGCCCCAGCCCGTATAGAGAACCGCAGTGTTCTCGAACGGAACGACTGCCGGGCTGCCGACGACGTTACAAGGGTCGGTCCCCTCCGGGCAGGTCACGGTCGACGGCCAATGCCCCGACCAGGAACGAGGACCCGCGCTGGGTGGCGGGGTCTCGGTAGACGTGAAAACCTGCACGCCGTTCACGAAGATGGTCTCATCGACGGTGTTCACGACGTACGCGTTGGGCAGCGTCGCCCTCGTCGAAGCCCCGGTGGCATCGCTCAAGCGGTTGGTGTTTGCCACGTAGAGGAACTCGCGGACGACGCCGCCGACGTGCAGTGGCCCGCGGGTAGTTGGGACGACCGACAAGAAGAGGCCGTTCGCCGTGCCATGGCCGTTCGGCGTGCTGCTCACGCTCGCGGCCGGTAGCGATGCGCCGAGTGCGGCGACTACGGCGACAACGATTGCCGTGGGGATCAACTTGCGCATGATGCATCTCCTTTCGTCACTCATCGATTCTCGAGGGCTCGTCCAGTCTCGACCTCGCCGCTAACAGCGCCCTGTCACGCGCCTCGCAGGGCTTTTATGCGGTCCGACACGGTGCTAGGGTCAGCGAGGAATGGAGTTTCGAGTGCTCGGACCGCTGGAGGTGCGGCGTGACGGCCGCTCCATCGAGCTGCACGGCTCCAAGCGCCGGGTCGTGCTCGCGATCTTCGTCCTGCACGCAAACGAGGTCGTCCGCACCGACCGGCTGGTCGACGAGCTGTGGGGCGAGGATCCCCCCGCGAACGCCTCGGCGGCGCTGCACAACCACGTCTCACGCCTCCGCAAGGACCTCGGCGCTGACGTGCTCGTGACCAAGCCCTGGGGCTACGTCCTCCGCACCAATCCGGAGGGGATCGACCTGCGGCGCTTCGAGCGGCTCGTTGCCGAGGCGAAGCCGCTTGCGGCCCGCGACCGGACGGCCAAGCTCCTGGAGGCGTTGGCGCTCTGGCGCGGCCCCGCGCTCGCCGATCTGGCGCGCGAACCGGCGCTCGCGATCGAGATCGCTCGCCTCGAGGAGCTGCGGCTGTCGGCGCTCGAGCATCGGCTCGATGCCGATCTCGAGCTCGGCGGGCACGAGGAGCTCGTCGGAGAGCTCGAGGCACTGGTCGCCGAGCATCCGCTCCGCGAGCGTCTCCGCGGCCAGCTGATCCTCGCGCTCTACCGGTCAGGCCGACAGTCAGAAGCGCTCGAGACCTACCGGGAGACGCGGCGGGTGCTCGTCGAGGAGCTCGGGATCGAGCCGAGCCCGGAACTGCGGGAGCTCGAGCGCGCGATCCTGCGCCAGGATCCCTCACTCTCGTCGGCCCCCCCACCACACGAACCGGTGCCCAACGAGCCACCGCAGTCACGTTGGCGCTGGCCGAGGTCGCCCCTGGTCGCCGCCGGACTTTTGCTGCTGCTCGCCACGAGCGGTGGGGCAACCGCGATCATCGCGACAAACGGCGGAGCTTCCCACGAGCTCGGAGCCGCGTCTGCCACTCGCGGGGCCGCGAACCGGTCACGCGCCGCGTCGAGCGCTAGGAAGACGAGCGCACAGAAGTCCCGCGTCCGGAGATCCAGTTCGACCTCGAAAGCGGAACCGGCCGCAGCGACGACGCGCAACACCCAATCGGGCAAGCCTGCTCCTGCCCAAACGCCCCGCGGTCACAAGCAACCCGAGCACCAGCCCGTCACTGCGCAGCGGCCTACGACTCAGGCGAACTCGGCCGGAACCACAAAGCCGAAGCCGAAGCCAAAGCCGGCGAAGTCCCCTCCGCCGAAGGTCTACTGGATCGCCGACGATTTCGAAGACCCGGCGTTCGACTTCGGCCGGTGGCAGCTCGCAACCCACGGGGCGGGCGTGGATCTGGCCGAGCGAGATGGACAGCTCGAGTTCTCCATCGTCCCGGAGGCTGTCACAGACCCTGGCTACGTGGATCAGCACTACGCGACTCAGTGCCTCCTGACGGGGAACTTCGACGCCCGGATCCAGTTCAGTCTGCTCGCCTGGCCCAAGGCGAATGGCGCGTACGTCATGCTCGGGGTGTACTACCCGCCTCCGAACGAAGCGTTTTGGCACATCTCTCGCCAGGGACAGCCGACGACTGGGGGTTCCGAGGGCTATTCCTCGCAGGTCGGCTCGGACGACGGTTTCGTCCAGACGGCGGACTTGGCCGGAGCGCTCCGAGTCAGGCGAGAGAGCGGCATTCTCACCACGTACTACCGCTTCCGGGGCGCCTGGGTACGGCTAGCCGCCGCTTCCGCACCGGGCCCAGCTCTGGCGATCCTCAGCTTCAGCACGAACGCCGAGCAGTTCGGGCACCAGGCGGCCAGCGGAGCGTTCGACAACTTCGAAGCAACCGCTACGTCGGTCGACTGCCAAGGAGTTCCGCTGCCACCGCTCAGGGCGCGCCGGTAGGCCTCGGGACCGTTCGCGTCTAGGGCTTTCAAGCCGACGCCCGGACTCGAACCGGGGACCCCTTCATTACGAGGGACGAGTAGGGGATGCGCGCCCCTTGCGGGCACGCGCGGGGCACGTTCTGCCTGGTAACGAGGCGGTTTTGACGCCACTCGCCGTGGACGCGCGGCCCCGCTCGTGCCCGGGCTGACGTACCCGTTTTGTACCCGGGCGGTGCTGAGGTGCAGGCACTCGCTGCCGGCGCACGATCGAGCGCGTGGATCGCACCCAGGAGGTCGCCGGTTCGAGTCCGGCTAGCTCCACCTTACGAGGTATTGCGCGAACCGCCGCCGGAACCCGATAGGTCGGGACAATCCGGCGGCGGTTGTGTACTCGGATCTCTTTGATGAGCAGCCGGAGCAGCTCTTTCGCTTGCTCGGGGCTTTCATTCGCGAGGATTTCGCCGAGTTGGTCGGCGAGGCCGGCGAGGGCTGCCGCATCGGGCGGCGTGTGCGCCTGTGTGGCGAGCCTCCGGGCAAGGTCGGCTTCCTGCTCGCGCAGCACCTCCAGGCGCCCACGATGGCCACGGACGCGTGCCTGGCAAAGCGCGGCTGAGAGGTCGCCGGCTTCGAACGCTTCGAAGTACCGCTCGAGCTTGCGATCCAGGCTGGCAAGCTCGGCGCGGGTTGAGCCGAGTTGCTCTTCGAGCTGCGGCCGCTCCTTGGCAGTGTGCTTCGCGGCCTCAGCGAGTGCCCGCTCGATTAGCGGGCCGTCGCGGTAGACCTCGGCGAGCTGCGTGAGGACGGCTGCCTCGAGCCGGTCCTTCGGCAGCCGCTCGCCGTTGCACTTGGTGGGGCCGTACTTGTAGCGGGTCGAGCAGGCGTAGTACGTGTAGCGGCTGCTGCGACCGTGGGCGGAGGTGCCGACGTAGGCGCGGCCGCAGCGATGGCAGCGGACGAGCCCGGAGAGGAGGAAGTCGCTCGGGTTGCCGCGTCGCAGCGATGCGTCCTCGCCACGGCGGCGGAGGATCTGCTGCGCTTTCTCGAACAGCTCCTGGTCGACGAGCGGCTCGTGCAGACCTTCGAACAGGCTGCCGTTCCAGCGGATCAGGCCGCGGTATGCGGGGTTGGCGAGGATCAGCTGGAGCGCGTTTGGCGACCACCCCTGCTTGCGCGGCGCCGGCGCGCCCTCGGCCTCGAGCTGGCGGGCGATCGCGGTGGTGCCGAGCTTGCCCTCGGCGTAGAGCCGGAAGATGCGTCGGATGACCGGCGCCCTCACCGGATCGGGCACGAGGAGCGCGTTGGCACGGGCGTAGCCGTAGGGGGTTCGGCCGCTCATCCAGCGGCCTTCACGGACGCGGCGGTCGAGGCCGGCGGTGACGCGGTCGACGATGGTGGCGTGCTCGAACTCGGCGAAGACGCCGAGCATCTGCAGCATCATCCTCCCGGCCGGGGAGCCGGTATCGAACGGCTCGGTCGCCGACTTGAGCACGATCCCCAGCCGGTCGAGTTCCTCGGCCAGCCCGGCGAGCTGGCGCACCTTGCGGCTGAGGCGGTCGACGCGGTAAACGAGCAGGAGGTCGAAGCGCCGCTCGCGGGCGAGACCGAGCGCCTGCTGCAGGCCCGGCCGCTCGAGCGTGATGCCGCTCGCCTGGTCCGCGAAGGCATGGACGACGTGCCAGTCCTCCATCGCCTCGCAGTAACGCTCGAGCCGCTCGCGCTGCGTCCCGAGCGATGTCGGCTGGTGGTCCTCGTCGGTCGAGATCCGCAGGTAGAGGCAGACCCGGTTCATCGCTGCACCTCCTCGCGGGCACCACGTCGGTTCGCGGGTCGTGCATGAGACCATCGATCCGCGCGAGGCGCAAGTCGACGCTTGTGGACACTTCCACCGGCGCGACCTGCGTCTCTCTCTACCTGCTTACGTGAATCACTAGGTTGTCGCGTGCTGAACTGGACCTCGGAAACCTCCTGTGTGCACGGGTTTTCCGCGACGGAGGGGGCTCCGGTCCTAATCGGAGCCCAGAACGGAGCCCAGAATGGAGCCCAGAACGGAGCCCAGAACGGAGCCCAGAACGGACGGGGCACCTAGGCCGCCTCCTTCAGCGGGCCCCGTTCGGCGCGGCGGCGCGCAGCGGCGGCGAATAGCGCGGCGAGCAGCTCAGCCGCTTCTACTTCCTGTGCAGCCATCAACGGCTCGAGCCTCGCCGGCTCGAGCTTGAACTCGCCGTCATCGGTTGTCGGGCGCAGCGGCACCAGCTCGCCGCCGCTGCGCGGCGTGTCGGGATCCAGCACTCGGTTGTCGGGGCCGGCGGAGGACCGTTTGCACGAGCATCGTCGCCGTCGACGCTGACAGTGGGCTGACAGTTCGCTGACGGTGCCGACACTCGGCGGCGTCTGGGAGCGTCAGCTGCGGCTCAAGGTCGCACTTCTATCGAAAGGGTCAGCGGGCGGTCGGCCGGATGCGCCGTCACCTCGACGTCCGCCCCTACGCACTCGAACGTCGAGTCATGGAACGCGAAGATGTAATGCGTGAGGTTGGCGAAGCCCTCGGCGCGGTGGTGCGGATGAACTGCATTCATCCGCTCGAGTCGGCGGATCCACGACGAGTGCTCGACGCGGTAGCAACCGTAGGGCTCCAGCCCGCGACTCGCGAGAGGATGCCCCTCGAACGCCTCGTCGTTGGGCGGCCCGAACATGTGTGCGTATGGACGGACGAACCTCGCGACCGCGATGAACTCATCGCCAGAGGGCTCTGCCGAACGAGCGATAAATGCCAGCTCGACGCGGCTCTCGTCGGCGACGAGCGCAGGCACGGGCGCGCCAACGTCAGGCTGCGGTAGGTCTTCAAGCATGACGACCTTGTCGTGTTCGTCGACCTCGTACATGGCGCAAGGCTAGAGGTAGCGTCTGCCGTCATGAGGCGTCTTGTCGAGCTGGACGCGGCTGCTCGGGAAGTGGAGGCACGGCGCGCAGATTGGGAGCGTGCTGGCTTCTCCGTTGGTCCTCTGACCTGGCGAGACGAAGCGGCGCCCTGGCCGCAGAAGCTGGAGACGGACCGCAACCTCGTGAAGGACCCCGACTCCGTTGGCGTGGCGATCAAGCGGGGGGACGTCGAAGCAGCGGTTGTGCTCTTTCGAGGAGGGTGGGCAGACGTCGAGGCGGCTCGGATTGGCGGTCCCGAAGATCCCATCGTCGAGGCCCCCGAATTGGCCGACGCATCAGCGTTCGGGCAGCTCTTGGACAATGTCTTCGCGGAACTTACGCGTCTCGCTGGGCTTGAGAACCCTCGAGCTGAGTGACGCGGCGACCAACATCCGCGCGCCTCACGCGCGCGTCATCGGAAGCGGCGGTAATGGTCGGCGCTTCGAAGCGCGCGAACGACTTGCACTTGCACGCCGAAAGATCACGGCGCCAGGCGTGGCTCACGCGGGCTGCACGAGAGTCTCCCTGTCAGACGGCTAACACCGACCCGTCGAATAGGCACTCGGCGAGCTCGCCTTGGTTCGCGCAATAGTCGGTTCGGCCCATCGCCCGTTGCGAGAAAGACAACGAAACTTTCTCAAAATGGGACGCTCGCGTCTTTCCGATCGCCCGCGAGAGCACTGTCCCCGCAGGCGATTGAGCTGTCATCCCTATCCCTTGAAGTAGTCGAACCCTCTCTCGCTGACACGGTCCGCGCTGTCGAACATGACCCCGATCCTCGACGGCGACGGCCATCCGCGACGGTCGAAGGCGTCCCGAACCTCGTCGCGAAGCTCGTGCATCCAGACGAGCAGATCAGGATCGACGCCGCTCTGCTGGGGACCGGCGCTCCAATCGCCATCAGCTGGAGCGAACCAAGCTGGTAGTTCGCTCGCGGGGGGACCGGCAAGAAGAACCCACACGACTAAATGCTTGGGGTCGATGTCAGCCGCCCCGTACCAGAGGAGGCTTTCCACCGCCACGGCTCCGCGACTGCGGCCGACGAGGCTCTTCCGCAAGTCTGTGACGACATCGTCGGCCAAAGCAAGCCGCTCAGGCTGCTCGCTCATCGCCCGAACGTTATCCCCGCCGCCCGTCCTTATGCCGCCGTGTCGGGCCAGAAGGTCAAACGGTGGGAGCCAACAGGCTTCGAAGGTCTTTCGACAGAGTCAAGTCCCAGGACGTGGTGTAACTCGTCGGCAAGGTGATCGGCTGCTCAGGCCGTGGTGAGCTCGGGCGTCTCCTCTCTGTTTTTGTCTTCTTGCTCGTGCTCGAGCACGGCTTCCAGCGAGTGGTTGCTGAGGT
>WNFV01006880.1_pt1 | contig 13308 bp, 15 predicted proteins | sample 5400101 | NCBI WGS metagenome assembly WNFV01 (sample SAMN13153361, study PRJNA577476) | soil metagenome | isolation source: 115 cm soil or saprolite under grassland replicate 1 | place: USA:California | collected 2016-06-15
TGATACGATCAGCAGGCCTGCAAAAAGTACAATCCCAAGCAGGATCAATTTACTTTTCAGATTTCTCATCATGCACCTTCCTACGCGGCTTGCGAGCTTACGGCTTGCGCCTTGAGCGCGTATGTGGCTTCAGGTAGAGCTGTTGGATTCCAAGTTGCAATAATTGTCCCCAGAATCATGACGATGCCGCCGATCCACACCCAATTGATGAGAGAATTTACATAAATCTTGAATGTCGCGCTCGCTCCTGAATCATCCCAGCCCACCAACAACACATAAAAATCCATGTTAGGCGTGGAATACACACCAGGTACGCTCACCGACTGTTCTTGGACGGTGAAATAATCGCGCCGCGGGTTCAATTCGCGGATGAATTTTCCATCTTGCGAAAGCTTCGTGACGGCTTCGACAACATCGCGTCCATCGGAGCCAGGATATCCAAGCAACTCTCGGAATTGAAGTTTATATCCGCCAATGTTGAGCACTTCGCCTTGTGACACAGTGCCTTGTGTTTCTTGTTTGAAGTAGGCGTCACCGATCACGCCCGTGGCGATGAGAATTACACCTAAGTGAATGATGTAACCACCATAGCGTCGGTGATTGCGGCGAATTAAATTGACAAGCGCAACGAATACATTTTCACCACGCGTCGCATGTCTTGCCTGCACACCTTTCCAAAATTCAGCCAATATCGCGCTCAGGGAAAACGTAACCAGCCAAAGTCCGAAGATCGATGCGGGGTGCATCCGGTGAGCAAATCCCCATACCCCAGCAAGGAGGATTGAAGCCAAGAAGGGAATCCAGATCGCGCGTCCCAGAGAACGCGCAGCCTGTTTGCGCCAAGCAAAGAGCGGGGCCACTCCCATTAGCAGCACAAGCACAAAGAAAAGTGGACCCGTCACGCGCTGGAAATATGGTGGCCCTACGGTGATCTTTGTACCAGTAACTAATTCGCTAATCAGTGGAAAGACTGTTCCCCAAAATACAGCAAACGTGACTGCCAGGAAGAGCATGTTTTGCAGGACGAATGCTGCTTCACGCGAGAGGAAACTTTCGAGAGAATGCTCCGACTTGAGCGTATCCCAACGCAGATAGAGGATTGTCACTGAACCCAGGAATGTAAAACCGATGAAAGCAAAGAAGGCGGGTCCTAAAGCGGTCTTGGAAAATGCATGCACAGAACTAATCACACCAGTTCGTGTGATGAAGGTCCCAAAGAGAGAGAGGGAATACGTCAGAATGATCAGGATCATATTCCACCGCTTCAGCATGCCGCGTTTCTCGGTCATCATCACGGAGTGTAGGAACGCTGTGCCCGTGAGCCAGGGCATTAGCATCGCGTTTTCGACCGGGTCCCAACCCCAGAAGCCACCCCAACCCAGGACATCGTACGCCCAACGTCCGCCAAGGACGAGACCGATGGAGAGGAAGATCCAGGCGAAGAGTGTCCAGCGGCGGGTGGTAATAATCCATTCATCATTCTTGGATTGGCCCGTAATCAGCGCGGCGATCGCAAACGCAAACGGAATGACAAAGCCTGTGAAGCCTAAATACGTTGTCGGTGGATGTCCGATCATGCCAAAATGACGCAACAGCGGTTTCAATCCATTGCCATCCTCCGGAATAAATGGCATCGCATTCGCTGGAGCAAAAAGCGATTGTGTCACTTCCTGCGCACCGGGGACATGCCAGAGGCGAGTGAATGGGTTAGTAATGAAGAGAACCACACCGACAAAGAATGTCGTTGTCAGCATCGCCACGAAAATGACGTAAGGCATCATCTCGCGGTCGCGGTTCCATTTGCGCAAGAGTACAATCCCAACAAAAGCAGCCATCAACCATGCCCAAAACAGGACGGAGCCCTGCTGCCCTCCCCACAGCGCGGTCACACGCAGGAACGAAGACATCGCACGGCTGGAGACATCGTACACATAGGCAAGAGAGAAATCGTAGGTGTACAGAGCATACACAATCACAAGGACTGGTATGGTTAGCAATGGGAATACCAGTAAAGAAGCATTGCGGGCGCTATCCACCCAAATTGGCTTTGTGGATTGACCTCCATATAAGGAGGCAAAGGTGGCATACAAACTCAGCAGAAAAGCGATGGTGAGGGCGATCAAGCCAATCTCAACGAGCATGATGATGTACTCCAGTTTCTAGGGATATTGTTCTGCCAGTAATTCCTCGATTTTTTGATCGAGTTCGGGGGATTTTAGCGGACCAATATGGACGCCGCGTAATTCACCATTCTTCGCAACATAGAAGGTTTCTGGAACTCCTTGAATGTTATAGGCTTGCGCGGCCACCGTGCCAATGTCCGGTCCGTTGAGATAGGTAATATCAAATTCGTCGATATACGCCAGGGCTTCCTTTTCCGTATCTACCCAATCTACGCCGACAAATATGACATTCTTATCTTCATACTTGCGCCATGTTTCTTCCAAATACGCGGCCTCTTCACGGCAAGGAGGGCACCACGAAGCCCAGAAATTGACAATGACCACATGCCCACGGTGTTCACTCAGTGTGAAGGTGCGGCCGTCAAAACCAGTGATATTAAACTCGGGGGCCAGTCCACTCGATTTAGGGCCTGCTTGTACCTTCTTCAGTCCCCATCCCAACAGGGCTAATAAGGCAAGGATAATCGCGAGCGCGATGATGAGGCCCGTTCGCTTGCTTTTGCCAGCGGGACTTACGCTTTCAGGCATAGATTGTTCGTTCATTGCTTATTTTTCTTGGGTAGGCGCTGTGATTGACGTGGTGTGATGCTGGTGTTTAGTGTGCTCCTCGGAGGAATGATCGTGTCCCATAAAACGCATCATCAACAAATGCGAAAGTGGGCAAAGCAAGATCATGCCGTAAAACAGAACATTGTTCAGTGGCACCTTAAAGAAGGAAACCAACACCACTCCCACTACGGGGATTAGACAACACAGGATCATCAGCCACATATGTGACTTTTTCATGAGTAGACCTCCAGGATTTGTTGAAGTGCCTCATCGGCCAAGGTTGGATCGACGGCGAGCCAGATCACCAGATTTTTGAATTGGAAATAGTAATGCTTCTGCCCCATCCCTTCTAATACATAAATTTTGCGACTGCGGTCCTTGATTTCATTGACAGGCGTAAAGGGAGAATTTCCCTGCGCGATCTTGCTTTGCATGGCATTTGTCATTTCAAGGGCGATTGACTCAGATTGTGTGCCGGCAATCCATAATGTAATTTGACGGTCGCCATATATTCCGATCGCACCAGAAACGACGGGGAATTCCTTGCCATGCAGGTCCGCAAATTCCGAGATCGCGTCAGAACCAATCTGGGTTTCCGTCAGGCTCAACCCGGCAAGCCGCTTCGGCAGGTTGATGGTGTTTGGCGAGCTTGCGCGGTTATTCAAATACAGCTGGCCAACTGCTGCAACACTTAGCAGAAGTCCTAGCGTGATCAGGACAAGCGGAAAGATGCGCTTCATCACCATGATTATCTTATTCCGTACCTAATTTCACAAGCGCTTAAAAGCGTATTGCTTGAGTAGGCAAATATGCTTACTTGCGGTCTTGTCTGCAAAAGATTTTCAAAACGAGAATGCCGTCTATCCATCTGTAGGCATTTAAGCGTGGGAAAGCTTCCCCAAATGATTTAGAACTTTGATGTGCGAACCCTATAGCACCATCCAACTCAGAAACAAATTACCCATGCATAAGATAGGACAGCAACCGAATTTACTTTCATCTCATCTTTTCATAAACTGAGATGGAGTTTATTAAAGGAGGACGCCATGCAGGAAATTGAAGTTATTTTGCTTTTGATGCTCCTTCGTGTGATCCTGCCGCTTGGACTGATACTTGGGATTGGTGAATACTTCAGGCGGCGAGAAATCCATGATTTGTTTCTACCAACCACGAGGTGACTCGTGGAGACGATTCTCGCAATCCTTGCCGTCAGTGCCGGGTTCGTGATTCGGCTGGCTATTCCGATCTCCGTCACATGCATCCTGGTCTATTTCCTACGCAAGTTGGATGCGCGATGGCAGCGAGAGACACAGAATGAGCTCCCAGCAACACAAAAACCGGAATGCTGGAAGATCAAAAACTGTTCCGCCGAACAACGTAAAGAATGTATTGCATATTCTTCCTCCCTGCCCTGTTGGCAGGTTTTTCGTTTACCAAACGGCTATCTTCGTGAAGAATGTCTGTCCTGTAAAGTTTTCAGGGATGCACCTATTCCATCATTCAAAGTTGATCCAAGGAGAATGTAACGTATGACCTCTCGAATTGAACGCTGGTTGATTGCCCTCGTGTTTGCGTTGTTTGCCGCGGGCGTAACGCTCATCATTGCCAGTGCACAATCTGGCACAGTTCCTCCTGTGCAAACTTCGTCGGATTGTGCGTCCTGCCATAGCGAAGTACAGATGACTTGGCAAAACGGGTCCCATAGGAAAGCGGGTACTGACCCGATCTTTCTGGATGAATGGAGCAAGCAGGGCAAACCTGGTGCATGTCTGGCGTGCCACACTACGGGCTTCGATCCCGCAACTGGTACTTATAAAGCAGATGGAGTAACTTGTGAGTCCTGCCATAATCCCGTGCCCCCAGACCATCCAAAAAATCCGATGCCTGTTGAACCGTCCGCAAAGCTATGTGGGCAATGCCACAGCAGTGAACGCTTTGAGGCGCCAAACTCACAAGCAACTACACATTATGAACGCGGTATCGCCTGTGCAAGTTGCCATGATCCCCACAGCACTTCGCTCCAAAGAGTTCCGGGGCCACGAGACGCTGTAAAAGCGGATCCAGTATCGCAACTGTGTGTCACCTGTCATAAAGAGTCCAATATGAATTTCTCTCTAACCGCGCATGCACAGAAGGATGTTTCTTGTGGCGACTGCCATGTCAACGAAACGGATGGCGTGGAACGCGCACCGCATACTGTGCCCGATCATTCCTTCCAAGCAAATGTAGCATCCTGCAATACATGCCATGCACAACAAATGCATAGCCCAGCAGAAGCGACAAACACCAAGGAAGCTAACGCAGCGGTTGTAGCTGAACCCACCCCAGAAGTTCAACTTGCGTCGCTCACTCCGGCCCCAGCTTCGGTAAGCCCAATCGGATTCTCGGCAATAGCGGGTTTGATTGGTCTTGCAGGCGGTATGGTGCTGGCTCCCTGGCTAGAGCGCTGGTATCGACGCGTGGCAAAGCAGAATCGCGAGGAGCAAGATGACTAAGACAAACATCAATCGACGTGAATTCTTGAAGCTGACCGCCGTTGGCGTTGCAGTCGCTGGAGGAACGCGTGCGATCACCTCGACCAAAGCATCCAGTGACGTGCCCAAAGGTGAACATCGATGGGTGATGGTGATCGATCAAAATAAGTGTATCGGCTGCGGCTATTGCACATTGGCTTGCCAGGCACATAATGATATCAACCCAGATATCCAGTGGAACACAGTTACGGAAGTGGAGATGATTGGAAAGAAGCATGTCTTCCTTCCACGCCCATGTTTACATTGCGAAAAAGCGCCCTGTGTAGAAGTGTGCCCCGTGCAAGCAACATATCATCGTGATGATGGAATTGTGATGATGGATTATGAACGCTGCATTGGATGCCGGTATTGTGAAGTAGCCTGTCCATACCAGGCGCGCTCTTTCAACTGGACAGCCTTCGAAGATGAAAATCCTCGGGTTCCGGAATGGGGCACGCCAGAAATTGAACGACGTCCACGCGGTGTGGTGGAAAAGTGTTCCTTCTGTTATCAGCGCGTGGATCGTGGTCTTGAACTTGGTCTGACGCCTGGTGTTGATCCGGATGCGACTCCCGCTTGTGTCGTTATTTGTCCGGTAGGCGCGCGCATGTTCGGTGATCTGAACGATCCAGAGTCCAATGTTAGCAAGGCACTGCGCGAGAACCCGTCCTACCAATTGCGCGAAAATCTGGGGACCGGACCCCGCGTTTATTATCTGCCCGCTCGCCCGCAGAAAGAGGCGTAACATGTTGAACAATTTGCGTTCCAAATTTTTTACACCGTGGATGCTGTGGCTCGGCATCATGGGGCTTATCCTATTGACTGGAGCGGCTGGTAGTATTTTGGTCTTCTGGAAAGGATTGAGCATCACCAACCTTACTAATTTGGTGCCGTGGGGTCTATGGATCACCATCGATCTTTCCTCAATCGCGCTTGCTGCGGGTGCATTCAGTCTGTGCGCGGCTGTGCATTTGTTCGGTCTGAAGCGCTATGAACCAATTGCACGCACGGCAACGTTCGTTGGATTGATTGGCTACACTATGGCGATGCTTGCCCTTGTGCTGGATATTGGCCGCCCTGACCGGTTTTGGAAAGCATTGGTCTACTGGAATCCACACTCCCTCCTATGGGAAGTAACGATCGCTATCATGTTGTACACAACCGTGCTGGTCTTTGAAACGATGCCAATATTTTCCCGCCTGGAATGGCTGCGGAAACATTTCCCAAAATTAGCCGCACAGATGGAATCTGTTCACCATTATGCGCCCGTCCTCGCCATCATCGGGCTGGGACTATCAAGCATGCATCAATCTTCTCTCGGTGCAGCGTATGGCATCATTAAGGGGCGACCTTTCTGGTTCAAGCCGGAGATGTCTGTACTGTTCATGTTCTCAGCCATTGTTGGAGGCATTTCCCTCACACTGTTTGCTTCCATGCTGGCTTCTGGACTCACACCCAAAGCGAAGGTCAACGATGTCTTAATCGAACGTGTTGCGCGCTTTGTGGGCTGGTTGCTGATTGGTTACTTTTACTTCCGCACATGGGATGCACTTTCGATGTCATACACCTATGATCCCGGCCGAACCGAAGGCTTACGTCTAATCACCAAAGGGCCGCTGGCATTCAATTTCTGGGTCGGTGAGATGCTCCTCGGAATGATCGTCCCGATGATCCTGTTGCTATATACACCCACTCGGACAAATCGCTTCTGGCGGATGGTTGCATTATTCTTCGTTGCCGCGGGCGTGGTTGCTTACCGCTGGGATATCAATATCTCAGGTCTTCTGGTTGTCATGCCATATGTGCCAGGGCAGGCAATCGGTTACACTAGTTACCGTCCATCCTTGATTGAGATCGTGACCGGATCGGCAATTGTCGCCTATGGATTGACAGCATTCTCGCTCGGTGTGAAATACTTACGAGTTGTGGATCATAGTCTTATCGAGCAATCAAAAGAGACGATAAGAGAAAATGTAAACGAAAGAGTACCAGCATAAACATGTGGTGCTTCAGGGATCCACATACTAAGAAAACGGCTTATTACGAAGCAGGCTAAACGTCTCTCACGCCGCGTCAACGAAATCATTTATAGTCATTCCTGACCAAGATTGTTTTTCAAAGAGAAACTCGTTGTGGAACACCCGATAGTTTCTTACTCTGTTGTCCACGGTGTGAAACGTAGTTTGCACACAAACTTCAGTAATATGCCAAGCCAGAAGGTAAAGAAAACATTTCTACACTGCTCCAGACATTAGTCCTGAATTGCTTGTTACCTGACCTGGACGCCATGAGGCGTTTAAACTAAGATGGATTGAAAATTTCACTTCTCGTGATTTATCTGGAGGTACGTTATGTCTGATAAAGTTCGTGTGGTCATCAATGGCTATGGCGTAATTGGCAAACGGATTGCTGATGCGGTTGTAGTGCAGGATGATATGGAATTGATCGGTATAGCCGATGTGGTCAGCGACTGGCGCATCAAGGTCGCGGTCGAAAAAGGGTATCCCGTGTACGCCTCTACTTTACAGGCTGCCGATCAGATGCACGCCGCTGGTATCCCAATGGCGGGCGTACTCGACGATCTAATGAATCAAGTGGATGTGGTGGCCGATGCCACACCCAAGAAGGTTGCTGCGGCTAACTTTGAGAAGTACAAGGCTGCCGGAGTTAAATCCATTTTCCAGGGCGGCGAGAAGCACGGCCTAACCGGTCATTCTTTCGTTGCGCAGGCAAACTACGAAACTGCCATTGGTCGTGACTCGACCCGCGTCGTCTCGTGCAATACCACCAGTATTGTCCGAACATTGGGCGCACTGAAAAATGCTGGGTTGCTCAAGAAAGCGCGTGGGGTTCTCATCCGTCGTGCAACTGACCCTTGGGAATCTGACCATAGCGGTGTGATGAACACCGTTGTGCCTGAGACGGTGATTCCCTCTCATCAAGGCCCTGATGCCCAGACCGTGATTCCGGATCTGGACGTGATGACCATCGCCGTGGTAGCTGCCCACACGACCAGCCACTTGCATGCCTGGAATGTAGAACTTACCCGCCCTGTCAGCAAAGATGAAGTATTGGCGGCATTTCGTGCCGTGCCCCGTATCGCATTCTTGAGGGCGAGTGAAGGGGTAGTCGCACTCAATAGCACACTAGAGATGATGGCTGACTTGGGCCGTCCGCGCGGTGACATGTGGGAAGTAGGATTGTGGGAAGATAGCCTGACCGTGAAGGACAATGAACTGTTCTATAACTATCAAGTCTACAACCAAGCAATTGTTGTGCCTGAAACCATCGATGCAATCCGTGCATTGACTGGCATCGAGAAGGATGGTTCGAAATCTATTGCCAAGACCGACAAGGCAATGGGTTTGGTGCGTGACTTTCTGGCACCCGAACGCGCACTGGTGTAATCAAGACCCGCGGCTAAACTAACTTGCGCAAACGCCAAGAGCACGTATTAAGTCAAATTGATGACCGCTTATGAGGACTGAAAACAGACGCGAATGGACCGTGAACTCACCTTTCGAATCAGCGCGGGCCTCATTTTCTTCGCGCTGACTATGATTCGCATTTACTATATGCTGGTTGTCGGCAGATTGAGCAACAGTCTTTCGATTGGCGGATTAGGCACGCCTCGCGCTGTTGTGGGATTGCTTTTCTATGTATTAATCCTCCTCCTAGCAGTTGTGTATATCTTCACGCCGAGTTGGCTTGCGTGGGCGGCTCTGCCGCTGCCCTCGACACTCCGCTGGTTTGGTGTGGCGATTGGGGTTGGCAGTGTGCTGTTACTGCTCTGGGTACATCGCACGCTCGGTAAGAATTTTGCCGCGCCCGGTATTATCCAGGCGCGACAATCGCTGGTTACGGTCGGGCCTTATCAATGGATACGCCATCCAATGTACACGACGTTCTTCATCATTTCACTGACTTTTGCTCTGATCGCGGCGAATGGATTGATTGCGGTCCTGTGCCTGCTCTTCGGCATTTTACTGCCTTCAATCGCCCGAACAGACGAGCAAACGCTGCTTGAAAAATTCGGCGAGGAGTATCGTGAATATATGCGGCGCACAGGACGTTTTCTGCCGTGACAGGGAGCAAAAGACAAATGAGAGACGATGCTTTCAAGATAGAAGGCTTTGATGTGCTGGCACAGATTGACGTAAGAAACCAGACTGAAGGATAAAATGACCTTGATGCCTTTTAACCAAGTTATGGACACTCCAAGCCTTTTGATTTTAGAAAACCAAGGTAAAGAAAAATGAAACAACATTCATTTCTTTCACATACACCCCAAGAAATGCGCCACCTCTCTAACCTCGCGCATATGATTGAGGGAACATTGCTTGCCATAGTAGGAGTATTTATTCTGTTGGGCAAGTTCGCAGGATTTACTTGGGCATTATCCCTATGGCCTATATTAATTCTTGTCGCAGGCCTAGGTTTGTTATTTGTGCTGTATCCGCTTCATCCCGTTTCTGAGTGGCGACTGATTTGGGCTGACGCACAACAACGTCAGCACAGCCAGCTTGCCATTGCAATCGCCATAGCGGGTGTAGCGCAGATTTTGATTGCCTCCATGCCGGTACTCAGTTATATATGGCCCCTTGCAGTCATTTTGACTGGTGGATTATTTCTTGTTCACACGCAACATGGCACTTCTGAAGCGGCTGCAAAGGCTGTTCAGCGACATCGTATTTTGGGTAGTACTCTCATTGCGGCCGGGTTGTTGAACTTAATTGAAATCGCAAGTGGGGCAATATTTGCCGCTATCTTATGGCCAATTCTATTGATCGCCGCCGCTCTGCAATTAGTTGCTTATCGTGAACCAAAGGGCGCTTACGAGGGAGAAGCCAAGCATGGTAGCCATGCCGTACGCTAGTTATGGCTAAGACGCAGCACTCCCATGCACGATCTTCCTAAGAATTGTATGATCTTCGCCAAATTTGCACATGGCATCACAATGATCGCGTAAATTATCAAAGGGAATGAAGGCTATCGAAATGTCCGAAAGATCGTTCCGAAAAGCTGGTCGTAATAATTGTGCGATTACCTCTTTTTTTCGTCGATTCGGAGCGACCAAATAAAAATTGCAGGTACAGTCAGGAATAGAGCGTGCTAAGTCTTCCATCCGGAGGATGCCGGAATAAATCGATGTGCTTTTCTCAATCTCAAAGGCGCTCACAATTTCATTTGTGCCCCGCTTCAGCCAAATGACATCAATAAGACTGGTCGTATCCATCACCTCCGCTGACCAATCCATCGCTGGCAAAGCAGGGATGGTTAACAAGGAAAATAACTGTCCATCACAGGAGCGATGGCGATCATTTCTTGCCACAAAGACATCATAGTTCAGAGCGCGTCCTATTTTGATGAGAAGATACTGAATTTGCGTGTGTTCTGATTCCGATTGTTTCTCCGCCAAAACATCTGCATGGCGAGCCTTGGCTACTTTTTCAGCTTTTGTCTTCTCCGCTTGAATAACAGCGTCGGCATTTCCATCTACGACTAATCGGCTCATACCAATTTCAAAAAGCAAACCTGCAAAAGCACCCAGATCCTTTGAGAGTTGATCACGAGATTCATTGTTGGTTTGCACAATGACCTCGCGCATCGCCAGATAACTCTCCCAAGATCCGAGTTTCTTTTTATCATTAAAGAGTGCATTGAAACCGTTCACCATCGCGGTGTTGAATGGCGGCACGATGGTAGGATGCAGAAAATAAACAATATTCGCTACGGCCGGACCAAGTCCCTTGATTTGGGCGCCAGCGAGGCGGCTGATTTCTGTCAGTACTTGTTCTTCACGTGTTGTATTTAAGCAGGCTTCTAAGAACGCAGCAAATTTGCGCTTGTTGGTTTCGTTCTCATAGATATCAGGAATGCGCAGCTTGGGTTTCCAAAAGAAGGGATGGGCTGCCCCTTCGAATACTTGTTTTTGTTCGGTGATAGCGCTTAATACGACCTCCAAGGGTGATCCTTTGAAGTCATTCCCAAACGTTCCAGCAACAATGCTGTCCACGGTATCTCGAACTCCGCGACGGATTGAGCGGAACGCTTTCATACGCTCTTCCCCACCAATAAACCAAGTATTGTAAACTGACTCAGGATCCGATTTGTACTGTGCAACGAGCTTGGTGAGTGCCATCTTGTCCATGGTCGTTCCTTTCCAACTGGATTATAGGCGAAAGTGCGTACCTCTGAATGCGTACTTTGGCGCTCTTACAGTTCTGTGAATTGCGAGTATGGTTAGTAAAAGATGATCCTTCCCGGCTTTTGCGGCAACCGGAACAGATTCTGAGTTATCATCGGCAAAGATCCTAACCAACATGACACATAACGAAATCACAGTTGCTGTAGGTGGCGGGCAGGCGTTGGAGCGAGCAGGATTATCTGCCTTGATTACCACCCTACCTGGATTGCGCGTGGTGACGATTGACCACCGGCCTCCACCGCAAGTCTTGGTTTGGGTTACAGCTGCCAGTACTGGGATATTGCCACCTAGTAACTTGGAAACAGCCGTTCTGCTGCTGACTGAACATGTGGACGATCAATCTCTTCCAGAGAAGGTAAGTGGACTATTCTCGAAGGATGAACCGCCGGCTTCTTTGGGAATTGCTATCCGCCAAGTGGCGCGCGGTGATCAGTACATCAGTCCTGCGCTTGCAGTGGCGATCATTCAAACGCGGCAGCAAAAATCTGAGGTACCTCAACCACAGGTTGTAGATGCCTTGACCGAGCGAGAACGGGAGATTCTCAAACTGCTCGCACAAGGCCTAAGCAATAAGCTCATTGCAGCTCGGCTTTATCTTAGTGTTAGAACCGTGGAAGGCCATGTGGCAAATATCTATTCGCGGCTTGGTGTACATTCACGCACCGAAGCCATGCTGATGGCCGTCAAAATCAGGTAGTTTTACGCGGTGTCTACAAGTATGTTTGCGCTGTATCATATTCTTGCTCGGGATTATTCTTCTCTAGAATGAACGCCTCTCAAACACGCCTCGCAATCCTTGGAACAATGTCTGATCTCCACAGACAACCAATCAGCTACGATTTGAATTGCCTACAAAAGGTCGTTGCGGATCTTGCCCCTGATTTGTTGTGTGCTGAAATTACGCAGGAAGCATGGGAGCGGGCTGACCTTACACAAGCCTCGCTGGAGGTCCGGGAGGCGTTGGCACCCGTGATCGCTTCCACGGACATCGTATTGATCCCGGTTGCTCCTAGTCCCAAGCAATATTTGGATTTCTCACCCGACTCGGGCTGGAGACATCGCATCGTACGAAATTTCGACCGGCTGTTACGTTGGGGCCAGATTCAGGCAAATGATGTGAGGAATATCAATGGATTTGGATTCGGCGCCTTCTGTCACACAGTATGCATGCTGACGGAGATGTTTTGGACGAAAAAAGATCGGGCAACTTGGGAACAGCAGAATGTACAGTTGGCTGAAAACATTGTTCGTGCCGTTCAACGCGACCGTGGACGTCGTGTGCTCGTGGCTGTCCAGTGCCAGCGTTTACATCGCTTGATTCCACTCCTTCATACTCACAGCGATCTATTCGAAATAGTTGCGTATCAAAACTTGTAAAATCCCTCATAACCTTTGGTGGATGCTCCCGCGCTTTGCTTATTGACATCAACCGCGAAGCGCGATAGTCTCTGCACAGAACGTCCTAAATAATTCCGGAGAATTCTTATGCTTCAACTGAACCGTTCGATCATGACGCACCGCAGACTGCTCTTGTTCAAATGGCTCATGGTCCTTATACCTCCCATTATGGTCATGGTGGGCTACAGTATACTGGGTCATCTGGTGGGCCACAGCCTACTGGGGGTCACGGTGGGCAGACTCACCGTGAACCTGCTCGTGGCATTCATGTCCCTGGTGTTGGCCTACATATTTGCAGAAACGTTGTTCAGAGTCCTACAGAGACTCCAGGCTAAGGTAGTGGCCCGCGAGCAGGACATTCTGACCATGAACGCCGTGATGCAGGAACGGGAGCGGCTGAGCAGGGAACTCCATGATGGCGTGGCTCAACTCGTCGCAGATCTGCTCTTACGTCTTG
>WNFV01008926.1_pt1 | contig 13308 bp, 13 predicted proteins | sample 5400101 | NCBI WGS metagenome assembly WNFV01 (sample SAMN13153361, study PRJNA577476) | soil metagenome | isolation source: 115 cm soil or saprolite under grassland replicate 1 | place: USA:California | collected 2016-06-15
TAGTGCAATGGCTCAGGCGCGGCTACCACGGCGAGATGGCCTGGATGGCGCGCAATCCCGAACTGCGTACCGACCCACGCAAACTTTTTCCGGCGGCGCGCTCAGTAGTCGTGGTAGCAAAGAACTATTACACGCCAACAGAGCATACAAACGATACGGAGACGGGAAAAGTGTCGCGCTATGCCTGGGGTGATGATTACCATGAAGTCGTCGCGGGGAAACTCCGTTCGCTGCTCGCCGGAATCAAAGAAGAAGTTTCAGACGTTGAAGGAAAAATCTGCGTTGATATTCAACCGATGATGGATAAGGCGTGGGCCGCGCGCGCCGGGCTCGGCTGGATTGGCAAACATACTAACCTGATTACAACTGAATACGGGTCGTGGGTCTTTATTGGCGAGTTGCTGCTGAATATCGATCTTGAGTATGACAAGGAAATCGTCGCCGACCATTGCGGCAGTTGCACTCTCTGCATTGACGCCTGCCCAACCAGTGCGATCGTCGAGCCTTACGTCCTTGATTCAAATTTGTGCATCTCTCACGCGACGATTGAATCGCGAGCGCCCGAGTTAAGCGAAGATCTTGTGTCCAAACTCGAAGGTTGGTTTTACGGCTGCGACATCTGCCAGGATGTTTGTCCCTGGAATCGCTTTGAGCGGATCACAGACGAATCTCGCTTTCAGCCGCGCGAGGGAAACGTGAACATCGACCTCGCCGATGTGCTTGAGTTAACTACGGCAACTTACGCTGAACGCTTCCGCCATAGTGCCATGAAGCGAGCTAAACTTTCCGGGCTACAACGGAATGCCCGGACGCTGCACGCATCGCAACACTTTACCGTCGAGGTCAACAAATGAAACTGCTGATTCTGGTAGTGATTTCCTGCGCAACTATGCTTTCTTCTTTCAATCCAGTCCTGGCTCAGGAACCCAAAACCCCGGCGGATCTCCAACGCCTGGCCACAGACTATTACAACTGGCGCAATCAGAATTATCCCGTCGCCTCCAGCGATGCGGGGCTGCATACGTGGGACAACAAACTGACTGACTATTCCCTGTCCGCTGTGCTCATGCGACGTCTCCAAGTAAAGGAAGTGCTCGCCAAGCTGCGCGCCATGCCGACTGCTAACTGGAGCAAAGATGATCGCATTGACTGGCTATTGTTTCGTTCGCAGCTTGACGGTATAGAGTTTTTTAATCGCGTGATCGACTTTGAGGAGACCGATCCACAGTCCTATGTCAACGAATGCAGCAACGGTATCTTCTCGCTTTTGAAGAAAGAATACGATACGCCGCGCAACCGCGCGCTGGCAGCAACTGCGCGGCTCAAACAGATGCCTTTCCTAATGGAACAAGGCAAGGGCAATCTGACGAAGCCGGTGCGCCTCTATGCCCAACTCGCGATAGACTCCGCCCGATCAATAGATAGTCTCTTTACCGACAGCCTCATGACCCTCGCCAAAGATCTTTCGCCGGCCGAGAGAAATGATTTAGTGAAATCGCGCGATGCGGCACTGGTTTCGATCCACGGCTTTGCCGACTGGCTGGAGAAACGTCTGCCGGGAATGGTGCCCTTTAAACCGATGGGCGAGGAAAACTATAACTATCTTTTGAAGAACGTATACCTGCTGCCGCTCGATGCGAAGCAGGTCGACATGTTGGGACAGGCGGAATTGGCACGCTACCGCGCGCTCGAGTCGTGGTTGTCCGATCCTTCGCTGGCCGATCCCAATCCGGCGCGCAGTGCGAATGTGCCGAAAGATCAGGAAGCGTTTTTGAAAGCCTACGAAAGCCGTGAGACCGAAATGGTCAATTTCCTGAACACCAATCATCTCGTAACGTTGCCCCCTTACCTAGGCCGGTTTGAGATTCGTCAACTGCCTGAGGCGTTCAAGCCAACCAGTCCCGGCGGCTTTATGAATGCGCCCGGCGTTTACGACAAAGACGCGAGCGGCTTTTATTTCATTCCAACCTACAATCCGCAGTCCAAAAACTTTTACATTCGTGCGGCGATTGAAGACCCGAGGCCGATACTCGGCCACGAAGGCATCCCCGGCCACTTTTTGCAACTCTCAATCGCGAAACACCTGCCCACTGAAATTCGCCGCCAGCATAGTGACGGCGTATTTATTGAGGGCTGGGCGCTCTATGGCGAAGAGATGTTGATGCGTACTGGTCTTTATCCAATCAACTCGGCTGGACAGGCACAGATACTCCGTCTTGCTCGCTATCGCGCCGCGCGTATCGGCGTGGACGTGAACCTGCAGATCATGGAAGCAGGTGGTCTCGATCGCGAGTCGGCTACGGGAGAAGCGGCAGGGGCGGCAGCGAATCCGACGCAGAAGATCACCTACATGGTTGGGAAGTGGCAAATTATGCACTTGTTGGGAAAATATCGCGACAAGCAGGGCGCAAACTTTCGCCTGGGCCAGTTTCACGACGACTTGATCAAGAATGGCAGCCTGCCGCTGTCGATAGTTGAGTGGATCCTGTTGGACGATTCGTCGTCGCTGGATCAGGCTCTGAAATGAAGCGTTGTTTTACGCGAACCTCTTCGTGCTGTTAGGCACGAAATATTTGTCAGACTAGTTTCTTCCGATCAATATCCCGACGGAGTAAATGGCGTGAAAGCCTGCCCGGTCGCTACCAATGGACATTCACGGAAGCCTCACGACAATCCCGCCTTCACTTATCACGACGACAATCCGAGCACGCCTCCCGGGCGACCTAAAAGATCCGATTCGCTATGGGGTCGCATCTCTTCGACCTCCACGTCTTCTGAGACATCCGTGCGCACATCGGCTGAGAAAGCTTCAGCTCCAGTTTTCTGATCCAGAGAAACAAGCCGCGCGTATATGTTGAAGAGCACAATCCAGATTTCGCAAAAAACTCGCCACACAAGATTGCCGACGAGCAGAATTCCTACACCGCTGGCTACGTAATACCAGCCAAGCTCTCTTGGAATGCTGGCTTCATACAGGCGCATGGCGGCCCAACCCGCCAAACCAATCCCGCCAGCCGTCAGGGCCAGGAAGCCGAGAAAGTAGACGGCCTTGACGAAAGAGCTAGTGATGTATTTTTGAAACGAGAAATAACCTGACATCAGACAAATCCTCCTCAGAATCTGTGGCTAAATCAATTGAAGCCACAGTTGTACCGCTTTCTTCATGCTGTTTGCAGTTAAAAGCCATTTAACCAGAATCGCGTCCGTCATTGTCTGTAGGTTTTCCACTATTTCGATTCTAAATTTCTCCCACTTTTAGCACGGTCTTTATGATTGGTCACGGCTTTTTCCCATTGCCTCCCAAAAGCCAAACGATTACAGAACCGAGCGCAGTAGCGCCGGATGCTAGAGTCTACGTTGGCCATGGCTGGGCAATACTCTTAATACTCAGCTTGACTTAAGATAGGCCGATTCCAAACTGAACTAGTGCCTGGCAGTAGTTCTCATTGCGCGTCTCGACTCGCTTGCACTAATCTTCCTCAACCCCCAGGAGAATTTTGTTAGGCGGAGCTGGTGCCGACGCTAAAACCGGCAGAGCTTGAAAGGAAGCGTATGACTAGTCCGATTCGCATTCTAATGCAGACCACTATTCCCTTTGCTGCAGACGACTGGAATATCGGCCGGTTCTCTCTGCTGCGAGATGAACTGGCTGCGCTGAAAGACGATTCCGGAAGGCCGCTGTGCGAAGTGACCACTCGCGATCGTGATTCAGACGCAGCCGCTAACGATCCGGTGCTCAGCAGGTTGGATACCACAGATTTTGACGAGTTGTGGCTATTTGCGATTGATCAGGGTGATGGTTTGACCGTCACAGACTGCCAGGGCATCACTCGTTTTCGACAGCGCGGCGGCGGCATCATGGCTACGCGCGATCACCAGGACCTCGGCACTTCGCTTTGCACTCTGGGCGGCATTGGACGCGCTCACTTTTTTCACTCCCAACATTCCGAGCCCGATCCTTCCCGGCATGTTCGCGATGATCCATACACTACTTCGATCTCATGGCCCAACTATCATTCGGGTGCGAATGGCGACTATCAAACAATAACCGCAGTAACTCCTCATGAACTGCTGCGCAACCCAAATTCGCCGACCGGCGCGATCCAGTTTTTCCCGGCTCATCCACACGAGGGAGCTGTAGGCGTGCCGGAAGGTGAACAGCATGCGGACGTGATTGCCGTCGGACAAAGCAAAGTAACTGGCCGACCGTTCAACCTCATCGTTGCCTTCGAAAGCTCAACCGACGTCCATGGTAACCAGCTCGGGCGAGGCATTGCCGAGTCTAGCTTTCATCACTTTGCAGACTACAACTGGGACACCGAAATGGGTTGTCCAAGTTTTCTGATCGAACTACCCGGTAACGGTTACAAACAAAACCCTCAGGCGCTGGAAGACATCAAGACATACGTTGGCAATGCGGCACGTTGGCTGGCGGGTCGATAATGAAGCGAGCTTCGCGGTAATCTGAGTGAATACTTCGTCGAAGACAACGTTGAGTGCAACGCTTTTCAGTCCTTTGCCCTTGTACAGACTGTCGAATCACCTCTCGTAATTTGGAGACTCGGTCTGGTGACGAGTATCATTCTCGCCGGATGCGAATAAATCTCAAAGATTCATATAACCGCCCGATCCGCGATTTGCGAGTGTCGCTAACTGACCGTTGTAATTTTCGCTGTTTCTACTGCCTGCCTCACGGGGAGCCGCCCATAGCGCCGAAAGAGCAGATGCTTTCGTATGAAGAAGTTGAATACGTTTGCGAGATTTTTGTTTCGCTTGGCATCCGGAAGATTCGCTTGACGGGTGGTGAGCCGATGATGCGGCGCGACATTGAGACGATCATTGAAAAGCTCTCGCTGCTAAAACCTAAGGGCCTACATGATCTCGCTCTGACTACCAACGGCTACTTCCTGCCGGATCGTGCCCAAAGTTTGAAAGACGCGGGATTGGATCGCATTACGATTAGCCTTGACAGTTTGAAGCGCGACACCTTCAAGCAGATGACGGGCGTGGACGTGCTGGATCGCGTGCTCCAGGGACTTGCAGCAGCAAAACAATCAGGTCTGGAGCCAATCAAAATTAATGCCGTTATTGTGCGCGGTCACAACGAAGATGAGGTTGCCGACTTCGCCGCTTTTGCCCGCGAACACGACGTGAAGATGCGATTCATCGAATTTATGCCGCTTGACTCCGGGCACGATTGGTCGCGTGCGGATGTGGTATCCGGACGTGAGATTCGCGAGCGCATTAATGAAAAGTTTCCGCTTACTTCGATCGACGTCGCTCGTGGTTCGGAAACTTCTTCGCGCTACCGCTTTGCTGACGGCGCACCGGGTGAGATTGGAATCATAGCGCCCGTGACTGAACCATTCTGTGGCGCTTGCTCGCGCATTAGGCTCACCGCCGACGGCCAGATTCGCACCTGCCTTTTCTCAACTGTCGAACACTCGCTACGCGATGTCGTTCGTAGTGGCGCAACGCGCTCAGAAATTATCGATTTCATCGAAAGTGTCGTGATGAAGAAGGAGCCACGCCATTTCATCAACGATCCTCAGTTTGTCGCGCCTTCGCGCTCGATGAGTTTCATTGGCGGTTGAATAGGTGCCACAACAGTGCAGCACAAATACGGAACCGGGAGCAGTAGCGACCGGGTGCAAGCCTGGCTCAAGCCGACGTCCGAGGCACAACTCAAGCACACATCAATCGGCTTTTAGCTTGTGTTTGAGTTGAGCTTCTCGGACGGAACCCGGTCGCACAGCTCCCGGCTCTCTATTCGTCAATCAGCGATGCGGGACCCTTGGTTACGCGGTGAACTTGGCGTTATGTTGACCGTTGGTGTCATTCAGATGGTCACTGAGCAGGCGGTCCAGGCATAAATGGTGGTGCAACCATGGGCTGGTCTTGCCATACAGTCAGTGGTTCCGCATTCCATTTAACCGCGAGGAACAAGTAGACCAGAGCGATACTGATTCCAAGTAACCACCACCCCGGTATCCGCAGCGGGACAAATTCCAGGAGCAGATTCAACAGCAACACCGGCGTGAGAGAAACGGCCGCCAGACGCATGAGCGTTTGATAACTTAATTTCGCGTTCAATAAGCTCGCGAAGACTAACCCAAAGAGCGCATAGATGAGCACTTGGATAGTTCTGAAGATGAAAGAGAAAACTAAAACTAGCGGATAGGCAACCAGCGCAAACCAGCGTGCGCCGAACGCAAGCCAGCCTTCCACCTGTACGTGATCGACATAAAAACTCTTTACGTCTGAGAGGTCGTAAACCCTCGTTTCAGCTCTTTGCTGAGTCATGATTTTCGACCTTGTCAAAAGGACCTTCGCCGGAGTGTTATCCAGCGATTCATACTGCCCGGTCGTGTCGATAATTATCATGGGCGTCCCAGTGTCCGGGTCGTTAATGAAATAGGGAGTAGGCACGTCGGTCGAAACTTTTCCGTTGGAAATCGTGATCGCCGGAATCTGTTTGGTAATACGTGGCGCGTAGTCCTTGACGAACCGCGACAATGTCCAGTGGAGTTTGATCGTTGTCGGAATCCAGACCAGCGCCAACACTACGAGCAGAAAAGCGAGACCGGTGCCGCGCCAGCGTTGACCGACGTCCTGGTAAAAAGACTTCGAGAAAAATGACAGGACAAACGCGTGAAAGATAGAGTAGCGCTTCATAGTTTGCATCCTCACTACCGCGGAGCATCGCGTCCTTGCAGTTGCGATTCACTCGAATGGAATCAAGACAATATCTGTCGCGCGCTGACTACGGCGGCGAATGATATCAGACCGTTGTGGCATCCGCACTGGCGTTCTACAGCGTGAGCGCTCAACAATTCAACATATTATGTAGTAAACTCAACAGCAATTGAGAGTTTTCGGGGGAGCCGCGCGGGAAGTGGCTGAGAGTCCCACGGAATGCGGATTTCGTAATGCTGAATGCGGATTTGTTTTTTCTATTCCGCAACCCGCAATCGCAAATCGCAATTGGGAGACCCCTTGAACCTGATACGGTTAGCACCGTCGAAGGGAGAAACAGCCATCTGTGACCGTTCCATCTCTTTTGATTTTAGGTGGAGCGGTTTTTATTTTTCTCTGTGAAATACTGCGACTCCTCTGTGCCTGTGGTTATTTATCATTACTCACAACAGAGAATTAGAGGTTCACAGAGGATGCGCAGAGAAAGTCAGAACCGGGAGCGGTAGCGACCGGGGGTAGAGTAAAACTAGCGTATCCGCAGTTTAAGGAGTTAATTTTATGAGTGCCGCAATCACACCAGCAGAGAACGAAACAACGCCCGTCAATAACGACAAGCTCTTGCCCAATTCGCGTCGCATTTATATCGACGGCAATCAGCCCGGCGTGCGCGTACCCTTTCGCGAGATCTCGCAAAACCAAACGCGTAGTTTCAATAACGCTCTTGAAGACAATCCGCCGGTGCGCGTCTACGACACGAGTGGGCCATGGGGTGATCCGTCTGTTCGTTGTGATGTGCGTGGGGGTTTGCCGACGCTGCGCCGCCATTGGATTCTCGCGCGCGGCGACGTGGAAGAATATCAAGGCCGCGACTTGCAACCAATCGACGATGGCTACCTCACTTTTGACGCTGCGAATCACGCGCGCCGAAAAGAGAAAGGCCGCCTTGAAGATTTTCCCGCGCTTCGCCACACGCCGCTGCGCGCCAAGCCTGACACCTGCGTTACCCAAATGCACTACGCACGCCGTGGGATCATTACGCCGGAGATGGAATTCATCGCCATCCGCGAAAACCTGGGCTGGGAGCGTAAGCATCCTGCCGGCAGAGATACGGAAGAGGCTCCCCGCGATTCCTTGCGTCACCAACACCGCGGTCAATCATTCGGAGCGGCGCTCCCGGAATACGTCACCCCTGAATTCGTACGCGATGAAGTCGCTCGCGGTCGGGCGATCATTCCCGCAAACATCAATCACCCCGAAAGCGAGCCGATGATCATTGGCCGCAACTTTCTCGTAAAGATCAATGCGAACATCGGCAACTCGGCGGTGCTGTCATCGATTGACGATGAAGTCGAAAAGATGCGTTGGTCGATCAAGTGCGGCTCGGACACGGTGATGGATCTCTCAACGGGCAAGAATATTCACGCCACGCGCGAGTGGATCATTCGCAACTCACCGGTGCCGATCGGTACTGTTCCTATTTATCAGGCGCTGGAAAAAGTCGGCGGCAAAGCTGAGGATCTGACGTGGGAGATCTTTCGCGACACTTTGATCGAACAGGCTGAACAGGGCGTTGACTACTTCACGATTCATGCGGGCGTGCGGCTTCCTTATATTCCATTAACTGCAAAGCGCACTACGGGAATCGTTAGCAGAGGTGGTTCAATCATGGCTAAGTGGTGTCTCGCTCATCACCAGGAGAGTTTTCTTTACACGCGCTTTCGCGAGGTCTGCGAGATCATGGCTGCTTATGACGTTTCCTTTTCGCTCGGCGATGGTTTGCGTCCCGGCTCGATTGCCGACGCCAACGATGAAGCGCAGTTTGCCGAACTCGAAACGCTTGGCGAGTTAACAAAGATCGCCTGGGAGCATGACTGCCAGGTGATGATCGAAGGCCCGGGTCACGTGCCCATGCATTTGATCAAAGAGAACATGGACAAGCAACTGGAGACCTGCCAGGAGGCTCCGTTCTATACGCTTGGTCCACTCACAACCGACATCGCGCCCGGCTACGATCACATCACCTCCGCAATCGGCGCGGCAATGATTGGTTGGTATGGCACTGCGATGCTCTGTTACGTCACTCCAAAAGAACACCTCGGCCTGCCCAACAAGAAGGATGTCAAAGATGGCGTCATCGCTTACAAGATCGCGGCCCACGCAGCCGATCTCGCCAAAGGTCATCCCGGTGCGCAGTATCGCGACAACGCGTTATCCAAGGCGCGTTTCGAGTTTCGCTGGGAAGATCAGTTCAACCTTTCGCTCGATCCGGAAGTTGCACGCGAGTATCACGATGAGACACTGCCACAGGAAGGCGCCAAGCTCGCGCATTTTTGTTCCATGTGCGGCCCCCACTTCTGCTCGATGAAGATCACGCAGGATGTGCGAGAGTACGCCGCGCAAAAACAGATCGATGAACAAGCGGCGTTGGGAGTGGGAATGAAGGAGAAGGCGGAGGAGTTTGTGGCTGCTGGCGGGGAGATCTATCAAACATCGGCCGGTGATCTGCATTGAAGCTTGTTCAAGAGATGCACGAACCCCGTTTGCTGGCAGCGCCGAAGTCTACAAGATTGACATCAAAGCAAACCGCTGTTCTTCGCGATATGCTCACCCCCAAAAAGAAAGGTAAGCCATCGCAATTGGATTGATTAGGACGCTGGAAGGAAAAGCCGACAACTCAACCGTACAGAACCGCAAGCGGTAGCGAGGGATGGTGCAGGCCAAGGCTGATGAATACGCATCGCGACATCAACGGGCGCTAGAGTCAATTGCTGCGGGAAATGTAAGCGCGAGTGGAGGCTCTAAGGACGGTTCATTACCTAATTCAGGGAATACATCAGCGAAAAATCGATGTCCGAGCCTCGGACATGAGCAACTCGCTGTACAACTTGGCCACCCTTCAGGCGAACAAGAATTATAGTTCCACCGATCATTGATTTTGATCGAAACACAAAGATGCTTCAGATCGTTGACTCCACCTTTTACTTCTTTCTGAAGAACGCTGATTTGCAAACCGTAGCGGACGAGATTCCTGACCCTCTTAAAGACAGCCGCGCCACATCCGCATCTCGTTCTGCAGAGCTTTGATCAATCCAAGTCCGTCCCGCCGCCGAAGTTGACGTTGCTGAAGCGTTTCAACTGTTGCTCCAATACCTTCCTAGAGTTATCCTTCGTTTCATGAGCACCATCGTTGAAGTAGAGAAGCTTGCGCTCGACTTACCTGAGCGGGAACGTGCAGCTCTGGCCGCGAACCTGCTTGAATCCCTTCCAGGTATTCTATCGGACGAAGATGAAGGCGTTGCCGAAGCGCTGCGACGTGACGCAGAGATTGAGGCCGATCCTGCTAAGGCTGTTTCCCTGCCTGAATTGGATTCCCAGATCCTGGGCCGGCGTGGTTGATGCGTCTGGAGTTTCATCGACAAATCGCGCCAGACATCTCTCGGATCATGGACTACTACGAAGATGTCGCCGGACCAAAGCTCGCGGATGAGTTCTATAGAGAGTTACGATCCTTCTTTCAAAAAGCCGCCGATTCCCCGGAAGCTTACGAAATTCGCGCGCGCGATCTGAGACAAGTTAATCTCGAAAGGTTCCCATATCATTTTCTTTTCCGTATCGTAGGCGACCGAGTGCGCATTCTGGTTGTTCGTCACCACCGTAGACGACCATCGCTTGGTCTTCATCGACGCTGAAGGCACCCTGTGCCGTAGCTCTGTCGCCCGAGAAACATGGACCTTCATAGCATTGGGAAGATTACGTTACGTTCGAGAGATTTCGCGCGCACTGAGCGCTTCTACCACGAGCTGTTTGGTTGGAAGTTTCAGCAACACTCTGCCACCTATCTTGGATTTGAGCCTCCGTCAGGCGTCGGCGGTGGGTTTCAAAAGCGCGGCTCTTTCAGCCAGGGTGATTCCTACCTCATTTACATTCTGGTAGACGGATTCGAATCCTACCTTCAGCGAATTCCGCAACTCGGCGGCGAGTGTGGAGGAGAAATTGAGATCGTCTCGGAGAATGCACAATACATTCGCGTCTATGATCCGGATGGAAATCGTCTGGCGCTGTGGAGAAACATTTCTGCCAGCGATGGCGTGAATAAATAAGAGTTCACAGAATCTGGTTGCCAAGCTCATGATATTGTCGCCCGTTTCGACGGCCTTAATTCTTTTTGGGCCATGGGCCTTTCCGGAAGGTATTGTTCACTTATCGGGTTTTGTTCAGATCGCCTTCAACTCAAAAGGAGGATTGTAATGAAGAGGGCTCTACTTGTTCTTATTTCTTTGTCTATCAGTGTAAACGCTGCAGCACAAGGTTCCAGACGCAAGGAAACTCTTAAAGGTCTTCACGGACTTCACGTCGTTGTCGAAAAACTAAATCCTGAGCTTGAGCGTGATGGTTTGGCCACTCGTCAGATCCAAGTGGACATTGAACTCCGCTTGCGTAAGGCAGGAATTACAGTATTTTCCCAAGGTGAAGCGAACAAAGCGGATGGCCCGACCGTGCTTCACGTTACGGTTGATGCCGTAAAAGGGGACGACGTTTTGGAGAATCTTTACGCCGTTCATATGGGCGTCGAATTGTGGCAAGTCGTGTATCTCTACCGTCTTGAGAAATCGCCGGCGTTTGCTGCAGCAACGTGGACCATACGGGGGACGGCTTTCGTCGGAAAGGAAAAGCTGGATGCTGTTCGCAGTTACCTTGCAGATCAGGTGGATGAGTTTATCAATGATTACCTCACCGCCAATTCCAAATAGCTGGCTGACGCGTTTGGAGTTTCATCAGACCCGATTTCTCGCTACCTCAGTCTTGTCTCGCTGTAACATTGGATTGAACCTCCCCTTGCGTTATCCTTAATTTATGATCGACGAATCCCTATTAGCCAAGGTTGCAAGTCTGAGCCCTGCTGATCGTTTGGAGCTTATTGGCGCAGTTTGGGACACACTGACACCGGATGATCTTCCGGTGACAGAAGCTGAACGAGCTTTGCTTGATGCTCGATTTGATGACATGGAAACTCGTCCCGACGACCAGAGTCCCTGGCCCGAAGTAAAGACGCGACTTGAACGACTAATCCGTTGAGCTTTGATGTTCAAATCCGTCGCGCCGCCGAGCTTGACCTTGCTGAAGCGCAACTTTGGTACGAGACTCAACGAAGCGGCCTCGGTGCTGAGTTCCTTTCCGAAGTTTCGCAGGTTTTTGATCGACTTGCAGAGACTCCGCATATCTACCAAGTCGTTTATCGAGATGTCCGCCGGGCAATTGTCCATCATTTTCCGTATCTCATCTGGTATCGAGTTGTTGGCGAAGTGGTGACGGTGCTTGCGTGCTCCCACGGAAGACGAGACCCCAGCAAAGCCGTTTCTCATTTTGGGTAAGACGAGCAAACTGGTTTTTTTGATATGCAAACCAACTCCATTGGGACGAAAGAAAGAGCGGCCTTGAAATGTCCGGTGTGCAAGTCGCCTGAGTTACGCGCGACGGACCTGGAGGCTGGTCTCACATTTTTTAACTGCCCTGAGTGTCGTGGAAATTGGCTCAGAGGGGCGCAGTATTGGAAGTGGCTGCAGCAGCACGGGCCCAACCTGCCGCAGCGGTCAGACCAGGACAGCGGCTTGTCACTTGTCGAACCTGACATCCATATCGACTGCCCTGAGTGTCGCTTCCGTATGGTCAAGTATCTGGTCGGACATGGTTTCAGTTTTACGATCGACCATTGCGAAGGTTGCAAAGGCGTCTGGCTTGACAGAAATGAGTGGGAGGCTTTGCGGGAACGCAATCTTCATGATGACCTGAATTCGATGTTTACCTCGTTCTGGCAGGACGCGGCGGAAAAAGAGGCGCGGAAGAAACGCCTGGAGCGAATCTATGTCTCGAGATTCGGCCCGCATGATTACGCCGAGATCGAACGAGTACGCGCATGGCTTGCGACGCGCCCCAACAAGCAGGACTTGCTTGCTTATCTTACTGACAAAGATCCATTCGATGTTTGACTGCCATCAAAACAGCAGTTGTCACCATTCAACCCGAGCGCGATCGTTACGACGTGGAATTCACGTTTCCCTTTTCCAACTCCGTGAGTCGATATTTCTAACGGCACGTCAGCGTTCGTGAACAATTGAATGATAAGAGCAGCCGTCCGTTTCACGGACTGCCAGCTGTCATGTTTCGGCATCCCAGCACTCAAGTGCTGGGCCATTTATCACTCGTCCGCTGCACGGACTGGTTGAAGATTTTTTGTGCAGCGAGGCTGGTTACTTGCACCGCAAATCCTTCCGGGAGAGGACAACTACGTGAAAATAGTAAGAACGATTACCACCCCACGCCGCGAGCAAGCGTGGGGACGAACGGTTCAGAGGATTGCCCTGGCTTTTGTGTTCGTAATTCTTGCTTCCACCTCGAACTACGCACAAAAGATCTCACCCGAAGAAAAGAAACTAATCGACTACATCGACGCGCATAGCGGCGAGGCCATCGCCATGTTGGAGAAGACTGTCAACATTGAAAGCCCGACCGAAAACCTCACCGGCGTCAGGCAGGTTGGCGCGGTCTTTAAAGTCGCCTTTGAATCGCTGGGGTTCACAGCTAAATGGATAAGCATGCCTCCGGAGATGAAAC
>WNFV01007177.1_pt1 | contig 13306 bp, 10 predicted proteins | sample 5400101 | NCBI WGS metagenome assembly WNFV01 (sample SAMN13153361, study PRJNA577476) | soil metagenome | isolation source: 115 cm soil or saprolite under grassland replicate 1 | place: USA:California | collected 2016-06-15
ACGGCGGCGGCAATCTCGTCGCCGCCGATTGCACGAGCGGCAGCTGCGTGGCCGTCACCCAGGCCGCCACCTGCCACGCGTCGACCAATTGCAATGTCGGCATGAGCGCGGCGACCGACACGTACGGCCATGGCACGCTTGTGGCGGGCTTCGCCGGCGGCGCGACGGACAACGCGACAGACGTCGCCAGCGTGAACTGGCAGGCTCAACTGCTCACGGTGCGCTTCGCGACGAGCAACAGCACCGCCACCGTAGGCAACCTCCTCGCGAGCATCAACTACGCGGGGGCGCAGGGCGCGCGGATCCTCTCGATCAGCACGGCGAATCCGACGACGTTCGCCCATAACATCCTCTGTCCCGCCGTTGCGTCTGCGGAAAGCGCGGGTCGCCTGGTCGTTGCGGCCGCCGGCAACGACGGCGGCACCGGCACCAACTACCCGGCGGGCTGCACCGGCGCAACGCCGGTGGCCAACAGCACGGTCGACGGATCGAACCTCGACGTCATCTACACCGGAACACTGGCGAGCAACTACGGCAGCTGGATTTCCATCGCCGCGCCCGGCACCGCGGTCGTGTCGACCGCGCGTACTCCCACCGCGGACCTGCGCACGCTGCTCTTCTCGACCGGCGTCGCGCTGCAGGCGCCGGCAGCACACATCCGCCGCGTCGACGTGCTGGCCGCGCTGCTGACGTTCAACACGGCGCCGACGGCGGTGACCTTGTCGGAGCTCTGCATTCCTGAGAACATGAACACGACGGTGCCGACGAGCGTCGGAACGCTGACGACGGTCGACGCCGACGCCGGGTCGACCGGGTTCGAATACGCGGTCACCGGCGGCGCCGATGCGGCGAGGTTCAGCATCGGCGGCGTGAACGGCGACCAGCTCATGATCAGCGACGGCATCCTCGATTTCGAGACCAAGCCGAGCTACTCGGTGACGGTGACCACCACCGACGTCGGGGGCGCTCCGTTCCCGCAGCCTCTGATCGTGTCGGTGTGCAACATCAACGAGCCGCCGGTCGTCGCCCCCACGGCCACGTTCTCGATCCCCGAGAACTCGCCGAACGCGACGGTGGTTGGCACGATCGTCGCGACCGATCCCGAGGGCGTTGCGCCGACGTTCACCATCACCGGGGGCACGGGCGTGGGCGTATTCGCCATCTCCGGGACCGGACAGATCACGGTCACCAACAGCCTCGCGCTCGACTTCGAGACGACGCCCTCGTTCACGCTGAACGTGAACGTGTCTGACGGCATGAACCCCATGTCGGTGGTGGTGACCATCAACCTGACGGACGTCAACGAGCCGCCGACGATCACCGGCGGAACGTTCTCGATCGCCGAGAACACGGCGAACGGGACCACCGTCGGCACGATCGCGGCCTCGGATCCCGAGGGGATACTGACCCTGAGCATCACTCCCCTCAGCAACATTGGAGGCGCATTCGCGATCTCGAACACCGGAGAGATCACGGTCGCCAACGGCGCCGCGGTCGACTACGAGACGACGCCTGTCTTCACGCTGACCGTGACGGCATCCGACGGAACCTTCACCGTGCCGGCGACGGTGGTCGTCAACTTGACGAACGACACGACCGAGCCGATTCCGAATCCGATCCTCGTTTTCGATCACAAGTTTACCAGGACCACCGACGGCATCATCTTCGATGAATACGACTTCACGGTGCAGAACTACCTCGCCTTCCCGGCGGAGATGTTCGCGGCCCGCCCGGATCTCCCGCCGTGCGGCTTGAATACCAGCGCGTCACGGACCTGGGTCGACTTCTTCCGCAGCGCCGACAACAGCTACATCTACGGCTTCTGCGCGCTGGGCCAGCCGAGCGATCTGAACCTCATCTGGTTCGCCGTCCCGACCGGCACCGCGCCGCCGTCGCCCGTCTACATCACGCTGACCGACCGCGAGACCGGCATCGTATATACCTCCAACTCGGTGGTGGTGCCTTTCCCGTAGCCGACCGGCATCGTCGCGGCAGGCGCGGGCGCGAGATCGGGCGCAAAACCGGATTGAAAGCGTGGCGTCCCCAAGGGGATCGAACCCTCTTTTACCGTCGTGAAAGGGCGATGTCCTAGGCCTCTAGACGATGGAGACTAAATCGCGACAAATATAAATGCATCAATTATCTGGGGGGTCCACGATGTCCAGCGTTCGCTTTGCTCAACGGCATCTGCTGTATTTTCTGATTGGCGCCGGCATGCTAGTTCCGGCTACCGCTCCGGCGCAGGTGGCGCCTGCGCCGTTGACGCTGTACGCGCCGACCGTCTGGCCGGAAGCGCTGCCGGAGGGAGAGGCGACCGACGTCAAGTTCACCGTACTGCTCGCCGGGGGTGAGGCCGACTCCCGGCCCGAGGTCAGCCTGCAGATCGGCGGGCTCGACCGGAACGTACCGATGCAAGACGACGGCCTCGGCCCGGACCTGTCGGCCGGCGATCGCATCTACAGCGCCGTCGTCCGGTTCGATCCGGCCGATGCCAGGGCGGGCCGTTGCTACGACGTGCGCGCGAGCACGCGTTCAGACGCGCGGACAGTGCTTTCCGCCGGCCGCCGCGTGTGCACCTCCCGGCACCTGGTGGGCATCGCCGCTTCCGATTTCAGCGCGTTCAACATCATCGACTTTAGCGACAGCGCGCAGACGGCGCGGGTGGTTGCCGACGAAGCGCTGATCCGTGTCAGCCCCGACCTGGGCGATGAGCGGATCGCCGCTATAGCGGCGCTTGCCGACGGACATGTCGTCGGCAGCCTGCCGGGGGACGGCATCTATCAGATCCGCCTGCGCTGGGTGCAAACGGCCGAGGGGCTGCGGCAGACGCTGCTCCGGCTGCAGCGCGCCGACGGCGTGGTGGCGGCCACGCCGAACGCGCTTGGCGAGCTGCAGGCGCCGCCCGTGGTGCCGGTCACGACGAGCGACCCGCTGCTCGCGCAGCAATGGGGGCTCGAGCGCATCCGCGCCAAGCAAGCCTGGGCGATCACCACCGGCGATCCTGTGCAGCTGATCGCCGTCATCGATACGGGCGCCGACTTCGACCACCCCGACTTCTGGGCCACTCCGACGGACACCGACACGCGCTTCGCCATCGATGGGGGCGGCAACCTCGTCGCTGCCGACTGCACCGGGACGAGCTGCGTGGCCGTCAGCCAGCCGCTCACCTGCCATGCAACGAACAGCTGCAATGCCGGGAACGCGGCGACCGACACTTATGGCCACGGCACGGTAGTGGCGGGCTTCGCCGGCGCCGCCGCGGACAACGCGCTGGGCATCGCCGGCGCGACTTGGCGGGGGCGCCTGCTCGCCGTGCGTTTCGCGACGAGCAACGCCACTTCCACCGTGGCCAAGCTTGCCGCCGGCATCAATTACGCGAGAGGCCAGGGCGCGAGGATCATTTCGGCCAGCGCGGGGGCGGCGGGGGGCTTTGCCTCCACCTTGCTCTGTCCTGGCGTTGCCGCTGCGGAAAGCGAGGGCCGGCTGGTGGTCGCGGCCGCCGGCAACGAGGGTAGCAGCACCGGCGTCTTTTACCCGGCGGCCTGCACCGACGCCGCCGGCGTGCCCACCGCGATGCCCGTGGCCAACAGCACGGTCGACGCGTCCGACCAGGACGTTATCTACACCGGAACGGCGGCCAGCAACTTCGGCACCTGGATTTCCATCGCCGCGCCCGGCACGACGGTGCTGTCGACCGCGCGCACCCCCGCCGCGTGCCCGAGCTGCGAGCCGTCGCTCACGTCGGCAACCGGCTACGCGACGGTGACCGGGACGTCGTTCTCGACGCCGCTCGCCGCGGGCGCGGCGGGGCTGGTGCTCGCGCGCAGCCCGTCGACGACGAACGCCGACCTGCGCGCACTGCTCTTCTCGACCGGCGTCGCGCTGCAGGCGCCTGCAGCACACATCCGCCGCATCGACGTGCTGGCCGCGCTGCTGACGTTCAGTAGTACGGCGCCGACGATCGCCGGTGCGAGCTTCACGATCGCCGAGAACTCGCCCGCGGCAACGGTGGTCGGCAGCGTCTCCGCATCGGATCCCGAGGGAAGTCCGCTGGCGTTCGCCATTATCGCCGGCAACACCGGGGGCGCCTTTGCGATCTCGGGGACCGGACAGATCACGGTCGCCAACAGCGCTGCGCTCGACTTCGAGACGACACCGACCTTTACACTGACCGTGACGGTATCCGACGGAACTACGACCGTGCCGGCGACAGTGACCGTCAACCTGACGAACGTCAACGAGCCGCCGACAATCGCCGGCGCGAGCTTCACGATCGCGGAGAACTCGCCCGCGGGAACGGCGGTCGGCACGGTCGTCGCCTCGGATCCCGAGGGAAGCCCGCTGACGTTCGCCATCACCGCCGGCAACGTCGGGGGCGCATTTGCGATCTCGGGGACCGGACAGATCACGGTCGCCAACAGCGCCCCGCTCGACTTCGAGACGACGCCAGTCTTCACGCTGACGGTGACGGCATCCGACGGAACGACGACTGTGCCGGCGACAGTGACCGTCAATCTGACGAACGTCAACGAATCGTATATACCTCCAACTTGGTGGTGGTGCCCTCTCTGCCAACAGAAGTGAGACACCGACCTTCCTTGAAATTAGTGTAGAGGGCGGTGGAGACGACCATGGAGCAGATCGACAGAATGGAAGAATCACAGGCAGTGAGCGCGGGGGAAACGCAGGGAGCCCGTAGGGCGACCGGAGGTTTCCCCGCGCGCGGCGACGCCGAGTGGGGGCGCGCTACAAATCCGGAGGTGCCGGCAAAGGCCACGCGGCGGCGATTTACCGGGGAGTACAAGCAGCGCATCTTGCGCGAGGCCGATGCGGCGCACAATGCGGGCGAGATCGGGGCGTTGCTGCGGCGCGGGGGGCTGTACTCATCGCACCTGAATACCTGGCGGCGAGTGCGCGAGCGGGGCGAACTGGCGGGCCTGTCGCCCAAACGTCGCGGGCGCAAGGAGAAGGCGGTCAATCCGCTTGCCAAGCGGGTGGTGGAGCTGGAACGCGACAAGCGGCGCTTGGAGCGCAGGCTCAAGCAGGCCGAGCTGCTCCTGGAGATCCAAAAAAAAGCTTCGCAGCTGCTGGAGATCCCGCTGGCGAGCCGCGACGACGAAGACGGGAGCGCCTGATGCGAGCGGCCGAAGAACTCTCGGCTGCGAGCGGCACGCTGCCCCCCAGCGCGGGCAGCTCACCGTGCACGCTGACCGGGGCACCTCGATGACCTCCAAGCCGGTGGCCTTGATGCTCGCCGACCTGGGCGTCACCAAGACCCATTCCCGGCCCCAGGTGAGCAACGACAACCCGTTCTCTGAGGCGCAATTCAAGACGATGAAATATCGGCCCGAGTTCCCGGACCGCTTCGGCTGCATCGAGGATTCGCGCGCCTTCTGCGTCGGGTTCTTCGACTGGTACAACAACGATCACTACCACTCGGGTCTCGCCCTGCTCACGCCGGCGACGGTGCATTACGGCCAGACCGTGGCGGTGCTCGCACAGCGCCGTGAAATCCTGGCGAGCGCCTACGCGCAGCATCCGGAGCGCTTCGTGCGGCGCGCGCCGCAACCGGCCGAACCGCCGACGGCGGTCTGGATCAATCCGCCGAAACCGGTCGGCGGAAACGCAGATCTACAGTAAATGCACACCGGTCAGTGTCTCAAACCTATTGACAGGCTCCGGTAGTGCCTTTCCCGTAGCCGACCGGCACCGTCCGCGGCAGGCGCGGGCGATCGGCGCTAGGCCAGCTTGTGCGGCCCGCCGATGATGAGTCCTTGGGCGAAATCCACCTCGATCAGGCGCAGCTGGTCGAGCACCTCCATGCTCTCGATGAATTCCGCGATGGTCTTGATCCCCATGGCGTGGCACTTGTGGTTGATCGATTCGACTTTCTCGGAAGCCGCGAGGCCGCGGCCGAGGTCCTTCACGGTGCCATAAGTGAGCTTCACGAAATCGGGCTTGAGCGTTTTGAGGAAGTTGAACGAGCCCTCGCTGCCGTCGAAGCCGGCGAAGGTGAAGCGGCAGCCAAGGGGCCCGAGCTGCGCCTGGATATTCCTCAACTGCTCGGTGTGCAGCAGAGCCGTGTCCCAGCCGAGCTCGAAAGTGAAGACCCCTTCGGGCAGCCTCGCGCTCTGGATGTTCCTGGCGACGAAGTCCGCGAATTTCGGCTCGCGCAGCGTGTCCTCCGAAAGGTTGACCCCGTTTACGGGCACGGGCCAGCCGGGCGACCGGGTGCGGGACTCCTGTATCCAGCTCGCAAGCCGGCTCACCACCCAGCGGTCGACATACGGCAGCAGCCGGTACTCCTGCAGCATGGGAAAGAACGTACCCGGCGGAAGCAGCTTTTCCTCTTCCTCCCGAAAGCGGACGAGGATCTCCTGGAACGGCGGCTCGTGGCTGGAGGCGCCGAGCCGCAGGATTTTCTGGGCATAGAGCAGGAAGCCGCCCGTCTTCAACGCCGAAATCAGCTTGTCGGCGATGTTCTTCTGTATCGTGCTTTCGTCTTCCATGGCGCGGGGACTAGATGCGCGCTGCCTCGCGCGTCGGCTCGCGGTGCGGTGGATGCAGCGGCATCGTGAAGTAGCCCAGTCGCATGGGCGGAATGTGACGCATCGGGGCGCGGCAGTCAAACGCGACTGCCTCTCCTGCGGCCCGGTACGTTAGAATCGCGCCAGCCTTTCAGCAAAATCAACCGTGATCAGATACTTGTCCCTATCGGGAGGCGATCCCAGGCAGGCGGTGCGGCTGCGCCGTTTCCTGCTCGCCTCGGCCGCCTACGCGATCTGCATTCCCCTGGTTTGGCTTGCTTGCGAATTCAACCTGGTCGCGCGGGGGCCCGCGCTCACCCTCGTCGCGACGATGGTCCTGGTCAACGTCGGGCTCTACGCGGTGTTTCGTGCCGGCCTGAACCGGAAATTCAGCGACCCGAGCCTGACCTGGCTGCAGGTGTTCATCGGCAATGTCGTGGTGATGGTCGCCGTCTACAGCTTCGATCAAGGACGCGCCGTCGTGCTCAACCTGAGCCTGGTGGTGCTGACTTTCGGCATGTTTCGCTTCACCACCCGCGAGTTCGTCAAGACCGCGCTGCAGATCCTCGCCGGCTACGCGGCGGTGATCAATCTGCTCATGCATTTCAAGCCGGAAACGGTAAACGTCTACCACGAATGGTTCCAGTGGGTGGGCCTCGCCGCCGTGCTGCCGCTGTTCGCGGTCATCGGCGGCAGAATCAGCGGTCTCGGCCAGCGCCTGCGCACGAGCAACGAGGAGCTTCGCTCGGCTCTCGGCAATGTGCGCCAGATGGCCACGCACGACCATCTCACGGGCCTGCCCAACCGGGTATTGTTCAACGAGGAGCTCCAGCGCGCGCTCGCCAGGGCGGAGCGTCACGTGAGGCCCGTCGCGCTCTTCTTCATGGACCTCGACCGTTTCAAGAACATCAACGACACGCTCGGCCACCAGTTCGGCGACCGGGTGCTGCAGGAAGCCGCCAAGCGCCTGATCGGCTGCGTGCGCGAGGGCGACGTCATCGCGCGCCTGGGCGGAGACGAGTTCGTGCTGCTGGTCGAGGAGCTGGGCGACCCGGCCGCGCTGACCGAGATCGCCCGCAAGCTGCTCGCGGCCGTGTCCGAGCTCCGCAAGATCGACGGGCACGAGCTCAATGTCACGCTGAGCATCGGGATCTGCACCTATCCGGCCGACGGGCGCGACTCGAAGGCGCTGCTGGCCGGAGCGGACATCGCCATGTACCGCGCCAAGGATCGGGGCCGCAACGGATTCTGCTTCTACTCCGCCGAGCTGCAATCGCATACGCCGGAGAAGCTCGCGCTGGAGGCCGGCCTGCGGCACGGCCTGGAGCGGGGCGAGTTCCGCGTGTACTACCAGCCCAAGATCGACATGACGACCGGCGCGATCACGGGAGTCGAAGCGCTGCTGCGCTGGCAGCACCCCGAGAAGGGCCTGCTGCTCCCGGAGAAATTCATCAAGCTCGCCGAGGAAACGGGACTGATCGTTCCGATCGGCCTGTGGACGCTGCGCGAGGTGTGCATGCGCGCCAAAGCCTGGAAGGATGCCGGCCTGCCGCGGATGCCGATCGCGGTCAACCTTTCGGCAATCCAGTTCCGCGAGGAGCAGCTGGTACCCCAGCTCGCGGAAATCCTCAAGTCCACCGGGACGGACGCCGACATCCTCGAGCTCGAAATCACCGAAAGCATGGTGATGCGGGATCCGGACGAGGCGGTGAAGCTGATGCACAAACTGCGCGCGATGGGCGTGCGCCTCACCATCGACGACTTCGGCACCGGCTATTCGTCGCTCGGCTACCTCAAGCTCTTTCCGATCAACAACCTGAAGGTGGACAGGAGCTTCGTGCGCGACCTGCCGCACTCCAGCGACGACGCCGCCATCACGCGGGCGGTCATCGCGATGGCCCACAGCCTGCAGATGAACGTGATCGCCGAGGGCGTCGAGCTGCGCGAGCAGCTCGACGTGCTGCGCAATCAGGGCTGCGACGAATTCCAGGGCTATCTGTGCCGGCCGCCGCTCGCGGAAGAAGACCTCATCCGTTTCATCCGGGACCGCTCCGCGCAGGAGGCCCTGAGCTAGCGCGCCAACCCGACCCTTCGGGGTCGGGGTTTCCCGGAGACCTGCGGCGACTTTAGGCCGGAACGGGCTCCCTTGGCTTCACTTCGGGGGCTGCCGGCTTCGCGGGCACGGAGGGCTTGTCTTTGCTATCGTCGGCCGTCTTTTTTCTGCGTGCTTCCTCGGCCTCGCGCGCTTTCCGGTAGATCTCGTCGAACTCGTAGCACATAAGGACTCCTTTCGCATCAAGTGACGGGCAAGTCTCCCTTGTCACGCCTGGAGTTGTTCGATCCATGCTACTCCCGGCGTCCGGGAAGTTCAACGGGAACGATCCTGGAGCGTCCCTGACTGAAAACCTGTGCTACCGTTGCAGGGAAATCAATCCCTTCGCAGCGCCATGAAAGAGAAACCGATTGGCGCCGTCCGGCTCGCCGGTCTTCTCGCCGGCGCGCTCTTTCTCGGCGCCGCCCTTGCGCAGTCCCCGGGGTATCCTGCGAGGACGATTCGCCTGGTAGCGGGCACCGCACCCGGCGGCATCACCGACTACCTCGCGCGCATGTCCGCCGAAGGCCTGGCGGGCCGGCTCGGAGCGCAGGTCGTGGTCGAGAACAAGGCGGGCGCGACCGGCAATCTCGCGATCGAGCACGTGGCGAAATCGGCGCCCGACGGCTATACGCTGCTCCTCGTCGCCGGCGGAAACGTCGTCATCACGCCATTTCTCTACGGCTCGCTGCCGTTCGATCCGATGAACGACATCGTTCCGGTTTTCAACGTCGCCGGCGCGCCCCAGCTTCTGGTCGTGCCCGGGTCGCTCCCGGTGAACGACCTCTCGGAATTCATCGCGCTCGCCAAGGCGAATCCGGGAAAGATGAACTACGCATCGGCGGGTCCCGGAAGCACCACGCATCTGGCCGCCGATCACTTCGCGCGGCTCGCGGGCGTGCAGATGGTGCACGTTCCCTACAAAGGCACGGGGCCGGCTCTCACCGATCTCGTCGCGGGGCGCGTGCAGATGCTCTCGGTGGGCTTGGGGCCGGTGCAGGCGCACCTGAAAAGCGGCGCGCTCAAGGCGCTTGCGGCGGCCTCCAAGACGCGTCTCGCCGCGGCGCCCGACGTGCCGACCTCGGCCGAAGCCGGGCTCCCGGGCTACGAGATGACGACCTGGTTCGGCATCTTCGCGCCGAAAGGCACGAGCCACGAGATCGTGCGCCTGCTCAATGCAGGAATGCAGGCGGTGATCGACGAGCCGAAGACGAAGAGACGCCTGCTCGATTCGGGCATCGAACCGATCGGCGGATCGGTGCAGGCGTTCGCGGAGCTGGTGCGCTCGGACTATCGCGCCTGGGAGCGGGTCGTCAGGGCCTCCGGCGTGAAACTCGACTGAGCTTGTTTTCGGAATCGGAAGGAGAAGCGATGAAGATCTGCCATTACAACGAGGGCCTCGCGGGGGCCGTGGTCGGGGAAAAGCTCTACCCGATCGGCGATGCGCTGATGAAAGCGGGCCATCTGAAGCCGGGCCACACCATGCTCGAAGTGATCGAGCGCCTCGCGAACGAGCCCGCGGCGATGAAGTGCGCGCGCTTCGTCGTGCAGGCCGGATCGTCCCTGCCGCTCGCGCAGGCGAGGCTGCTCGCGCCGATGCTCAACCCGCCCGCGATCTGGGCGGCTGCCGCGAACTACAAGGCGCACCAGGCGGAGATGCGCGAAAAAATGGGCTCGTCCGACCGCTCGAGCCTCTCCAAGGACGAGCTGATGGCTGAGTTTTTTCTCAAGCCCGCGTCCTCGATCATCGGCCCGGGCGGGACCGTGATCCTTCCGAGGATATCCAAGGACGTGGATTTCGAATGCGAACTGTGCGCGGTGATCGGAAAGACGGCGCGCCACGTCGGCGAAGAGCAGGCGCTCGATTGCGTGTTCGGCTACACGATTTGCTGGGACTTCAGCCAGCGCGATCCCTGGGGGCGGGGCAGGCAGAACACGCGCAACATCCGCAAAGGCTTCGATACCTTCACCGGCCTGGGACCGTGGATCGTGACGCGCGACGAGATCGACGATCCGCAGAACCTCGCGATCCGCGTCGAGCAGAACGGCAAGCTCGCCATGAGCGCCCATACCGGCGACATGATCTGCGGCCTTCGCGAGCACATTCGCTTTCTCTCGGACGTGATGACGCTCAAGCCCGGAGTCCTGATCACGACGGGAACGCCGGCGGGCGTCTCGAAGCTCGCCGACGGCGATCACTTGAGAGGCAGCATCGAGCGGATCGGCGAGATGGAAGTGGCGGTGCGGGCCGAACGCTAGCGTTCGCTCGACGATGACCGCGGCACCGGCAATGGCGTAGACTTGCGATCGGCATCCGAACAAGAACAGAATGAAATCGTCTCGCGCCGCTCTCCTCGGAATCGCCGGCCTTCTCGGCCTCGCTCTGGGTGCGAGCGCGGCACCGGTCGCAGCGCAGAACCCCTATCCGAACCGCGCGGTCCGGATGGTCGTGGATACTTCCCCGGGTGGCCTCACCGATATCCTCGGGCGCGTGGCCGCCGAGGGCCTCGCGCAGCAACTGGGCCGGCAGGTCGTGGTCGAGAACAAGGCGGGCGCGTCGGGCAACGTCGCAATCGAATACGTGGTGAAGTCGCCCGCCGACGGCCATACCCTGCTGATCGGCGCGGGCGGGAACCTCGTCATCAAGCCTTTCCTCGAGCACTCGCTTCCCTTCGACCCGCTCGTCGACCTCGTCCCGGTGTTCAACGTCGCCGAGGCGCCGCATATCCTGGTCGTCCCGAGCTCGCTTGCGGTGAAGGATCTCGCGGAGTTCATCGCGTACGCCAGAGCGAACCCGGGCAAGGTCTACTACGGTTCGGCGGGGACCGGCAGCCCGCCGCACCTCGCCGCCGATCAATTCGCGCGCCTCGCGGGCCTGCAGCTCGTGCACGTGCCCTACAAGGGCGTGGGGCCGGCGTTTCCCGATCTCATCGCGGGCCGCGTGCAAATCATGTCGATGAGCTTCGGTTCGGCGCGGCCGCATCTCAAAAGCGGCGCGCTGCGCGCGCTCGCGGCCGGATCGAAGCGGCGCCTGGCCGGGCTGCCCGAGGTGCCGACCTCCGCGGAGGCGGGACTGCCGGGCTGGGAGATGAGCGCGTGGTTCGGCGTCTTCGCGCCGAAAGACACGAGCCCCGAGATCGTGCGCCTGCTGAACGAGAAGCTCCAGGCGGTGATCGAGGAGCCCAAGGCGAGACAGCGGCTGCTCGAGGTCGGCGCCGAGCCGCTCGGCGGTCCGCCTCAGGGCTTCGCCGAGCGCGTGCGCGCCGACTATCGCCTGTGGGGGCAATTCATCAAGGAATCGGGAATCAAGCTGGAGTAAATGACCATGGCTCAGTCCGTAATCAAAACGAAATTCATTTCGCACGGCACGCTCGGCTCGAAGGATCTCGAGGCGACGCGCCGCTTCTACGAGGAGTTCCTCGGCCTGGAGGTGGTGCGCACCAGTCCCGTGTCCCTCATGATCCGCCTCGGCGGCAACCATGTGTACGCCGTGGTCTACACCAAGAAAAAAGAGCGCATGCCGCGCGTCTACCACAACGGCCTGGACGTCGACACCGACGCCGAGGTGGACGAAGCCTGGCGGGCGTGCAACGCGCAGGCCGCCCAGTGGGGTCTGCACGACATCGACAAGCCTTCGGCCCGCCACGGCACCTACAGCTTCCTTTTCTGGGACGCCGACGACAACGCATGGGAAATCCTCTCCAATCCCCAAGGCGGCTACACCTGGATCTTCGAGCAGGGCGATCTCGAAGGCCGGGGGCATTTCGAGCGCGGCTTCCGTCACAAACGCCCGGACGCGAATAAGGAAGCCGCATGAGGGCGGTGTAGTGCGGACCGACTTCATGACCACGCTGCCCGCAGTCGCGAAAAAAGCGCGAGAAACCGTCATGGCGTGGCTGCGTCGCGCGATCGCTCTAGCGCGCAAGCTGCGCCCGCACGCGGCAAAGGCCCGCGAAACCGTCGGGACCTGGTGGATCGCCTGCACGAGCACGCTGCGCGAGTACGCGCGAAGCGCGCTCGGAAAGCTCAGGACCCGGTTTCCGATTCTGGACGTTTATGCGCGCGCGCTGCGCCTGCACGCCGCCCGATCGCTCGCATCCGTCGACAGGGGGTACCGCGCGGGGGTCGCCGCTATCGGCAGGGTCAGCCCGCGTACCGCCAGAGCAATCGTGGCCTGCGAGACCTGGCTGCGGCAAAGCGACTGGCGCAGGCTCGGCCTCAGGGCGCTCGCCGTCGTCCTCGTGCTCGGGATCGGTTTCGCGGCGATTTTTCCGGAAGCAGCCGGGCGCTATGGACGAGTGATATTCACTTCGAGCCGGATCGTGCCGCTTCCGGATGAAACGCGCCGGGCAGTCCGCGAAAAGGCGAAACAGCTTGCCGCGGCGCTCGACGCTCGCCTGGACAGGAAAAGAAAGCTCGCCGGCGAGACCTGGCCCTCCGCCCAGATCCTCGTCGCGCTCAGGGAAAACGATCCGGCCACCGCGAGCCGTATCGACGTCAAGCTGATCGAGCAGTATTTCCGCTCCGTGGCCGGACCCGAGTGCGCCTGCTGGCGCCGGTTTCCCCAGGGGAAGCATCCCAATCATCTCGGCGTCACATCGTGGGTGCTGTGGACCTTTGCGCAGTACGGGATCCCGGCCCAAAAGGGCGAGCTCGAGTTTCTCCTCTCGGCCCAGGGCGCGGACGG
>WNFV01029331.1_pt1 | contig 13305 bp, 8 predicted proteins | sample 5400101 | NCBI WGS metagenome assembly WNFV01 (sample SAMN13153361, study PRJNA577476) | soil metagenome | isolation source: 115 cm soil or saprolite under grassland replicate 1 | place: USA:California | collected 2016-06-15
TCACGGACGAGCTGCAGGTGCAGGGGGTGAAGCTGTTCAGCGACTCGTTCATGAAGGCGAACGAGTCGATCAAGCGGAAGCGGGAGGAGCTGGTGGGGGCGGGGGCGCGGGGTTAGGGAGCGCGGTTACGCACACGGCAGCGATCTCTACAGTTAACTAGGCGTAAGGGCCATGGCGGACACGTCGAACGTGTACTCGGTGCCGGTGGCTGTAATGAGGTTGAGCACGTTGCCTTCCGCGCTTACGATACGCAGGGCTCCCTCCTTTGCCTCGGTGCGAAACTCACCTAAACGCGAGCTCGTGCTCGAAACGAGATCTCTAGTCATCACCACTACCACTCCCTGACTCTCGTCATCGTAAAGCGAGCCTGCATAGACGAGTACGGTATCACCGGCCCACTGGTTGCTTACCCTATAGGTTCTTTCGTACCCGGGAGGTGGCTGTCGGCCCTCGAGCACGCCATAAAAAACGCACCCGGTAACGCCGGACGTGGGATCCCAATCGTCACAGGCAACCAAGGGTTGAGGTGTAGCCGGGGTCGGCGTACCGAGGGCGTCAGGATTCTCCGGTCGGTTCTGGCGCGCCGCCTTCGCGGCTTCGCATTCCCTTCGGAGGACGTCGTCCTTCGCTGTGGGCACGTTCTCACTCCGCGATAGATTTCGACATGCGAGCGGCTCATTCGAATCGTTAAACGGCCCGGCTTCCGTGATGTACATAGTGAACAGACCACCTGCAACAAGCACAACCAAGGCCAGAGCAACTGTAATCCCTCTCAAGACCTGACTATTCATCTTCTCGCTTCCTCTGTAAGCACGTTAAGGGACGCTTGAGTTATCGCAGGTGTTACACTCACGAGTCCCAGAGGATATCGCTAGCCTTCGAAATAATGACATCCGTCCTGGCGTCCGTGTTCACAGCCCATTGCAACTGCCTCCAACCTTCCGCCGCGGTGTTGTCTACCCCAGGAGCACACCCTTGCTGCTGACACGCTTCGTACTGTGTGAGGGTGGCGGTGAATTCCAATTCGTCATAGGGAGCGTCATTGTAGTACGCGTAGACGCTGATCTTCTGCCACTGCCACGCATTGATCCAATCCGTCAGATATATCTCTGGTAGGGGGAATGCCCAGTCATCTCCCCAAGAGACCCACTCAACATCTGACTGGTACCAGCCTGGCCAACAAGGTTGATCCTCTCCGGGGGTCGACGTCTCGGTGTATGGGCACCCATCAGCTGAGCCATAATCGTAGTAACGGTAATTGGCGCTGGCATCATATCCTATGGTCCAAGCTCGTGCTGCGGCCGACGATGAGTATCCAGGTTCAAAGTCATTAGCCCCTGTGGCCAGCAAGTTACCGAACCCGGTGCTATCTATGTACAAATTTACGTCATTTATAAGCGTTGCCCACGATTGGCCAGCGGCAGCATCGACCGAGAGACTATTATTCGTACCGATGCCAAGATGTAATTCTTGACCTGGGAATGACCAAGTGCCAAACCCATCTATGAATCCCTTCGCCGCACAGTTAGCAATGTGGGTGTTCGGGTGAAATGCGCCCTTCCAATCGCGGACTCCCCAGACCCCGTCTACGTTTATCTGTCCGGCGAAGTCAAGGATCACGATGCCTTGCTGCGCACGCAGGGCTTGGTCACGCCCATAAGAAAACATCGTGAGGTAATCAGCGTTGCAGTCGTTGTTGAAGGTCAGATCGCTGACGTAGCGGCTGGTGGTAGCGCCGGGTGCTTGGGTAAGCAGTTCGGAGCTTGGACATCCTTGACCGAAGACGCTTGTGATTCTGGCGATGTCGGCAGTGTCGATATAACCGCTTGGAGCGAGATCGTGGCGAGCCGGGGTAGGCGGGACAGCGAGACCGAAGTTACTGGTCAGAAAGGCGATATCCGCCGTGTCGGCGTATACGCTGTTGTTAATATCGGAAGGCCAGGCGTCGGCGCCGCAAGGCTGGAGCGGATAAGTACCGATGGTGTTCTCCGCAGTATCGGAGAAACCGTCGCCGTCGGAGTCGGCGGAGGGAGAGCTAGCGCCTGCCCCGCCCCCCGTGGGCGGGGGCGGTGCCGGAGGTGGGACCGGTACCACGGGGACGCAGGGCACGCCTTCGCCGTGAAAGCCGTCGCCGAGGCTTTCGGTCAGGGTCAATGTCATGATTCCACTGCCGGTGAACACGTTGATGGCGCTGCCGGGCGCATTCGGGTCGCCGTCATCGAGATCGATGTAGAGGCTGGGCTGGATGGCCTGGCCAGCTTGTACCTGAAGATTGATCGCAGCGAGAACTCCGCCGAACGGCGCATTATAGGACGTGTCGTCCGGCAGCGATTTTGCTGGTGTGTCCGGCGACACTGCGAAGCTCTGGCTGCCGTTGTAGACGGACCCGAGGAGGGCGGTCTGCGGCCCCGCCAGGTGGGGTGGAATGTTCGTGGCCGTAATAAGGCCGCGGTGCACACGGGCCTCAAGAGGGAGGTTGAGGAAGGAGACGTTCTGCCCCGTCGTATTGTCGACGAAGGGTGTGAAGTTGACCGTGCTCGGCCGCATACGACCGCCATCGTAGTTTAGGCGGGCCTGCCAGCCGATGAGGTCCTCCACGTGCTGAATGATCAGATGGGCGGTGTGGTTATGCTGGGCGTTATTGCCGGGGGGGTCGGTCATGAGGCAGTTGTCTATACTGCCGACGGTCATGGTGTTTGTAGCATCGCTGTAGCTGTTGCCGCTGGTCACCACGTCGAGACTCATCTCAGGAGCCTGCACCGCTTGCGAAGTTATGACAGGCGCCAGCAGCCAAGGTGCAACGGCTACGCCTCCAAAGAAAACTGCTGCTCCGAGCGACGCAAAGAATAAACGCGCCCACTGTTGGTACATGACACCCCTCCAAGCTTCTTCGAGCTTCGAACCGCCCCCTCCTAGTAGCGCTAGCGACGATTAACAGTCAGTTCAGCGTTCTTAGCTTAGCTCTCATGCGTAATGGGTCAATACCGAATATTAGGTATTCCCGCGTGTCAAGTCGCCACAGTTTGCAAGGCTTCTGCGGTGCGACTAGCGTACGCTCTAGAGGACGCCCCGCATGACTGAACAGCCGCCCGACTCTAACCGCACGACAAAGGAGCGGTCCCGCGGTCCGAGCCAGCGGGAGATACTCGAGCGGCTGCTGGCGAAGGACGCCTCGCTGTGGCCGGATGATGCGGACCGCCAGGCGAAGATACGCGAGCGGTTGGGATGGTTGACCTGCACGGCACGATGGCCGTGCAGAGGGCCGAACTCGAGTCGATCAAGCAGAAGCGGGACGCGCTGGTGGGGGCGGGGGCGCGGGGTTAAGGAGAGGCGGGTTAGGCGATCCCGGCGGATCTCTCCGTTTAACTAGGCGTAAGAACCATGGCGGCTACGTCGAAGGTGTACCGAGTGCCACTAGTCGTGGTTAGGTTTAGCAGGTTGCCTTCCGCGCTTACGACGCGGAGGGCGCCCTCCTATGCTTCTGTCCGATGCTCACCTAAGAGCGAACCATCGTTCGCTGGCGTATCGTTCTCCATCACGACTATCACCCCCTGACTGGCGTCATCGTAGAGCGAACCCGCATAAACGGTGACGTCAGATCCAGCCCACTTGTTACTCACGCGGTAGACCCGCTCGAACCCGGCAGGTGGTTGGCGGCTCTCGATTAGGCCGTATGCAATGCAGCCGCCGCCCGACGAGGGATCCCATTGGGCGCAGGGAACCAATGGGCCAGGAGTGCCGGGGGCGGGCGTTATGAGAGGCGCCGGCGATCTAGCAGCGGCGGCCTTCGCTTGTTCGCACCGCTGGACCAGGGGCTCTAGCTTCGCCTCGGGAACCTGAGTCTCGCTGCGGTAGCGACCTAACTCCCGGCAGGCAAGCGGTTCAACCTGCTGCCCGCTGGAGGATCCACCTTCGCTGGTAAGAATCCCGATCAGCGCGCCGACAGCGATCAACACTGCTGGGCCGGCGAAGACACCTAGCCACCTTAGTCGAGAGACTTTCACTGCGCTCCTCCCTCTATCGTATTACAGACGCGCCGGCAACTTGGCGGTTACGGCTTCGTGGGTGGGCGTGGGGTTGGTGCTCCGCTCATCCTTCGAGAGCCTCAGGATGAGCGGGAAGGAATGCGTGCGGCGGCGGGATGACGCGACTATGGAAGTGTTGCCTTTGATATGCCGTCTACACCGCCGCCGGCGAGCGGCCGGGTGGCTCCGTGGGTCGCATCTGTCAACGGATTCGTTAAACGGATAAACGGATGGCGTACGGGGCGTTGGCGCTCCGCTCATCCCTTCGGCTTCGCTCAGGACAGGCCTTCGAGAACCTCAGGACGAGCGGGAAGAAATGCGTGCGGCGGCGGGACGATGACGCCGCGGAAGGCGCCGCTTTGATAATCGTTCCTTTACGCACGCTGTTTGCAGGCCTTCCGTAAGACGAATAGCATAGGCTCAAGAGGACGCCCCTGCATGACTGCATTTTCGCCGGAGCCCAACGACCTTGCAGTGAGCGAACGCCCCGGCATTCCGAGCCAGCAGGAGATACTCGAGCGGCTGATGGCGAAGGACGCTTCGCTGTGGTCGGACGAGCCGGAGCAGCAGGCGAAGATACGCGACCGGCTGGGCTGGCTGACGTTGCACGATGCGATGGCGGTGCGGCGGGCCGAACTCGAGGATTTCGGGCAGGAGGTGCGGGCGCGCGGGTATCAGCGGGCGGTGCTGCTGGGCATGGGCGGCAGCTCGCTTGCGCCGGAGGCCAAGGTCCGCGCGATCACCGGGTCGCTTGACAACTTCGTCGCGATCACGGACCCGGGGACGCCGCTCGAGAAGCTGACAGTTGAGCATGGCTTCTTGCGCTGCTTTCTGAACCCGCCGGACGTGGGCGGCCGGTACTCGGCGCTCTCTTACTTCGGGCTCGTCCCGGCGGCGGTCATCGGCGTCGACATCAAGCTGCTGCTGGACAGCGCGCGCAGGCTGGACCCGCGGGCGGGCGTCGGGCTCGGCGCCGCGCTGGCGGAGCTGGCGGAGAGCGGGCGCGATAAGGTGACGGTCCTGCCGGGCGGCCTGAACGGCTTCGGCGCCTGGGCGGAGCAGTTGATCGCCGAGAGCACCGGCAAGGAGGGCAAGGGCCTGGTCCCCGTGGACGGCGAGCCTGTGGGCCAGCCGGCCGTCTACGGAGACGACCGCGTGTTCGTGCGCCTGAAGTGCGCGGACCGGCCGGACGGGCTGGACGAGCAGGTGAGCGCCCTGGAGACGGCCGGGCATCCGGTCGTCACGATCGACGTCGCCTACGCGTACGACCTGGGGGCGGAGTTCCTGCGCTGGGAGATCGCGACGGCAACCGTGGGCGCGCTCCTGGGCGTAAACCCGTTCGACGAGCCGAACGTGCAGGAAGCGAAGGACGCGACGTCGGCCATTCTCGAACGGGGGTCGCTCGACCCGGACGTGAGCGGCGAGACGCTGACGCCGTACAACGGCGCGCTGGTCATGGTGCCACTGCGCGGGGCGCAGCCGGGGAGCTACTTCGCGATCCAGGCGTTCATCCAGCGCAATCGCGAACACGACGAGCTGCTGGCCCGCCTGCGCGCGGCGGTGCGCTTCGCCACTCGGCTCGCGACAACGGCGGGCTACGGCCCGCGCTACCTGCACTCGACGGGGCAGTTGCACAAGGGCGGACCGGATAAGGGCATCTTCTTGCAACTGACGGCGGACGACCCGGAGGAGCTGCCGATACCCGGAAACGAAGTGCTTCGACAAGCTCAGCACGAACGGATGCAACCCGGAGACGAAGTGCTTCGACAGGCTCAGCACGAACGGGAGCGACCCGGAGACGAAGTGCTTCGACAGGCTCAGCACGAACGGATGCAACCCGGCTCTGGTTACGGGTTCAGCACGCTGAAGCGAGCGCAGGCGCTGGGGGACCTGCGGGCGTTGCAATCGAGAGGGCGGCGCGTGATGAGGCTCCACCTGGGAGCGGACCCAGCGGAGGGGCTGGCGCGGCTTCTGGAATCGGTCCAGCAGAGCACAGGGACGCCTGCACACGCGGCGTTACAACGGGGAGGCTGACGGTGCAGATCGGGATGGTCGGCCTGGGGCGGATGGGGGCGAACATGACTTTGCGCCTGCTGCGCGGGGGTCACGAGGTGGTGGTATACGACCGGAGCAGCGACGCCGTCTCAGCGTCGGCGAAGGAGGGGGCTGTCGCTGCGTTCTCGCTGGAGGAACTGGTGCAGAAGCTGGCTCGGCCGCGGCACGTGTGGCTGATGGTGCCGGCAGGCGGCCCCGTGACGGATACGATCGCGTCGCTCATCCCATTGCTGTCCGCGGGAGACGCCATTGTCGACGGGGGCAACTCAAACTATCGCGATTCAGTGAAGCGGTCGGAGGAGCTTGCGGGAAAGGGCCTGCACTTCGTCGACTGCGGTACCAGCGGGGGAATCTGGGGGCTGGAGAACGGATACTGCCTGATGATCGGCGGCGAAGAGGAGGTCTTCCGGCGCATGGAGTCCGTCTTCGCGACGCTGGCGCCTCCTGACGGGTACGCGTATGTGGGTCCCTCCGGTGCCGGCCACTTCGTGAAGATGGTGCACAACGGCATCGAGTACGGGATGCTCCAGGCGTACGCCGAAGGGTTCGAGCTGCTGGAGGCGTCGCGCTACGAGATCGAGCTGCGGCGGGTGGCGGCGCTCTGGAACCAGGGCAGCGTCGTGCGCTCGTGGCTGCTGGAGCTGGCGGAACGGGCGCTCGAGCAGGACCCCGATCTCTCCTCGATCAGGGGGTTCGTCGAAGATTCAGGCGAGGGGCGGTGGACGGTGGTGGAGGCGATCGAGCACGACGTGCCGGCGACGGCGCTGGCGCATGCGCTCTTCGCGCGCTTTCGCTCGCGGCAGGACGATTCGTTCGGGGCCAAGCTGATCGCGGCGCTGCGACAGGAGTTCGGCGGTCATCGGGTGAAGACGGAATGAGCGCGCAGACAACGACGGTGGCGGGGCGGGACCTGCTGCGCATGGAGGCGGCGCCGGAACCGTGCGCGATCGTGATCTTCGGCGCGTCCGGCGATCTGACCCGACGGATGCTGTTGCCGGCGCTCTACAACCTGGCGGCGGACAAGCAGCTGCCGCCGCAATGCGCGATCGTCGGCTTCGCGCGGCACGAATGGAACGACGATGATTTTCGAGAGCACGCGAAGGCCGCGGTCGGCGAGTTCTCCCGTCGCCCAATCGAGACGACCTTGTGGGAGCGCTTTGCGCGTAGTCTCTTCTACGTGGCAGGTGAGTACGACCAGGGACCGAGCCACGAGAGGCTGACGGAGCGGCTGGAACATCTGGAGCGCGAGCGCGGCATACCCGGGAACCATCTCTATCAACTGGCGGTGCCGGCCAGCGCGTACGCGCCGATCATCGGCGAGCTCGGCCGCGGCGGCCACGCGGGGCCCCACGGCGCCGACGCGCGCTGGTCGCGCGTCATAGTCGAGAAGCCGTTCGGGCGGGACCTGGAATCGTCGCGCAACCTTAACCGGGTGATCCACTCCGTCTTTCCGGAGGACGATGTGTATCGCATAGACCACTACCTGGGCAAGGAGACAGTGCAGAACATACTGGTCTTCCGCTTCGCCAACGGGATCTTTGAGCCGGTGTGGAACAGGCGGTACGTGGACCACGTGCAAATCACGGTGGCGGAGAGCATCGGCGTTGAGCAGCGCGGCGGCTTCTATGAGGAGACCGGCGCTCTGCGGGACATGGTCCAAAACCATATGATGCAGCTCCTCTCGCTAGTCGCTATGGAAGCGCCAATCGCATTCAACGGGAGGTGGGTGCGGGACGAGAAGGTGAAGCTGCTGGAAGCGATCCGGCCCTTTACGCCGGGAGACGTGCGCATGTTTACGGTCAGGGGCCAGTACGGTCGCGGGCGCGTGGCAGGCGAGCCGGTGCCGGCGTATCGGGAAGAGGATGACGTGAGTCCGGCGTCAACGACGGAGACGTATGTGGCGCTCAAGATGGCCATCGATGCGTGGCGCTGGGCAGAGCGTGCGCCGCACCTGCTGTTTCGGGAGTTTCTGGAAGGCGCCTCGCTGGAACCGAACCTGCTCACGATGCGGATTCAGCCGGACGAGGGAATCTCGCTGATGTTCCACACGAAGGTGCCGGGCTCTCCGCTGCGGATACGGCCGATGAACATGGACTTTACGTACATGCCGACGGACCTGGCAGCGGCGCCATCGGCGTATGAGACGCTGCTGCTGGACGCGATGCAGGGCGACGCTACACTATTCGCCCGGAGCGACGAGGTCGAGGCTGCGTGGGATATCGTGGACGGGATTATGAACGCCTGGGAAGAGCTGCCCCCGCCCGAGTTCCCCAACTACGACGCCGGCACGCCGGGCCCCGACGCCGCGAACGACCTTATCCAGATGGATGGCCGGCGCTGGCGGCAGCTCTAACCTAACGCTGCAGTCGAGTGCTGCTTAAGACGGGCTCAGGCCTGGGCTCGAGTGCGTTGCCCCTGAGGATGAAAGCAGGGCGGCGCGCGGCGTCAGGCTGAACCGCCGTGCCGGGTCCAGAGGTCCGAGCCCGTTTTCAGAATGCGATCGAGGGCGGGCAAAGAGCCGGTTGAGAGCCCGACCCCCCGTAGTCAACTGGCGGGCGCGCTCGGTGTGCTGTTACTCCGTCCTGCTTCGGCAGGACTGCGCTCAGGATTCGCTGACTGCATTGGTCCTTCGACCCTTCGGCTACGCTCAGGGCAGGCAAGCTCAGGACGAGCGGGGCAAAGAGGTAGCATCGGAAAAAATTGGTGACCGGTTGCCTGTCCACGGAAAACCGTGAAGTCGGCACCGGCCACCAGTTACAGGGCGGAGAGAGCAATCCCAATGGGGTGCATCCCTGGGGGCGGAGCCTCTCCTGTCAAGGGGCGCTCTGTCCGCCCGATGCATGCATATTAGTGCATCGATTATCAAGATGGTATAACGCCACCGGCGCCACGGCGTAACAAAAGCATAACAATGCGAGGCCGAGGCCGTTCTAACGCCGGTGTAGCGGCTTCGCTTATGGCGACCAGGGGCAGGTCTGCCCGAAGGCGCGGGCACCGCCGAACATGGGCGGGTAGCCCGAAGCGCCGGTGATGAGCGCGGCCATATCCTGGATGTTGATCGATGCGCCGAACGTTGAGCCGGGCACGATATCCCAGCGGGCGCTGAAGCCGGCCTCGCCGCTGGAGGTACCGAGATGCCGCGTGGGCGCGATGAAGCTCGCCAGGTCCGCGAGGCCGAGCGAATTGTTGTTGTCGAAGTCCGCGGGCCAGCCGTTCGCGCCGCACGGGTCCTGGTCGCTCGTGCCAATCGGCGCTTCCCTGCTGCCGATGAAGCCGTCGCCGTCGCAGTCGTAGTTAGCGGCGCCCGGGGGCAGGGCTTCATTGAATTGACCGTCGCCGTCGTCATCGCTGAGCAGGTCGGTGCGCTCCGGGCGCTTCGCCAGGTTGAGCGGATCACTGCCGCAGTTCTGCTCAGCCACGTCGTAGACTTTGTCGTTGTCGTCATCGAGATCGCAGGCGTCGCCGCCGTCGCCGGCGTTGTCGGTGTTCGTCTGGTTTGTGTTCGGGACGAACGGGCAGTTGTCGATGACATCCGCGATCGTGTCCCCATCCCAGTCGGGGTTTGGCGTCGCCACGTGGCAACCGGAGAACTCAGACGTGTTGCCGAACTGGTCCGTAGCGGTGGCCGTGATTTGCTGGTTCCCGGCGCCACCCGTTAACAACGTCTGGTTGAAACCACCGGAGACGTCGCCGGAACCATTCGTGACCACCGGGAAGGAGCCGAGGTAGGCCTTCCCCTCGCCGAAGCCTGACCCGTCACAAACAGGACTCGCAAAGAATTGAAGGGTGAAAGTCTGATTAGGAGCGCTATTGAAGGTACCCACGACCGTCGTGCGATACAGGTAGCCCGTAGCGGACGTCACGATCGGATAGTTCTGAAGCTCGTTCGGGCCGCCGGTGTCGGCGTCTTGCGCGTCGTTCGCCGTGACGCCATTGGCGTTTTCCGTCCCGCCCGCGAGGTCGATGCCCAGCTCCCCGTTCTCGAAGATCGAGTTCGACAGGATCGAGTTGGCCGCCGCCGCCGAATTGGCCACGACGCCAAGCGCGCCGTTAAAGGCGATCGTATTGCCCGCTCCCGGAGCTGCGCCGCCGACGAAGTTGGCACTCGCGTCGCTGATGCGGACGCCGTCGAAAGTGTTGCCGAGGTTGCCCGTGCCCGCGGCGTTCGTGCCGATCCGGTTGCCTCGCACCAGGTTGCCCGTCGCGGTTTGGGTGCTTATGAACACGCCGGTGTCGTTGCCCGAAATGACGTTCCGCGCAGCCGTGGACATCCCGCCGATGACGTTGCCGGGGGCGCCGTCGATGAATACGCCATTACTCCCGTTACCGACGTCCGCGGCGCCGGCCGCGTCGGTCCCGATGACGTTGCCCTGCACAACGTTGGCGGAGGCAGCGCTGCCGGCTATGTGCACGCCCATTGCGCCGTTGTCAGAGATGGCATTGCCAGCGCCCGCTGCGGTGCCACCGACAGTATTAGCCGGCGCGTCGCTTATGAAGAGCCCGTCTCCTCCGTTGCCCAGAGGGTTGCCGTTGATGTTGAGCCCAATGTAATTGCCGCGCACGAGGTTGCCCGTCCCGCCTGTGAAGTCAATCTCCACGCCGTGGAGGCTGTTCCCGGAGATAATGTTCCTGGTTGCGGCTCCGCTGGTACCGCCGACGGTATTGCCCGGTCCGCCGCTGATCAGCACACCGCTCCCGCCATTGCCCAACGACGCTGTACCGTCAAAGTTGGTGCCAATCAGGTTGCCCTGCACCAGAGTGCCCGTCGCGCCAGTGCCGCTGATCAGGATGCCGGCTGCGTTCGCGGGCCCGTTACCGGAGATCACGTTGCGAACGTCTGCGGTCGTACCGCCGATGGTAGAATTCGGTGCTCCGCTCACGATGATACCGCCGACCAGGTTGCCCACAGGACCGGTCCCGGCCGAGTTGGTCCCGATATAGTTGCTCTGAACGAGGTTGCCGCTGGCAGTTGAACCGGCAATTTCGACTCCGAACGTAATGTTGCCGGAGATAACGTTGCGCCCGGCAGCCGTTCCGCCGATTGTATTGCCGGAAGAGTCTTTGACGCGGACTCCTCTCCCGACGGTGCTCCCGCCAGGGAATCCGTTCCCGATCGCGGCCGTTCCGGCAGCGTTCGTGCCGACGTAGTTGCCCCGCACAAGGTTTCCGGTCGACGCGCTGTTGCTGATGTCGATACCATTCTGGTCATTTCCGGAGACAACGTTTCGCGAACCGGCAGTTGTTCCGCCGATCGTGTTGTTTGAGGCGCCGGCCACGGGATTCCCTAAGGCGATACCGCTGAACTGGTTGCCCAGATCGAATCCCCCCGCGACATCCGTGCCCACAAAGTTCCGTTGGACCACATTCAGGGTCGCGCCGAGCCCCTGGATCTGAATCCCCCCCCCGTTTCCGGAGACTATATTAGGGACACCGCCGGCCACCCCAACGATGTTGCTGGGGGCGCCGTCAATGAGCACGCCGTTACCCGACTTGGTTGACCCGGGCGGCGGAAGAGATGTGCCGGGGCTCGTCGTCCCTATCAGGTTACCTTCCAGCTGGTTTCCGCTCGCTACCCGGACAGCTGGGCAGCCGTCGTTGACCCACCCAATCCCGCCGTTGGCGGAGTGGTTCTCGCCAGCGTCACCTTGGTCATCATCCGTGGAGTTCGCGCAGCCGGCTCCGGACTCAGCCGCATCGCCGACCTGCGGACAGCCATCATTGAAAGCTCCGTCGCCGTCGTTGTCTGTATTGTTCGTACAGGCGCTGCCTGCCTCAGGCCCACCGATGAACTGGACGCCGTTTCCGTTGTTCGCCGTGATTACGTTGCCTTCGCCGGCCGCGCCACCGCCAATCGTGTTACTGGCTGCTCCGCTGACGTTGACCCCGTCACCTCTGTTGCCGAGGTCCTTTGTGGCGCCGATGATGGCCGGACAGCCGTCGTTTATCACGCCGTCCGCGTCATCATCGCTGTTGTTCGGGATTGGGATGAGGCTGCAGGTGGTGCCATTGGTGCAATCCGGGTCAATACCTACACAGGGGTTGGAGGGGTCGTTTTCGGCGAAACCAAGGGCCGGGCAGCCGTCGTTCACCACGGTATCCGAGTCGTCGTCGGCGGTGCCTCCAAGGAAAGGCCCGAGGTCCGCTGCACACAAAGGCCCGGATTCACCCGCCCCGATATCGAGGCCGATGATGTTTCCCTTAATCACGTTGCCGGTGGCGCCGTTACCGGAGATCTCGACGCCGTGAGCATCACTGAATGCAGATTCGTCGCGGCCGCCACCGGAGAGTATGTTGCACGGGTTAGTAGCGCCTACACAGGAGGTGCCGGGTCTCGCCCCGCCGACCGTATTGTTGGCCGAACCATTGATGAAGACCCCGCTGCCCCGATTGCCGTACACCTGCCCAACGACCAGCAGGTTAGTATCCGTGAGAATCCCTGTCGAGTCCACGCCAATGAAGTTGCCCTCGATGGTGTTGTTGCCGCCGCCCTGGATCTCTATCCCATCGCTCCCGTTGCCGGTAATCCCGCCAAACCTGTTGATGACGAGACCGCTCACAGTGCTGCCGCCACCACCGGCCGTGATGCGCAGCCCGTCCGCAAAGTTCCCCGCGTTAGATCCGTTTAACTGTATTACAGGCTTGTCTACGAATTGAGGCAGCTGGGTGCGCCCATTTATCGTCACAGGGTCATTGATAAAGTCCATGAATGTGTTCGGTGTGATAATGAACGTCACGCCATCGTCGATTTGGTTCGTGCACTCCAGATCCGTTTCCGATTCGCCACCCACCTGCGGGCAACCGTCGTTTACGAAGCCGTCTCCTTCGTCATCGACATTGCCCGTGCAGACGGCGTCGGCCCCAGGGCCGTCGTAACCGGGATCAGTCGTGGGGATGTCGAAGTCGATAGTGTCCAGCCCCCCGGAGTTGGGGGCGTTGGCCTGCTCGATCGCGGCGCGCAATGTGCATTCTGGCTGACCGCCAGAGTTCAGATTACCTGTGTCGCAGTCCGTGTTTTGCGTCGTGTTGCTGTCGGACGCGTCTCCTGTGGAATTGACGACAAATGTGGCCGCCGCGTGGGTTGGACTCGCGCCTCCGGCGAGGCCGGCGGCGACGGCCAAGAGGGCGATTATGATCAGGCCCGCGTGCTTCAAGAGTCTCCTCCCATCCGCATCAGTCGCGAATCTCCTATGTGAGGGAACGCTCCGGCTGCGGCTAGGTTAGTCAC
>WNFV01006884.1_pt1 | contig 13304 bp, 9 predicted proteins | sample 5400101 | NCBI WGS metagenome assembly WNFV01 (sample SAMN13153361, study PRJNA577476) | soil metagenome | isolation source: 115 cm soil or saprolite under grassland replicate 1 | place: USA:California | collected 2016-06-15
GCTGTTCATCTTGCCCGGCACGGAGGTCTACGAGGGCATGGTCGTCGGCGAGAACGCGCGGGCCGAGGATCTCGACGTCAATCCCACGAAGGAAAAGAAGCTCACCAACATTCGCTCGTCAACGGCCGAAGAGCTCGTCAGGTTGATCCCGCCGCGACTGCTCTCGCTGGAGCAGGCGCTCGAGTTCATCAGTGACGACGAATCTGTCGAGGTCACTCCGTCGCACGTCCGGCTGCGCAAGGTGGAGCTTTCAGGTCAGAGACGGCAGACGGCCGCCTCGCGGCGCGCGCGAGGTTTGGCGGCCGTTTAGGGATTACCACTTCGATCGTCGTCCGCGGCGGCTCGTATACAGCAGCTTGGGCCGGGCGGATTGGAGTCCTGCCTGCTCGAATTGCTCGCGATGTCCCAGCCGGCGGGCTACGTGGCTCGTGTCGGCCTGCTGGTCGGGCAGGACGAACGTGATCGCCTTTCCGGTGCGCCCGGCACGGCCGGTGCGCCCGGTGCGGTGCACGTAGTCCTTGTCCTCCGCCGGCGGATCGAAGTTGATCACGTGCGTGATGTCGTCGAGGTCGAGCCCGCGCGCCGCGACGTCCGTCGCGACCAGCGTCTTGACCTTGCCGGATTCGAAGCGTGCGAGAGCACGCTGTCGCGCATTTTGAGACATGTCTCCGTGCATCGCGACCGCGGTGACGTCTTGACGCCGGAGCTTCTGTACGAGCTTGTCCGCCCCTCGTTTCGTGCGGACGAAGACCAGCGTGAGGCCGTCGGACGAGTTGATGTGCTGGACGAGCGTGTCCACCTTCGTGTCCGTGGTCACGGAGACGAAGTGGTGCTCGATCTCCACTGGCTGCCGGCTCGCGAGCTCCGCTTCGAAGCGAGACGGGCTGTTGGTGTACGCACGGGCCAGCTCGCCGACCGGGCCGTCGAGCGTCGCCGAGAAGAACATCGTCTGTCGATTGCGCGGCAGCCGCCGGACGATGCGGTCGACCTGCGGCTGGAAGCCCATGTCGAGCATCCGGTCGGCCTCGTCCAGAACGAGCGTGCGGATGCGCGCGAGGTCGATTAGACCGCGGCTGGCAAGATCCTCGAGCCGGCCGGGCGTGGCCACGACCACCTGGGCCTTGGCCGCGCGCTTGGCCTGCGCATGGAGCGGCAGGCCACCGTAGACCGCCGCCACGGTGAGCCCCTTCGCCGGTGCAAGCGACTCGAGCTCGGCACTGACCTGCGCCGCGAGCTCGCGGGTCGGCACGAGGACGAGCGCCGTCGGTCTGGCGTCGCGCGCGGTGGTGCGCTCGACGATCGGCACGGCGAAGGCGAGTGTCTTCCCGGAGCCGGTCGGCGACTTCGCGAGGACGTCGATGCCGGCCAGAGCATCCGGGAGGACGAGAGCCTGAATCGGAAACGGCTCATTGATGGAGCGAGCGGAAAGCGCGTCGACGATGGGCGTGGACACGCCGAGCTCGCGGAAAGTGCGTTGTGTCAAGTTGTTCGACTCCTTACGGGCTCGAGACTTGCCTACCTCGAAACACCCGAAGGAGGAACGAGAAGCTCATCTCACCGGACGGCGGAATTGCCGCCCGTGGCCACACGGTAGCAATAAAGCGCCGATTCTCCTGCGTCCTGCACGAAAGCTAGAGTTCACGGTCGTCATCCACAGATGGGACGCTGAATGGGCAACAAGAGACAGACGACTTTCGCCAAGATGGATCGCGAGCGCGCTCTGCGGGAGCGCCGGGAACGGAAAAAGGAAAAGAAGGACGCCGCGGCCGCAGCCCGGAAAGCCAGGGCAGCGGGCGAGGAGATCAACGTCGATGAGGCTCCTGTCGACGACGCTCCTGTTGGCGACGAGATCGCTGAGTAGGCCGAAAGGCCCGCAAAAGCGCAGCTGAGGGCGCTGCTGCCTGACGGCTTAGGTCGCCGCGCCGTCGAGAGCGCCGACGCATGGCGACGAAGGCATCATCCCTGCCGTGGAAAGCAGCCCGCTGCATCGGCATCGCCTGCGGACGACGTTCGAGGAGGTGCCAGAGCTTTACGAACGCGCTCGCCCGACCTACCCGGCGCAGCTCTTCGACGACCTGACGGCGCTTGCGCAGCTTCCCGAAGCCGCGCACATCGTCGAGATCGGCTGCGGCACCGGCCAGGCGACGATCCCGCTGGCAAAGCGCGGCTACCAGATCACTTGCATTGAGCTGGGCGAGCAGCTCGCAGCTGTTGCTCGGCGCAAGCTTTCAATGTTCCCCGCCGTCGAGGTGATCACCGCGAACTTCGAGACCTGGGCACCGCCGCACGCGGAGTTCGACGCCCTCGTTGCCTTTACTGCCTTTCACTGGATCGACCCGGAGCTGCGCTACGAGAAGTCTGCATCGTTGCTCCGCGAGGGCGGCTCGCTCGCCGTCGTCGCAACCCAACACGTGCTGCCTCCCGAGGGCGATTCGTTCTTCGCTGAGGTGCAGGAGGACTACGAGGCGGTCGTTCCGGACGACGAGAAGACGAAGGCCGGGGGGCCGCGTCACCCGGACGCCGTCGGAGACCTGGGTGACGAAATCGAGGCCAGTGACTTCTTCCGCAACATCGGAGTTCGCCGCTATCTCTGGGACGTGACCTACACGGCGGACGAATACGTCGCTGTGCTGAGCACCTATTCGGGACACCGCGCACTTGACGACGCTACGCGAGGCCGCCTCTACGACCGTATCCGTCGGCGGATCGAAGGCCGTCCTGAAGCAGGGGTGCGGAAGACCTATCTCGCGACACTCAATGTCGCCCACCGCCTCTAAATCGAGAAGAGCGCCGGCATCGCTTCCTGCTGCCGGGCCTAGCCGGGCCGCACCGGCTCGTCCCGCTTCGCTCCCTGGCCGACGCCGAGCTCTCGGGCAACGCGCTGGCCGTCGCGGCGAAGCGCGGCCGGCTGCGCGCTGTTCGCCGGACGGATCAGTGGTACTCGACGAAGCAGTGGGTGCAGGAGTACAAGGAACGTCGCTACAAGCGAGCCTGAAATTGACCTAGCGAAGTGCGAAATCCCTGCGGGCTGCTTGCGCCAAGCTCGGCTCGGGGCCTCGGCCGCAAGCCGGGCGGAAAGAGAGATCGCCTACAGCTTCTTCTGGGCAGCAGCAGGATTGCTCCTTACCGCAGGGTTCCTCGCTGGACCCTGGTCGCCGCGCCCTAGACGCAGGTGTGCGAATTGCCGCGACGAAGAGTCGCGAGCGGAAGCGGGGCGATTTTCTTTTTCGATCTTGGTTCTATATTGAGTGGCAAGCGATGACTTGGCGTCGACTCACGACTCGCGTCGTTGCCGTGCTCGTCACAGCGGCGACACTTGCGCCCACGGGGGCCGGCGCGGCTTCGCCCGCGCTCCCACCGGCGTATCCCGCCGCCGGGGAGCTCGTGGCGACGAGGGTCGTGGCGCGGACGGCGCCCGACCGCAAAGCGCCGGTCGTCCGCGTCCTGCACCAGTTCCGCAGCGACTACCGATTCCAGGTCGTGCTTGCGCTGACGCAAGCGACGGGCGTGGACGGGAAAACGTGGTTCAAGCTCAGCCTCCCGATGCGACCGAATGGAACGACCGGATGGATCCCCGCCGGGACCGTCGCACTGAGACCGATGCAAAGCCGCATCGTCGTGCACCGCGGCCTGCGCGTCATCGATGTGTTTCGCGGAGGCCGCCGGGAGCTGCGGGCGAAAGTGGCGGTCGGCGCTCCCGGGCGCGAGACGCCGCTGGGAGACTTCTACGTCACGGCGCGTTTCGTTCCGGACGATCCGTTCCTCGGAGTCTTCGCGCTCGAGACGAGCGCCTACTCGCGGCTGACCGAATGGCCGGGGGGCGGGATCGTCGGCATTCACGGTACGAGCAAGCCGTGGCTGCTCGGCCAGGCGGTCTCCCACGGCTGCGTCCGTGTCTCGAACGCGACTGCGCTGGCGCTCAAGCGCCTGGCGCCCGTCGGGACGCCGATCTCGATCGTCGCCCGCTAGAAGCCGCTTACAGCATTCCGGCGAGGAACGTCGCCGACCCGAGGCGCCTGATCCGGTACCCGTGATTCTGGAAGGTGTAGTGCCTCGTCAGGCGCTGCCATCCTCCGCCCGGGCGCGTTGCAACGGTGACCGACCTGAACCGGTAGCTGAAACGGTTGCAGACGTTCGAGCCGGCCCCCCACGTCTCGGTCGTCGCGAGCGGGCGCCATGCACGGTGGCTTCCCGGGAGGTAGACCGCCTCGCCCACCGCCTGGTCGTCGATCCAGACGCGCCACCAGCCCTGTCGCCCCGCCACCTCCACGACTGCGACCTTGCGGGTGGTCCCGGGGGCCAGGCCTGACGCGACCTCGTAGTAACGCGGCGCCTTGTTCGGCTGCGCCACCTCGTAATAGAGGCTGCTCAGGGAGCTGCCCGGAAACGCGCTGAAGCCGACCTGGATCCACTCGTTCGTGCCGTTCGGGCCGGCTCCGGGGCCGCCGACCCCAACCCAGCCCGCCACATGTCCGCTGAGAACCTGCGGCGCCGCCACCGTCTGCAGCCACGTCGAGATTCCGAATGCACGCTGGCTCGAGCCCAGACCTGCGTACGCGTAGCCGCTCGACCCGCAGCTTGCACTCGCCTGCGAAGGAGCGGTGAGGAACAGAGATATCGTCGCGAGCGCCGCGGCGAGCGCAGTCGCGCTGAGCTTGCACACAGTGGCCTCCGAACCGAGCGGCGTGACTCGAGATGCGTCGCTCGTTCATCGGCCGGCCTTCGTCTGCAGCCGTCCCTCAATCGGGGGATAGGTGAAGACGTTTTCTGATTTGTAACCGGGGGAGTCCGCCGAAGGGCTAGACAAACTAGCCCTCCCTCCAGTCCTCTCGCCTCGTCATCCCGGCTATCAGAAGGAGCGGGGAGATGCGCCTGCGGGCGCGCGTGGCTGTCAACCGACACGAGGGCGAGGGAAAATGGGAACGAGGGGAAGCCGGGAACGGCAAAGGTCGCTTGCGCGCGTCGTGCGTGTGGTCGTCCTGCTGCTCGTCATTGGATTCACGGTCGCGATTCCGAGCGCGCTGGCTGTGCACGACGATGGCCTGTTCGAGCTCGACGGGAACGCTGTCGAAGAAGCTGCTGCCGGTGCGGACTGGAGCACCGCGGTCAACGGAGGGACCCCGAATCAGATCTCGAGGGTCTTCATCTCCGACGCGTTCGATACGACCAGCGACGACATCTTCACGGGCGGTAACAGCAAAGACGACCACGACATTCCTGACTGGCGCTGGACGACCGGGAGCGCGCCGGACAAGGACGACCTCGAGCACGCGTACGCCGCGGGCTACACCGCCTCGAACGGCGATCTCATCGTTTACTTCGGCGCCGACCGTTTTGCCACGAGTGGCGACTCGAACCTCGGCTTTTGGTTCACGAAGAACGGCATTACTCCTAACCCCGACGGGACGTTCAGTGGCTCGCATGCCGACGGTGATCTCTTCGTGGTGAGCGAGTTCACTCAGGGCGGTGCAACACCCGTCATCAGCGTCTACAAGTGGGTCGGTGGCGGCCTGACGCAGGTCGCGACGAGCACCGGTTGCACGGCAGACGACGGCGCGTGCGCGGTCGTCAACTCCGCCGCGGCAGCGGCTCCCTGGCCCTACACGCCCAAGTCAGGCAGCGCCGGAACGTTTCCGACCGGCGCCTTCTTCGAAGGCGGGGTCGATCTCACCACGCTGTTCGGCGGCAATGACAACCTCCCGTGTGTCCACAGCTTCCTCGCGGAGACCCGCTCTTCGGACTCCCTCAATGCGGTACTCAAGGACTTCGCTTCAGGGTCGTTCAACCTCTGCGCGGAGATCATCACCGACAAGGTCACGAATCCCTCCGGAAGCTCACAGAGCTTCGACTTCTCGACTACCGGCCCTAGCGGCTTCAGCCAGTCCTTCAGCCTGACCGACGCCGCGACGCCACACTCCAGCGGCCAGGTCAAGCCGGGCACGTACAGCACCTCCGAGACCGTGCCGGCCGGATGGGGTCAGACCGGAGCGAGCTGCAGCGACGGCAGTCCAGTGAACGCGATCGCTGTCGGTCCAGGCGAATCCGTGACGTGCACGTTCAACAACGCGCGGCAACCGAGGTTGACCGTGATCAAGCACGTGGTCAACGACAACGGCGGCACGGCGGTGGCCTCGAACTGGTCGATGCACGTCACGAGCAGCGGCAGCGACGTAAGCGGCAGCCCGTTCGCAGGCAGCGAGTCATCTGGCACGACGCTGAGCCTCAACGCAGGCTCCTACAACGTCAGCGAGACGAGCGGGCCGGGCAACTACGCCGCCAGCTTTTCCGGCTCCTGCGATTCGAACGGCAATGTCACGCTCGTTCTGGGTCAGGACGCGACCTGCACGGTCACGAACAACGACGTCGGGGCCCATCTGATCGTGATCAAGCATGTTGTGAACGACAACGGCGGCACCATGAGCGCCTCCGACTTCACGATGACCATCAACGGCGTCGCCGCCGTGGGCGGCAACTCCTTCCCGGGCGCAGAGTCGCCGGGGACGGACAAGACCCTGACGACGGTCGGCTCCTACAGCGTCACCGAGACGACGCTGCCGGGCTACGCAGCGTCGTCTTCGACGGATTGCACCGGCACGATCGCGCTCGGTGAGACGAAGACCTGCACGATCGTCAACAATGACGCTGCCCCCACCTTGAAGGTGATCAAGCATGTCGTGAACGACAACGGCGGCACGGCGGTCGCTTCTGCTTGGTCGATGCACATCAAGAGCGGTGGGAGTGACGTGAGCGGTAGTCCCTTCGCGGGCTCGGAGGCCGGCACAACCAAGACCGTGAGTGCCGGAACGCTCGTCGTCAGCGAGTCTGGCGGCCCCAGCGGCTATGCGGTCAGTTTCTCGGGCGACTGCGACGCGAACGGCAACGTCACGCTCAGTCCTGGTGAGAACAAGACGTGCACGGTGACAAACGACGACATCGCTCCGACGCTGACCGTGATCAAGCACGTCGTCAACGACAACGGTGGCTCTGCCGTAGCTTCCGCTTGGTCGATGCACATCAAGAGCGGTGGCAGCGACGTCAGCGGCAGCCCGTTCCCGGGTGCCGAGTCGCCGGGCACGACCAAGACGGTCGCCGCGGGCTCGTACCTCGTCAGCGAGTCGGATGGCCCGAGCGGATACGCCGCGACGATCAGCGGCGACTGCAGTGCGTCGGGTGCAATAACGCTGAGTCCGGGCGCGAGCAAAACCTGCACGATCACGAACGACGACGTCGCAGGGACGCTGACGGTGATCAAGCACGTCGTCAACGACGATGGTGGCTCTGCCGTAGCTTCCGCTTGGTCGATGCACATCAAGAGCGGCGGCAGCGACGTCAGCGGCAGCCCGTTCCCGGGTGCCGAGTCGCCTGGTACGAGCAAGACGCTGCTTCCGGGCGCCTACGTCGTGAGCGAGTCGGACGGTCCCAGCGGGTACGCCGCGACGATCAGCGGCGACTGCAGCGAGTCCGGGGCAGTCACGCTCGCGCTCGGCGAGAACAAGACCTGCACGATCACGAATGACGACGTCGCAGCGATGCTGACCGTGATCAAGCACGTCGTCAACGACAGCGGCGGCACGGCGGTCGCGTCCGACTGGTCGATGCACATCAAGAGCGGCGGCAGCGACGTCAGCGGCAGTCCCTTCCCGGGTGGGGAGTCACCGGGAACCAGCAGGGGCGTCGACCCGGGCACCTACGACGTGAGCGAGTCCGGAGGGCCCAGCGGCTACTCGGCCTCGTTCTCCGGCGACTGCGATGCCAATGGGAACGTGACGATTGCACTGGGTCAGAGCAAGACGTGCACTGTCACGAATGACGACGTCGCGCCGTCCCTGACGGTGATCAAGCACGTCGTGAATGACAACGGCGGCACGGCGGTCGCCTCCGACTGGTCGATGCACATCACGAGCGGAGGAACCGACGTCAGCGGCAGTCCGTTCCCGGGCGCAGAGTCGCCTGGTTCGACGAAGACCGTGAACGCCGGCACCCTCGTCGTCAGCGAGTCAGACGGGCCGAGCGGTTACGCCGCGAGCTTCTCCGGCGACTGCAACTCGAGCGGCGGTGTCACGCTCGGTCCCGGCGAGACCAAGACCTGCACCATCACGAATAACGACCAGGCGGCACATCTCCTGGTCAAGAAGCATGTCGTCAACGACAACGGCGGCACGAGTATCGCGTCCGATTTCACGCTCGGGGTGAGCGGGCAGAGCCCGAGCCCGGCGTCCTTCAAGGGCAGTGAAGCCGGAGTCAGCGTGACGCTGGACGCCGGTGCCTACAACGTCACCGAAGGCGACCACATCGGCTACAGCGTCTCCTTCTCGCCCGACTGCGTAGGCACGATCGCGCTGGGTCAGGAGAAGACCTGCACGGTCACCAACGACGACCAGGCGGCGCATCTCCTGGTCAAGAAGCACGTCATCAACGACAACGGCGGGACGGCCAACGCGAGCAGCTTCAATCTCACCGTCGCCGGCCAGAGTCCGTCGCCTGCATCCTTCGCGGGCGACGAGAGCGGCATCAGCGTCGCGCTGAACGCAGGCGCGTACAGCGTGAGCGAGGGTGCACACGCGGGCTACACGGTCTCCTTCTCGGCCGAGTGCGCCGGCTCCATCGCCGTCGGCGAGACGAAGACGTGCACCGTCACCAACAACGACATCGCCTCGCCGCCTCCACCGCCACCGCCATCCGGTCCGCCGCTGATCGATCTGGCGATCACGAAGACGGACAATCCGGATCCGGTCCAGGTGGGAGCGCAGCTCACCTACACCCTGACCGTGACCAACAAGAAGGGCGACACGGCCAACGGCGTCGTCGTGACCGATTCGTTGCCCTCCGACGTGACGCTGATCTCCGTGACGGCGACGAAGGGGACCTGCTCGGGCACCACTGCGATCACGTGTCAGATCGGAACGGTTGCGTACAACGAGGTCGTCGTGATCACGATCGTCGTGCGACCGAACGTGGTCGGGACGATCACCAACACGGCGGTCGTCGCGGGCCGTGAGCCGGAGCACAACCCGGCTGACAACATGGCAACTGAGCCGACGCTCGTGCAAGGTGCGTTCGTCCCACCGAGTGTTTGCTACGGGCTCACGGCGACCCCGCGATCGCTCATGGTCGGACACCGCACGATCGTGCGTGTGACCGTCCGCGAGGCCGGCAAGCCCGTCGCGGGCGTCCAGGTCGTCATCTCGGGCAGGGGGATGACCAAGCGGGCCAGGACGAGCAAGGTGGGCGTGGCGCGGTTCGTGATCACCGCGGGCCGGCCCGGCATCCTGCAGATCCGCGTACCGACGCACGCCACGTGCAACCGCCAGCGGATCGGCGTGCTCGGCGTCTTCACCCCGCCGGTTACAGGCTAAGGCGAGCAGTCCCTACCCGCGCCCCGGCGGTACGTCGGGGCGCGGGTACGAGTGCCCCCGTGCGCGGGCAATTGCGCCAGGCGAGTGAGTCGGGAACTGCGGACGGCGCGCCGCCAAGCTCTGGAACTCGTGGAGAAGGCGTCATACGCTTGACGCCACCGATGCGCGATCTACCGACCGGGACCGTGACGTTCCTGTTCACCGACGTCGAGGGATCGACGCGTTTGCTACACGAGCACGGCGCCCGCTACGCCCATCTGCTGGCCGATCATCGGCAAGTCCTCCGCGACGTGTTCAAGCGCCACGAGGGTGACGAGGTCGATACGCAGGGCGACGCTTTCTTCGTCGCGTTCCGGCGTCCGTCTGACGCGGTCGCGGCCGCCGCCGAAGCACAGGAGACGCTGGCAGACGGCCCCGTTCGCGTGCGGGTCGGGGTCCACACCGGCGAGCCGATCATTACCGACGAGGGGTATGTAGGCGTCGACGTCCATCGTGCCGCGCGGATTATGAGCGCCGCCCACGGCGGCCAAGTCGTCATCTCCGAGCGGACGCGGTCGTTCTTCGGCGACGAGCCGACGTTGATCGACCTCGGCTTGCACCGGCTCAAGGATCTCGGCAGACCGGAAAAGCTCTACCAGCTCGGCGAGGGAGCATTTCCGCCGCTTCGGTCGCTCGACGCGACGAATCTCCCGATTGCGGCGACTCCGCTGCTCGGGCGGGAGCGGGAGCTCGGCGAGCTCGTGACGATTCTGAACGACGGGACGCGGCTCGTCACGATCACCGGCCCGGGGGGGACAGGGAAAACCCGTCTTGCGCTCCAGGTTGCGGCCGAGCTCGTCGGCACCGGCCTCGAGGCGGTCTACTGGGTGCCGCTTGCGAGTCTCTCGGATCCGGAGCTGGTGTTGCCCGAGGTTGCGCAGACGGTCGGCGCCCGCGACGACCTCGTTGAATACCTGCGCGGCAAGCAGCTCCTGCTGGTGCTCGACAACCTCGAGCACCTGCTCACTGCGGCGGCCGGCTTGGTGCCGCTCCTCGCGGCATCGAATGAGCTCCGCATCCTCGTTACGAGCCGATCCCCGCTTCGCGTCTCCGGCGAGCGGGAATATGCTCTCGAGCCGCTGCCGCCAAGCGATGCGGTGACACTCTTCCTGGAACGCGCCCGGTCGGTCGGCCGCCAGCTGTCGCCGGACGCAACGGTAGACGCAATCTGCCGGCGCCTCGACGGGCTGCCGCTCGCGCTCGAACTTGCGGCGGCGCGCACGAAGCTCCTCACACCTGAGACACTGCTCCAGCGCCTCGACCACGCTCTTCCGCTCCTCACCGGTGGCGCGCGCGACACACCTGAACGCCAGCAGACCCTTCGCGGGACGATCGAGTGGAGCTACGACCTCCTCCCCGACGACTGTAAGGATCTGTTCGCTCGCCTCGCCGTCTTCGCAGGGAGCTTTCCGATTGCCGCTGCCGAGCAAGTCTGTGATGCCGACCTCGACGCGCTCGGGACGCTCGTCGACCTGAGTCTCCTGAAGCCGATCGGCGATGACTCCTTTCTGATGCTCGAGACGATCCGCGAATATGCGGCCGAGAAGCTGACGAGTTCGGATGAAGCGGACGAGTGGCGGCGTCGGCACGCGGAGTTCTTCCGCTCGTTCGCGGAGGAGGCGTACGACCGCCGTTTCGAAGCCGAGGAAGAATGGTCCGCGCGGCTCGAGCTCGAGCACGACAATCTGCGCGCGGCGCTGGACTGGCTGGCAGTGAACGACGAAGACGGGGAACTCGTCCTCGCCGGCGCCCTCGGCTGGTTCTGGTTGTCGCACTCACATCTCATCGAGGGAAAACGACGCGTGGAGCAGGCGCTTGCTCGATCGCAGGCGATGGGTCGGGCGCGTGCGCGAGCGCTTACCGGCGCCGGCGCACTCGCGGGGTGGCAGGGAAGTAGCGAGGAAGGCCCGGCCAGACTCGCCGAAGGTATCGAGCTGTGGCGTGGCATCGGCGCCGACGACGAGGTCGCGCCGGCACTGGACATGTTGGGCTGGGTCTACTTCTTCAACGGTGAGAACGACGCGGGCGTCGAGGCGTTCGAGGAGAGCCTAGAGCTCTGGCGACGCCGCGGCGACCGCTCGGGCGAGCTCCGCGCGCTCGTCGGTGTCTGCCAGATGCTCGTCGCGAAGGGCGACGTCGACCGCGCCGAGCCACTCTCGCGGGAGCTCCTAGAGCTCGCGCGCGGACGGGACCTGCGGGCGGAACATTTCGCGCATCACTTCATCGCCGACTGCGCGCTAATTCGCGGCGATTGCGACGAAGCGGAAAGGCGATACCGCGAGAGCCTTCAGGCGGCGCTGCCGCTCGGTGACGTGCTCGAGACGAGCTTCGAGGTCCAAGGCGTCGCGATGGCAGCGGCAGGGAAAGGCGACTGGGCACGCGGTGTCCGTCTGGCCGCGGCGGGCGAGGCACTCTGGGAATCGCTTGGGATGAAGATCTCGGTGTCCTTCTGGGATGCGCTGCTAGACCGGTACATCGGCGCTGCGCGCCGGGCGCTCGGGCCGGACGCCGACGCAATCTGGGCTGAGGGCCGCCAGTTGTCGTTCGATGCCGCGGTGGCTCTCGCGTTGCGCTCCGAGTAGCGGCGACCCGTAATGCCCCCAACCTCACATAATCCGAACCACGTAGCGAGGCTGGCCGGCGATCGGTTTTGGCTCTACCGGCGTCGCCGCCGGCGCGTGTAGGCGACAGCTCGATGCCGGATCGCGCGGACGACCACTCCGCTTTGCTCGATCGTGTACAGCACGCGGTAGTTGCCGATGCGGGCCGACCAAAGACCCTCGAGACGACCGACGAGCCGCTTGCCCATCGACTCGGGCTCCACCTCGATGAGCACGATTGTCTCGACCACGGCTTCGCGAACGGTCGTGGGGAGTGCCTCGAGATCCTTCTTTGCGCGTCGCGTGAGTCGAAGCTCAGGCAAGCCCGAGCTCGCGCCTCACCTCTTCGAGTGAGAGGAGCCGGCCGGCCTTTACGTCTCCCTCGCTCTCGAGGAGCGCCGCCAGCGTCTCCTCGTCTTGGAGGATCTCCAGCGTTTCCTCGACGGCCTCCCACTCCTCTGGTGAGATAACGACTGCGGCTGGGCGCCCTTTGCGGGTGATCACGACATGCTCGTGCCTCGCCGCGACATCGTCGAGCAGTTCGCTCAAGGACGCACGTGCCTCGGTGAAGGGTACGATTCGTGCCACAAACGTACTGTACAGAATTCTGCACGCCTGTCGAGGGCACCGCCGGAATCGAACCAGGGCACACGGTTTCGGATGCGCCAGGACAGCACCAACAGGACGACGCGAGTCAAGTCAGCCTAAGGAAGCCGACCAGCTCATGTGGGCCCGAGTGTGAGAAGAAGCAGACGACGATCGTGGAGAGCCTTACGTAGGCGAGGGCGATCATCTAGCTGCGATGAGACAGGACGCGGCGCGGGAAGCTTCGCCCACACCGCCCCGTACGCCAGGAGCGCTCCGAGCCCGTCGATGACGTAGATCCATCGAAGGCTCAAAACGAGAACAACCAGTGCGCCGAATGGCGGACCGAGAGCAAAGAACAGGCTCTGAGCTTGCCGGCTCAGGGCGTAGGCCTCCGTGCGTAGGTTGGGATCCACTACATCAGCGATCGCTGCGGAGCTCGCTGGGCGCCGTTATGTCGCTGGACACGCCGAAGATCGGCGTCAAGATCGTGACCACGAAGAGGGTCGGGAAGGCTCCCATCCCGAGCGCCCCGAAACTGCCAACTGAGAGCCCGAGGAGGATTGTGCGCCGGCGGCCTAAGCGATCGGCAAACAAGCCGCCGAGCGGTGCGCCGATTAGCCCGATACCCCCGAGAACTGCGAGCAACGCTCCGGTCTGCACGCCGGATGCGCCGACCTCTGATGTGAGGAAGAGCGCGAAGTAGGGAATCGACAGTCCCGCG
>WNFV01009048.1_pt1 | contig 13294 bp, 12 predicted proteins | sample 5400101 | NCBI WGS metagenome assembly WNFV01 (sample SAMN13153361, study PRJNA577476) | soil metagenome | isolation source: 115 cm soil or saprolite under grassland replicate 1 | place: USA:California | collected 2016-06-15
CGTTGGCCGATGCCCCGCTTGGCCTCGTGCCGACCGCGCTGCTCGCCGTGCTCTTCGACCTCAAGGCGCGGCGCGAGGAGGCCTGGCTGATCGAGCGCATCCCCGAATACGCGGCCTACCGGGCACGCACGCCGCAGCGGTTTGTGCCCTGGCTCCACTGAGCCTCGCTCCTTGTCTTCGTGCTCTCAGCTCAGCCCGAGGCCCAAGGCTGGGGTACTGCTGAGGCCTCGCTCGACGCGCATGCGCATCGTCTCCCGAGCAAGCAGCGTGTCGCGGTTCGGCCAGAAGGCGACACCGAGTTGTGCGCTTCGCAGTATCGACCGCGCGCCGGCTTGACTGACGCACAATCGCGCGTGTTGTGGTAAACGCGCGCGCGCGTCAACTGGTAACTGCTCTTCAGCGATAGCAGCTCTTCAGCGAATCTGCGCGTGCCCGGCGCGGACCGGTCGAGCGGTGGAGCGGCGGAATGTCCCCCTGTCGCTTTCTGGCGGAAGCGCGACATTCGTGCACGCGTCGGACTACGTTTCAACGTTTCGGGGCGATCGGCGTCCGAGCGCGATTAGGCCGGGACCCGGTTTGGCCACAAAAAGACCAGTTGTCGCTCCGCCCGGTTGCCAGGTACGGAGCCGACGTGTCGAGTGCCGCCGCGGACTGCAGCTTCCCTCCCGAATCGTTGGGCGCGCGACTCTGCGGGGCTCGCTACGCCGCGCGCCGATGGACGACGGCGCCGCTGCGCTTGCCCGCCGTGTCGAGCACGCCCATTGCCCGCAAGCAGTAGGTCATCTGCTGGGCGAGCCGGCGCTCGATCCCCGCCGCCTGCGCCAGCTCGGCGGTGTCGAAGAGCTCGGGCAGCGCCGGCGGGAGCAGCGCCGCGGCGTCGGCGGGCGTGGCGAGCAGCCGGCGCTCTTCGACGGAGACCAGCCGGCGGCCGGTCACGACCCAGCCGCGCCGACGGAACGCCTGACCGGGGCGGTGGACGCGGAGCTCGTCCTGGTGGGTGAGGACGATCTCGAGCTCGAGCCGGGGCAGGCAGAGGAGCGAGGGGATGCTGACGAGCCTGCTGAAGATGTCCTCGATGCGGCCGCGGCGCGGCGAGCGGCGGGCGGAGAGGACCTCGCCCTCGTCCGAGAGCCTGACGATCCTGCGCCCCACCGGCACCGGCGCGACAAGCCGTACCGGATGCTCCTGCGCGAGCAGCTCGAGCTTGCGCCGCAGGGGCGCAAAGCCGCCGGTCTGGATCTCGACCAGCAGGTCGCCGCGGACGAGGTCGACGACGAAACCGCCGGCGACCTGCTCGAGCAGGTCGCCGGGACGGCGGTACCATTCCTTCAGCTGCGCGTGGAGCGCGCCCTCGTTGAGCGTCCCGATCTGCACGACGACGCTCCTTCGGCGCCGATGCCGCGTTGCCTGCGCCGGCACGAGCATCGGCTCGTGCGCCTCTACCACCTTCCCGGCACCCGCTCGACCCGCGTCGGTCGGCGCAGACCAGCACCAGGAGGGCAAAGTTAGGCAGCTGACCTGGTCGTCTGCCCGCACCCGCTGGAAGAGATCGCCGTCGTCGTCGGCCCTGCATCCGAGGCTCTGCGAGTGATCTTCCCGGACGGCTTGGCGAACCGATTGGCGAAACGGCGTAGACTCGTCCCATGGCGAGCCTCATCGCAAAGATTCGCAAGTGGTTGGGGATCGGCAAGAAGGCTTAACCGCTCCCATGCCCCCGGCGAGCCGGGGTGTCTTAAAGGCAGTCATTCAGGCGCTGTGCTTCCGGGAGCGAGGCGAGCGTCTTGAGCGTGGTGTTCTCGATCTGCCGGATCCGTTCGCGGGTGACGCCGAAGGCTCGACCAACCTGATCTAGCGTCCGCGCCTGACCGCCATCGAGGCCGAAGCGCAGCTCGATGACGCGTCGCTCGCGCTCGGGCAGCGCGGAGAGCGCCTGCCCGATGTCCTCGCGTCGCAGCGAGACCGAGGCCAGGTCGAAGGGGACTCGGCCACCTCGTCTTCGAGCAGGTCACCGAGCTTCGCATCGCCCTCTTCCCCGAGCGGCTTCTCGAGCGAGAGCGGAAGCTTCGCCATCCGCAGGACCTCCCGCACCTCCTCGCCCGTCAGCTCGAACTCGGCGGCGATCTCCTCTGCTCGTGGCTGCCGCGCCAGTTGCTGGACGAGCTGGCGCTCGATGCGCACGACCTTGCTCAACCTCTCGACCATATGAACGGGGATGCGGATCGTCCGCCCCTTGTCGGCGACCGCGCGCGCCACCGCTTGCCGGATCCACCAGGTTGCGTAGGTCGAGAACTTGAAGCCGCGGCGATAGTCGAATTTCTCGACCGCGCGCATGCCTCGACCTCCGGTGGCGAGTCCTCTCCTGTCGCCTTTCGGCTCTTCTGCGACAACCACAGCCGGCTCTGGCGATGTCGTCATCTGGCGGAATCGCGACACGCCCCGCCAGGCTGACGCCGCTTCAGCGCGTCGACAACCTCTCTTGGACGAACCCCTTAGGGCACCTTTGCGATGATCGCGCGCGTCTCGTCCGGGTTGAAGGCGCGAAGCGTCGTCGTGCGGACGTTCCCCTCGCCGGCGATCGCGAGCGCCGCTGCGGTCATCGTTTCGTCATCCGGCGCCTCCCCGATGCTGACGATGTCGTAGGGGCCGATCGTCCAATAGGTCTCTCTGATGGTGACTCCCAGCTGCTCGAGGTTCTCCCTGCTCGCCTCGTACCGGTCAACGGTGCCCTTGGCCGTCCTGACACCCTGGTCAGTCCAGCTCACAAGCAGGACATAGGTTGGCATTGCCCCTCCTTTCGCCGTTCGGGAACGATCCTCGTCTTCGCGGGTGGGAAACGCAAGTTCCGTTGTCGCCGCCGGCGGCCGGGCGCACTACCTCCGCCTGCAGCCGACAGGACGTCCGCGACGATCCGAAGCACGCTCGTGTCGCCGTTCGGCTCAAAGACGACAACCGGAGCTTCCGGATCGAGGCTCAGTGCACGCGGTCGGCGGTCGGCGTGTCGCACATTTTCGGGGTCGGCCGCTGCGAAGTCGCGCCTCTGCGCAGCCTGAAGGGTGCCAAAACCCGGATTCCACGCTGAACCGGGGTTTTGACACCCTTCAGCGTCGCGTCAAGGCGTTACGGTTCCCACGCACGCGGCGTTTGCCACACCTGTCGAGCAACCAGGCGAAAGCACTCCCTCGCGCCGCCGTGTCGACCCTTTCCAAGAGACACGACGTTTTTCGGCACCCACAGGCTCCGCCGCGAAGACCGTGCGGTTTGCGCACTGACAGGTTCCGCCCAGTCAGGCGGACGCGACTCGCGTTCGAGTTCAGCCGAGGAGGTGGATCTCGAAAAGCGATACGCGGTCGCGGATGTCTGTGCAAATCCTGCCCCCCGCTACTGCGCAGGGCGCCGGAAACGGCGCCCTGCGTGTTCTACCAGGCTGCGTGTCGCCGTTCACGGCAGTCACACCACCACGCCGCTCTCGTCGCGTCGCCGTGCCAGTACCCGGGCGATGGTGAGCAGCTGAATCTGCGACGTTCCTTCGTAGATGCGCAGGATGCGGCAGTCACGGTAGAGGCGCTCGACCTCGCTCTCGCGCATGTACCCGTAGCCTCCGTGGATTTGCATCGCCCGGTCGACGCAGGCGAAGCAGTTCTCCGTCGCGACGTATTTGGCGATCGATGCGTCGCGTCGGAGATCGGAGCCATCGTCCTTGAGCTCCGCCGCCCGATACGCCGCCAGCCGTCCCGTTTCGACTGCCACGTCGATTTCTGCGAGCAGCAGCTGAATCGCTTGGAAGTCGCGAATCGGTCGGCCGAACTGGCGCCGTTCCGCGGCGTAGTCGGCGGCAAGCTGGAGCGCACGCATGGCAATACCGTTCGCCATAGCGGCGATATCGATGCGTGCCCTGTTGAGGACTTCGAGTGCGATCCGGCCGCCCTTTCCGGCGCCACCGATCAGCGCGTCCCGCTCGATGGTGACGTCTTCGAGCCGTATCTCGTACGTCGGTGCCGACCGAATCCCGAGCTTGTCCTGCGGTGGGGAGAACGAGATCCCTGCAGAGTCGGTCGAGACGGCAAAGGCGCTGATGCCGTCGAGGCCGGAGCCAAGGTCGGTCTTCGCGAACACCACCAGCAGACCGGCCTCGCGCGCGTTGGAGATAAAGACTTTGCTGCCGCGGAGCACCCAGCGATCCCGGGCGCGGCGCGCCTCCGTGCGGATCGATGCCACGTCGGACCCTGCCTCGGGTTCCGTGAGCGCGAAACCCGCCAACTGCTCGCCGCTCGCGAGCGGGGCGAGGTACCGGCGCTTCTGCTCCTCGCTCCCGTGGAGAAGGAAGCCCTCCATCCCGAGGTAGTGGCCCGTGTAGATGGAGGCGAGCGCGGCGTCGCCGTATGCGATTTCTTCGATTGCGACGAGCTGAGTCGGTGTGTCGAGACCCAGGCCCCCGTACTCCTCGGGGATCGTGATCCCCATCAGACCGAGATCCGCGAGGCGCGCGACGAGCTCCGCTGGATACGTGCCGGTACGGTCGCGCTCGGCCGCGCCGGGGATCACCTCCTCCCTCGCGAAGCTCCGAAGGGTCTCGCGCAGGCGCCGCTGCTCATCGCTGAACCGATACGGCATCTAGGTCCTCGGCGGCTCGGCGAGCCAGCCCTCAATTAGCTCCTGGTGCTCTCCGAACAGCGGAGCGGGCCTCGGCGCGCGCGGCGGGTCGCCGAGCTTGAGCGCGCTGCCGATCGTCCGAAAGCCGTCCTCTTCTTCGACCACCATCGCGCGGGCGAGCGCTTGCGGCTGCGCGAGTGCCTCGCGAACGCCGAGAATTGGTCCGACTGGGATCTCGGCCTGGCGGAGTCGGGCGAGAGCCTGCTCGCTCGTCAGAACCGCGAGTTCGGCCTCGATCTCAGCCCGGAGCTCGTTGCGGTGGAGGGCGCGCTTCGCGTCCGTTGCGAAGCGGGCGTCCAGCGGCCAATCCGGCCGACCGACGGCCTCTGCGAAGCGCAGGAAGAGGGGATCGTTCGCGATCGTGATCGCGATCTCGCCGTCCGCGGTGCGGTAGGTGCCAAATGGTGCGCTGAGGGCATGGTCGTTCCCGAGCGGCACGATCGCGTCGTCGGTGTGCAGCGCGCGCATCGCGACCGACTCGAGCAGGGAGACGAGACCGTCCAGCATCGCGACGTCCACGTGGCGGCCAACGCCCGTTCGCTGCTGTTCGTAGAGACCAGCGAGAGCGCCGAGCGCACCGTAGAGGCCCGGCACGAGATCGCCGAGGCTGACCGCCGAACGTGTGGGGTCGCCGTCGACGGGGCCTGTCGCGGCCATCAGACCCGACATTGCCTGGATGAGCAGGTCGTAGGCGGGTAGGTCGCGCAGCGGCCCGGAGTGGCCGAATCCGGTGATGCTGACGACGACGAGGCGGGGGTTAAGCTCCCTGATACGCGCGACGGGGAGGCCGAGGCGCTCGAGCGTCTCCGGCCGGAAGTTCTCGATCAAGACATCAGAGCGTTCGATCAGCCTCTGGAGGACTGCGAGCTGGTCGGACTGCTTGAGGTCGAGCGAGATCCCGAGCTTGTCGCGGTTCAAGAGCCGGTAGTAGGTGCTTGCGCCGTCGACGAACGGACCGAACGTGCGGGCGTCGTCTCCGTGCGGCGGCTCGACCTTGATCACCTCGGCGCCGAGATCGGCGAGCAGCATCCCGCAGAAGGGTCCGGCGAGGACGCGCCCGAGCTCGAGGACTCGGATCCCGACAAGCGGCCGCGAGCTTTGCTCTCCGGATCGATCTTCAGTCACGCGATCCAACATGATCGGGAGCCCGAGTCGCTTTTTCAACATCGTCGTCGCCGACACGCTCAGCGAGTCCGCCAGCGGTCGACGCGGAGATCACAGCATCTTGCATGCGCCTCGAAGTGCTCGATCCGGCACTGGCGTGCGCAGATCTCGCCGATCTCGACGCTCGCCTCACGGGTTGCGCGCTGGTAGGTCACGGTCTTGAGGTACTTGCCGACCCAGAGCCCGCCCGTGTACCGGGCCGCGCGCCCTGTTGGGAGGATGTGATTCGTTCCGATCGTCTTGTCGCCGTACGCGACCGTCGTCGCCTCGCCGAGGAAGAGGGAGCCGTAGTTACGCAGTCGGGCGAGGTACCAGTCCGGGTCGCGCGTGTGCACCTCTACGTGTTCGAACGCGAGTGCATCTGCCTCGCGAAGCGCTTCCTCGTCGTCGCCGACGACGCGAATCTCGCCGCAGTCGTGCCACGCTACCGACGCGACGTCCGCGGTCGGGAGGCTCTCGAGCTGGCGGGCGATCTCGCGCTCGACGTCACCGGCGAGCTTCCAGGACGTGGTGACAAGGATCGCGGGCGAGGTCGGCCCGTGCTCCGCCTGGCCAAGCAGGTCGGCCGCGACGAGCTCCGCGTCGGCGGTTTCGTCCGCGACCACCAGAATCTCGGTCGGGCCGGCGAGAAGGTCGATTCCGACGCGACCGAACAGCTGCCGCTTCGCCTCGACTACGTAAGCGTTGCCGGGCCCGGCGATGAAGTCGACCGGCTGGATGGTCCCAGTGCCGAGCGCCAGCGCCGCGATCGCGTGAACGCCGCCAAGGCAGTAGATCTCATCCGCACCGGCCAGGTGCATCGCCGCGATCGTCGCGGTCGGGAGCTCACCCGCGAGCGGCGGCGTGCATGCGGCCACCCGCTCGACACCGGCGACCTTCGCCGTGACAATGCCCATCTGCGCGGAGGCGACCATCGGATAGCGCCCGCCCGGAACATACGAGCCGGCGCTCGCGATCGGGATGTTGCGATGCCCCAGCGTGATGCCCGGAAACGTCTCAAGCTCGATGTCCAAGATCGCTGCGCGCTGGGCTTCCGCAAACCGGCGCACCTGAGCCTGAGAGAAACGGATGTCCTCGAGCACGGGCCGGGGTACGGAGGCGACGATGCGCTCGATCTCCGCCTCGTCGAGGCGGAAGCTCTTCCGCTCCCATCTGTCGAGACCCGCCGACCACTCCTGCACGGCCGCGTCGCCCCGCTCGGCGACGTCCGCGATGATGCGCGTGACCATCTCCGTGACCTCGCGTAATCGCTCGGCCCGCGAGTGCGTGGTGGCGGGCGCCTTCGTCGTCGTAGTCACAGCCTCCTCCGATCTCGGTCCTGGAGCGGTTGCCGTCCGTTGCCCTGCGCGTCTTCTCTGCCCGTGTCGGCGCGGGCGTGCGCATGTGCCAGTGCGGACTCGACGCGCTCGTCTCCCAGCCCCGCCTCCCCGACGAGCTCGAGGTCGATTCCTTCCTCGTGGGCCCGCTCCTCGATCCGACTGTCTCGAGCCTCGTCGCCCGTTGCGCTCGTCGCGCGGCCGCTCCCGTCGATGACGAGCGACACGCGGATCCCGGGACCGAGCACAGTCGCCGAGCGTGTTGAGGCGGGGGGAGCGTCGACGCCGAGCGCCGCCAAGAGGAGGTCGTCGTCGGCGGGCGAGCGCACGGTGATGCGAAGGAAGTCGCGATAGGCGCGGACGACGAGGCCGCGGCGCTCGAGCTGCCCTGCAAGCGTCCGGGCCTGCGGCGTCCGAACGACCACGAAGTTCGTGTGCGTCGGCGGCGCGTCGAATCCGGCCGCGAGGAGAGCGGCGCGGACGCGCTCCCGCTCCGCCGTCGTCGCACGGAGCTCCGGCTCGATCTCGGCCCGCTGGAGCGCCGCCTTGGCGAGCGTGGCCGAGCTCGTCGGGATCGGCGCGGGTGAGCGGCGCGCGCTCAGCTCCGCAGCGAGGCGAGGCGAGGCAACGCAGTAGCCGACGCGCAGCCCGGCGAGGCCGAACGCCTTCGACAGCGTCCGGATGCAGACGAGGTTGTCGAGCTCGGGCGCCGCGGGCGCGGCGGTCTCGCCACCGTACTCGTAGTAGGCCTCGTCGACGCACACGAGGGTCGCGGGGAGCGAGCGCGTGAGCTCGGCAATCTCCTTCGCTGCGAAGAGCTCGCCGCCGGGGTTGCCGGGGTTGCAGAGCCAGAGCACTGCGGCAGTGCGCGAAGCAGCGGCCAGCGCGTCGAGCTCGCGCGGCGCCGCCTCGACCTCTGCGCCCTCGAGGCGGCTCGCGATCGCGTAGAGCGGGTATGTTCGATGCTCCGTGACCGCCAGGCTGCCGGGGCCGAGGAACGTGCGCGCGACGAGGCCGATCAGGCCGTCGGCGCCGGCGTCGACGGCGAGCTCGTCCGGCGCGCAGCCCGCGTAGGCCGCCGCGGCTTCGCGCAGCTCCCGGTAGCTCCCCTCTGGGTACTCGCCGCGGGCTGCGAGGGCGTGGCGGGGCGAGACGGCGAGTCGCGCGGCGAAGGGCGGCAGGTTCGCATCGAAGCGAAGGACGTGTGCGGGCGAGAGCTGGTGACGCGCCGCGACGTCGGCTACGGTGGCCGCCCAGACGTAGGGCTCGAAGCCGGCGCCGGTGGGACGCGGGAACGGCGGCATTCGTTCAGCCTGCGGGAACTAGACTCGTGCCTCGGTGAGGGCGCGGAAGGTACCGCCGGACCTCGTGGGCGAGCTCGAGAACGCTGCTGGGCCGGAGTCGGTCGCGGCCGAGGCGGGAGAGCTCGAGGCGTTCGCGTCGGACGAGAGCGGGGCGGAGCCGGCACCGCCGGACGTCGTCGTGCGGCCGGCGGACACGGATGCCGTCGGGCGCGTGCTCGGCGTCGCCCATCGGCTGCGCGTCCCGGTCGTGCCCGTCGGCGGCCTGACCGGGCTCGCCGGCGGCGCGGTCCCGCGGCACGGCGGGATCGCACTCAGCCTCGAGCGGCTCGACCGGATCCATCCCGTCGATCGCGACAACCTCCGCGTCTCGGTCGGAGCCGGCACGCGGACGGTCGATGTCCAGCGAGCGGCGGTTGCCGCAGGGCTCTTCTATCCGCCCGACCCCGCCGCGCTCGACCGCTCGACGATTGGCGGCAACGTCGCGACGAATGCCGGCGGCCCACGTTGCTTCAAGTACGGGGTCACAGCGGAGTATGTCCTCGCGCTCGAGGCAGTGACCGCCGAAGGCCACGTCTTCCGAACCGGCGCGGCGACGCGGAAGAACGCGACGGGCCTCCGGCTCGCGCAGCTCCTCGTCGGGTCGGAGGGGACGCTTGCGGTCGTGACCGAAGTGACGCTGCGGCTGGTCGTGCCGCCGACGGCGCGGGCCGTTGCGACCGCCAGCTTCGATTCGGTCGAGGCCGCCGGGGAGGCGGTCGCCGCGATCGTGCACTCGGGCCTCGTTCCCTCGGCGCTCGAGCTGCTCGACGCAACGTGTCTGGCGCTGGTGCGCGAGCAGCTCGAAGGCGTGCCGCTGGCGGAGGGCGCCGCCCTGTTGCTGGTCGAGGTCGACGGGCCGGACGAGGGGCGCGTCGGCGCCGACCTGGAGCACGTGAACGTACTGCTCGCGGGGGCCCGAGAGCGGGAGCTCGCGGAGCGCGAGGAGGACGTCGAACGGCTGTGGGCGGCACGTCGCGCACTCAGTCCCGCGATCACCCACTCGACTCGGGACTTCGTCTTCCAGGACGTGTGCGTCCCGATCGCCGCGGTCCCGGAGGCGCTGCGGCGGATCGGCGACATCGCGGAGCGCTATGCGCTGCGAATCCCGGTCTTCTCCCACGCAGGCGACGGGAACCTCCATCCGAGCATCCTCTACGACGCTGCCGCGGGAGACCAGGCGCAGCGCGCGCACGCAGCCGAGCGGGAGGTCCTGCGAGCCGCACTCGAACTCGGCGGGACGATTAGCGCCGAGCACGGGGTCGGGCTGCTGAAGCTGCCGTTTGTTCGCGAGGATCTCGACTCCGTCGCGATCGACCAGATGTGGGCGATCAAGCGGGCGCTCGATCCGCACGGAATCCTCAACCCGGGGAAGCTGCTGCCAGCCTAGACCATCGCCGCTCGCAGGGCGAGCAACTCCCAGGCGGTATTCGCGGCAGCGAGGGCGGTTGGCTGCCCCGGCCCGTCGTAGGACGGGGAGACCTCCACGACGTCGGCGCCCGAGAGCCGGATGCCCCGCAGCGCGCGCAGGAACGCGACCGCCTCGGCGGTGCTGAAGCCGGCCACCTCGGGCGTCCCCGTACCGGGAGCGAACGCCGGGTCGAGAAAGTCGATGTCGAACGAGAGGAACACCGGCCGGTCGCCGACCCGCTCGCGCACGATCTGCGCGTAGCGCTCCGGCCCGAGCGCGCGCAGCTCCTCGCTCGGGATCACCCGGAAGCCGAGGGCGCGCGCGTCCTCGAGATCGGCCGCGCCGTAGAGCGAGCCGCGCATGCCCGCCTGCACCGAGGCCGCTGGGTCGATCAGCCGCTCTTCGGCGGCGCGCTTGAAGGTCGTGCCGTGGAAGAAGCGTTGGCCGAAGTACGCGTCCCACGTGTCGGTGTGGGAGTCGAGCTGGACGAGCGCGAGCGGGCCGGTGATTGGGGCGAGCTGCCGCAGCTCGGCCAGCGTGATCGAGTGATCGCCGCCCAGCACGAGCGTAAAGACGCCGGCTTCGACGACCGGCGCGAGTCCCTCCTCGACGCGGCGGTACGTGCCTTCGGTGTCGCCCGGGGCGACGGGGAGGTCGCCGTAGTCGACGATCGAGAGCGTCTCGACGAGATCGATCCCGAAGCCAGGGTGGAACGGGCGCAGGAGCGCCGAGGCCGAGCGGATCGCCTCGGGCCCAAAGCGGGCGCCGGTGCGGTAGCTCGTGGCGGTGTCGAAGGGGATGCCGATCGCGGCTGCGTCCACTCCCGCCAGGTCGGTCGTGTGCGGGAGCCGCATGAACGTCCGCACGCCGGCGAAACGCGGGATCACGTGCGCGTCGAGCGGCCGGTGCCGTGGCGGCTCCACGGGCCAACGATAATCGCTGCTCGTGGAACCGCTGCGCGTCTTCGACTACGAGCGCCTCGCCGACTCCTGCCGCGGTCACACGGGCGCACGTTGCAGGCCGCGTATGATCCGCTCCATCGCGGAGACGATCCACATTCCTGCGCGCGAGGGGCGCGCCGTGCGGGTCGAAGCGGGTCGTCGCTTTCGCGTGGTCGACGTCGAGGGCGGGCAGGTCGCGGACACCTGGGCGTTCGTCGCCGAGGACCCCGGCGAGCACCACAGCGCGCAGCACACCCGTGCGGTCGTCGACCGGCTGTTCCCGCGGCCCGACGAACCGGCGGCGCCCGATTCTCACGCTCGAGGAGGACAAGACGCCGGGAATCCACGACATGCTGATCGCCGCATGCGACCCCGCACGTTACGAAGGTCTCGGTGTCGAGGGCTGGCACGCCTCGTGCGAGGAGAACCTGCATCGCGCGCTCGAGCCGCTCGGGGTGGAGCCGATCCCGCGCTTTGCGCCGCAGCCGATCAACCTGTTCATGAACACGCCCGCGCAGTCGGACGGCACGATCGACTGGCTCCCGGCGGAGACGGCAGCGGGCGATCACGTCGTCCTCCGCGCCGAGCTGGACATCGTCGTTGCGGTGTCGGCGTGCCCGCAGGACATCGTGGTGATCAACCGGCGCCGTCCGAGCCCGATAGAGATCGAACTGCTTTAGGCCGCGCCCCAGCCGCCGCCGCCCGCCGTCTCGACGATCACGACGTCGTCGCGGCGGAGCTCGACCGAGCCCTTGCCGCGGAGGGCCTTTCGCTCCCCGTCGCGCTCGAGCCAGACCGCGCTCGGCTCACCGTCGGCTCCGCCGCCCAGGCCCCAGGGAGCGATGCGGGCGCGCTCGACCATCGTCGTGAGTCGCGCCTCGTCGGCCAGCACCCGGTAAACGCGCCGGACGCCGTCGCCCCCGCGATGGCGGCCTGCGCCGCCGCTTCCAGTGCGCAGCTCGTGCCGCTCGACGCGCAGCGGGTATTCCGTCTCGATCACCTCGGTCGGCGTGTTCATCACGTTCGACATGTGGATCCGCGTGGCCGCATCGCCGTCACGCTCGGCGCTCGCGCCCGATCCGCCGGCGTGCGTCTCGTAGAGGAAGTTGTCGCCGATCGAGAAGAGCGCAAGCCCGGAGGAGCCCATCCCGCCCGCGACCACGCGCTCGGGTACAGCCTGCGCGAGCGCGCGCAGCAAGGCGTCTACGATCCGCTGCGAGGTTTCGTGGTTGCCGGCGACGAGCGGCGCGGCCGGACCCGGGTCGAGCAGCGATCCCGGCTCCGTTAGCACCTCGAGCGAACGCAGTAGCCCGTCGTTCGAGGCAATCTCCGGGGCGAGCACGGCGCGCACGACATAGGCTACGGCGGCGGCCGCAATGAACGGCGTCGTGTTCACCGGCCCGCGCGCCGCGGGGTCTGACCCCCGGAAGTCGAAGACGGCGCGATCACCAGTGACCGTCACAGCGACGCGGATCGTCACCGGCTCGTTGCCGACCCCGTCGTCGTCCAACGCGTCCTCGCCTTCGTACTTCCCGTCCGGAACGCCGGCGAGCGCGCGCCGCACCCGCTGCTCCGACTCGTCCTGCATCCGCCGCCAGGCCTCGTGCACCGCCTCGAGGCCGTGTGCAGCGAACACCTCCTGCAGGCGGTTGTCGGCGATCGAGGTCGTCGCCGCCTGCGCCTGGATGTCGCCGCGGCGCTGCTCGGCACCGCGCACGTTCGCGAGCACGAGTCGGAGCGGCTCCTCGCAAGGCCCGTCGGCGGCGAAGAATCGCGTCGGTGGGATCACGAGCCCCTCCTGGTAGATCTCGCGCGCGAAGGGGACGTAGCTGCCGGGGAGCGCGCCGCCGACGTCGGGCCAGTGGGCGAGCGCGACGGCGAAGGCGGCGAGGGAGCCGTCGGCGAAAACCGGGCGGAGGGCCTTGACGTCCGGCAGGTGATTGCCGCCGCAGGCCGGCAAGTTGGTGAAGTAGACGTCGCCGGGCACGAGCCGCTCCGGCGGAACGGTCTCGAGCAATCGCCGCGCCGTGAAGGAGAGCACGCCGAGGTGCATCGGGATGTCCTGTCCCTGCGCGACCGTCCGGCCGGCCGCGTCGGTGAGCGCGCAGGAAAGATCGCCGGCTTCGCGCAGCACCGGCGAGCGCGCCGTGCGCATCAGATCGAACTTCATCTCCTCGGCGACGGCGATCGTGGCCTGGCGGATCACCTCGAGCTGCGCGGGGTCGAGCGTCATGCGCGCTCCAACCAGACGTTGCCGTCTTCGTCCGTTCGCGCGGTCTGTCCTGGCCAGACCACGACCGTGGAGAGCGCGTCGGCGAGCACGGCCGGTCCTTCGACCAGTTCGACGGCACCGCGCCGGAGGACCGGGCCGAAGACCGTCTCGCCGAGTTCGGCGTCGCCTTCCGCCGCGGGCACCGAACGGGCCCAGGCCGTCCCCTCGTCGATCCAGACGCGCGCCCTCGCCGCAGTCAC
>WNFV01006899.1_pt1 | contig 13293 bp, 17 predicted proteins | sample 5400101 | NCBI WGS metagenome assembly WNFV01 (sample SAMN13153361, study PRJNA577476) | soil metagenome | isolation source: 115 cm soil or saprolite under grassland replicate 1 | place: USA:California | collected 2016-06-15
CGGGATCCATCAGACGGCGAACGCACACCTCTCGCTCGTGAGGTCCTCGGTGGACCGCAACCACGTGTCGGCCGGCGCGGGTTCGATGGACGCCGAGGCGGGCGGTGGCGGCGTCTGCGCGGCGGGGTCCGCCTCCGTCCTGAGCTCCACCGTCAGCCGGAACACGCTGCTCGCCACGACCGCGGACGGATTGGCCCGCTCACGCGGCGGAGGGCTGTTGCTCACCAGCCAGTCCGACCAGGGGGCGATCACGAACTCGACGGTCGCCGGCAACGTCGTCACGGCGAAGGAGACGGGGTCGGGCACGATGAAGTCGTTCGGCGGCGGGATCGACACGTTCCTGTCTCCCCTGGTGCTCACCGACGCGACGGTGGCGGCGAACAAGGTGGCCGGGACCGGGACGCCGGGCTTCCCACTCTCGGGCGGCGGCGTGTTCGTCGACGCCACGGGCACCATGAGGCCGGCGGCGACGATCCTCGCGCTCAACACCGCGCACGGCGCCGGGTCCGACTGTTTCGGGAAGGTGGTCTCGGACGGGCACAACCTGATCCAGAAGCCCTCCGGGTTCTGCAACCTCACGGAGAAGCCGAACGACAAGATCAACGTGGATCCCAAGCTCGGGCTGCTGCAGCACAACGGCGGGCCCACGGAGACCATGGCCATCGCCGCGACGAGCCCCGCGCTCGACGCCATCCCGAAGGCCGCCTGCGCCGTGGCCAAGGACCAGCGCGGCGTCCCGCGGCCTCAGGGGCCGAGCTGCGACATCGGCGCCTACGAGCGAAAGATCTGAAGGCAGCCGGCCGAGGCGCAGCATCGGCGCTGACGCCGCCCTCGGCCGCCAGGCACGGAGATGGTCGCCGAGGGGATCGGGTTCAGTCCCTCGGGCGTCGTCCAGATCTCAACATCTTGCGTTCCAGCGGCGCCTGGTTCTTCGCGCGCGGTCAGAGCATGCCGCGCTCGCGATGCGGCTCTGCGACGGGGGTCGGGGATAGACTCGGGTGATGGCCGGCGATGATCGGGAGGCCCTACCACCTCGGAAGCAGGGCCTCGACCTGGCCCGGGAACAGCTTGCCCGAGTCCAGGTGGCTTCGTTCGAACCGATCGACTGGTCCGACCTGGCGATGTACGCGATGTACGCCCTGGAGAATGCGGTCATCGCCGCGGCAGATCACCTGGGAATCCCCTGGAGGCGAACTCACGTCAGCAAGGTGGAGACCGCGCAGGCCCTTCATCGTGACCACGGGCTGTCGGATGTGAGCAGCCTCCTCCAGGACCTCAACGAACTCCGCAAGAGCGAGGCGTACGGTGAGATCCACCCTCCCATCTCACTTGACGCGGAAGACGTGGCGACGGAGGTCGAACTGTTCGTCGAGGCGGTCGGCGTATTGCTGGCCCAGGGCCGATGACAGCCACGGCCGAAGGGCTCACCTGGCGGAAGTACCTCAAGGAGCTCTTGACGCCGGACGGGCCCCGCGCCCCGCTCGCGGTTGTCCTGGTGGGCTCGTATGCGACCGGTGGACCCATCGGTCCTCTCAGCGACCTCGATGTGCTCGTGCTCGAGGGTGATGTGCCGAGTCGTCCCCCCGCGTCGGTGCAGGTGATTCCCGTCAGGATCGACGAGCTCCGCGAGCGGGTGTCCCGTGGTGACGACTTCGCCCAGTGGGCTCTCCGATTCGGGCGCCCGCTCCGCGGACGATCGATCTGGAGCGAACTTCGGGACGAGATCCTGCCCTCGGCCCCCTGGCCCAGCTCCGCTCGCAAGCTCGAGCAGGCTTCCAGGCGGCTTCGGGCTGCGGCGGATCTCCTCGAGATGGGAGACGTTGACGCTGCGCAGGACGAGGCACGCTATGGGCTGTCGCATGTCGCCCGAGGGCTGCTTCTGTCCAGGGAAGTCTTCCCGCGATCTCGCCCCGAGCTCGCCGCTCAATTGCGCGCCGCGGGCCTCGACGAGGTGGCTCGGGCCCTCGAGGCCGTCTACACCGTCGATCCCATCGACGAGGTCCGTCTCCGCGATGTGATCGCCCTGGGAGAGCGGTGGATCGCCGGGTCCGGTTCGCGGAGGAGCTGACACATACCCGAGGGCGGTGGCAATCTCCCGGACGTCGGGGTCCAGGAACAGGGGAGATGAGGACAGCCGGAGGCCGGGCGCCAGCGTTCTCGTGGGCGGCTTCTTCCTTGACGTACTCTTGGTCGGCGCGGATGGTGACGGTACTGTCGGTAGTCGACTCGACGGTGGGAGAGGCGCAGTCCATGAGCACAGAGCGCATTGACGAGATCCTCGACAGTGCGGACAAGAACGTGATGTCCGCTCACCGGCAGATCGCCCTGGCGCGCCATGCCCTCGCGGTGTCCCGAAACGAGAAGCTGCAGGAGATCCTCCGCAGCGAGCCCGAGGACAGCGCCCAGGAGGGTGCCTCCGCGGACGAGGTTCTCGACGACTTCCTGGGGTAGCCGCTCCCCATGCTCCGGCTCAGCCTCTCCGAAGGAGCCAGACGCTGGCTCGAGGAGTCGCAGCGGAGCGATCCGGCGCTCGCCCGTACCGTCGCCGCATGGATCCGGGATGTGATGTGCGATCCCGACGCGGATGTCGAGAGCATCCCGGTCGAGGACGGCCCCTACGTGGAGAGCGTCGTTGACGACTCGAGCGTCGTGGTGGCGTGGACCGCGTGGTCGAATGGAACTGTCCGCGTTGCGTACTTCGATTGGTTGTGAGACACGTCGGAGCCAGGTTGGCACGAACCGGGTAGAAGATGCCGGAGGCCGTCGCCGCACCCGTGGAGCTGATCGCATGAGGACCAGGCCGCAATCCCCGCCGCCGTCGCTCCCCCCATCCCCCGAGTGTTGGGCAGTCGTGGAGTTGATCGCATGAAGACCCAGCCCCGATCGAGAGTCCCGCGGCAGCCGGCTCCGTACCTGTTCCCCCCTCGGCCGGATCAGCCCGAGGAGCGCTTCGGGGATGTGGGCTGGCTCTCACGGCGCCTCTCCCGCAGGTACGAGCGCCGGGCCCAGGAACTGATCGATCCGCTCATCGATCACGAGGCACGGGGGGCCGACGAACGGGCGCCCGAGCCACCGCCGATTCCTGATCCAGCGCCACAGGAACCGGACGTGGATCGGCGTGGCGGCTGACCGGCGGAGTTCACCGGGCGGGGAGATGCCGCGCCGGACACGGTGACGCCGACAGTTCCGCTGCACCTTGCGGCTGAGGGCGTCGAAGAACCTTCGTCCTTTCGCAAGCGCAGGAGCTCGGCCGGGATCTCCTGGTCGCGGAGCTCCCAGCGGGACGGGGTGGCCGCCGGGTCCTGTGGCAGGTGGATGGTGAAAGAACGCAGGAGACGTCGGTAGGCTGGGGTTCCATGGGAGGCTCGGCACGACCGAGGAGGGCCCTCGCCGTCGACATGTCAGGGCTCGAGATCGCCTTCGAGCACAGCTCGTGGGAGACCTCGGACTACCTGGACCTGGAGACCGGAGAGGTCCTGTCCGTCACCGACGACGTCCGCCGGAATCTGGACGAGATCTACGAGGAGGCCGGCGAGGGGGACATCGCCGACGCGGTGCACCAGCTCGATGCCCCGGAGTGGATGAAGGAGGCCATCCTCGAGGCCGATCGGGTGGAGCGCGGATACGGGACCCGCATCGTCCGCGTTCCCGGGGCGGAAGGCTCGGACGACTACGGCGACATGGAAGACTTCATCGCCACGGTCGCCGACCGGGATCTGCAGGACCGCCTCTCCCACGCCATCGCGGGCCGAGGGGCATTCGGACGGTTCCGCGACATCCTGGCTTCCCACCGGTTGGAGCAGAGGCGGTGGGTCCGCTTCCAGCGGGAGGCGGTCCGGGATCGGATCGTCGACTGGCTCCGATCCCTCGGGGTGGAACCGCTGTTGGATCCCCTCCCCGAGCCGGATCCCGAGCCGCCCGTCCGGCCCCGTCTCCTTGCGGAGGCCCTCCAGTTCGTCCAGGCGGCGAGGAACCTGGCGGGGATCCGCCGCATGGCGCTGGTCGGCTCGTTGGCAACCACCAAGGAGTGGCCGAAGGACGTGGACCTCCTGGTCACCGTTGACGACGACGCGGATCTCGCGCCCGTGGCGAAGCTGGGCCGGCGGTTGAAGGGCCACACCCAGAGCCTGGGGCTGGGCGCGGACGTCTTCCTCGCCGACACCGCCGGCCGCTGCCTCGGACGGACGTGCCCGTGGTCCCGATGCGGCCCCGGGATCCGAATGTCCTGCGACGCTCTGCACTGCGGACGCCGGATGTACCTCCACGACGACCTGAGGACGGTCCGGCTGTCCGATGGATTGGTGGCGGTTCCCCCGGTGGACCTGTGGCCGGTGGTGCACGTCCGGGCCGACGTGCCCGACGATGTCCGGGAGGAGCTCCTCGCCCACCTCGCCAATGCCGACGGTCGGTCGGCGCCTGAGCCATGACCCCGGGGTGGGGAGAGGCTTCGACCAGGGCGGGTGAACGGTGACTGCGAGTCGAGCCGACCGCGAACGGATGTGGGCCGAGGCCCGGCGTCGCTGCCGCCTGTCCCCCGAAGGGCTGGCCATGGCGAAGGAGCTGGGGCTCAACCCCCGGACCCTCATCAAGAACATCCCCTCGCGATCGGAGCCGTGGAAGGCGCCGGTTGAAGAGTGGGTCCGGGATCTGTACGCCAGGAGACGATCGCAATAGAGGCGCCGGGGATGGACGAGTGGAACCACGACAACTTCGACCCGGGCGAGGCCCCGCTCGCCGACCTGGCTGCCCTGTGGACCGCCCGTGACCCCGACGAGCTGTGGCGAGCCCTCGTTGCGCATCCTGGTCGATCCACCACGCAGCACTGGGAGGCCGTGGCCCTGTTCCGGCGCCACCACCAAGACGGCAGCCCGGAGGCGCTCACCACGGCCCAGCTCCTGTGCACGGATCGGCGGTGGCACCGCTGCACCGCCCGGCTCATCGCAGGGATCGCCGGTGCTTCCATCCTCGGCGAGGACGGCCTCGACGAGCTGGCCGGCTGCTTCCTGTGGTCCGACCGATTCCGCTTCCAGTACCCGGTGAGCTGGATCGGCACCGAATGGGTGACCATCGATCTCGACGGCGAGAACGAAGCGGCCGAGAGATCGGTCGAGCACCTGGATCCCGACACTCCGGTCTCCTCCAACCGCCGCATCGCGCCGCCCCTGAGGCGCTGGGCGACCGACAGGGTCCTCCGGGCCGACCCCGGCACGCTCGACGCGGTGCGGGCTCGAGCCCTCGAGCTCGAGCCGAGGGACGGCGCCGCGGTCGCGTCCGGCATGCTCGACGCGGCCCCGGCGCTCGATGAAGAGGTTGCCCGGCAGGCGATCGATCTGGGGCTCGGGTGGAGACGGGGTTCGGTGAGGCTTCTCGCCCTCGACCTCCTGGCCGCGCACGACCCCGAAGCAGCGAGTGTGCGGGCCGCCGCCGATTCGGACAGGAAGGTGCGGGCCTGGATGCCTCGCCGACCACGCGACGAGGTCGCATCCTTCCCGCGGACCGATCCACGGCCCACGACCGAGGAGCGAGGCCATCCTGCCCCGCGGACCGCACAGGCCACGCTGTTCCCGGAGTAGGTTCACGTCCATGCGTCTGAAGCGTCCTCCGAGAGCTTCGCTCGACGAAGTGCGGATCAGCCGTCACGGCGACGATGCCGTCATCGAGTACGTCGAGCCGGGATTCTGGACGACGCACCTGAAGCTGGGACCGGAGGTTCAGCGGATGACCGACGAGGAGATCCTCGACCGGCACAACGCGGTGATCGAGGCGACCGAGCGGCTCCGGGAGCAATACGAGCATGTCGCCGTCGAGATCCCCTTGGGCCGGCCGCAGATCGAGCGTTCCGGCTGGAGTGGCCAGTGGACCCCGCGGGGGGACGTGCTCCGCTGCGAGATCGTCGACGGCGGGCCCGGAGGGGAGCCCATCATCCACATCGACGAGCATGAGCTCTCCTGGGAGGAGTTCGGCCGCCTCCTGACGACCTATGCCGGGTGGGGGATGCGAGTCGTCTTCGTGCCGGAGGGCGACACGCACCTCGAGCCGCGCGTCGAGGTCCGAGAGCCCGGGAGGAACGAGCAATGAGCATGACGGGCCGGTGGCGGATCCTGGAGATGGATCTGTGGGACCTCGAGGCCATCGACCTCGTGGGCCCCGGGTTCATCGAGTTCGGCGCGGACGATACCGGCGGCTTCGGTTTCATCGTCGTCCGGGGCTGGATGGACTGCCGTCACGGCGAGCGCGACGGGCGCCCGTACGTCGAGTTCACCTGGGAGGGCGAGGACGAAGGGGATCAGGTCAGCGGCCGCGGGTGGGCGGCGCTGGATGAGGACGGTTCGCTCCGCGGGCATATCTACTTCCACCTCGGAGACGACTCGGGCTTCCGGGCGGTTCCGGCCGATGAGCCGAAGAAGGCCGGCCCGAGCGCCGTCCGGGGAGTCGATGAGTCCGAGGGCTCACCGGCGGCCGATCCACTCGAACGGGAGATCGAGGCCGTCCTCGACCCCGTCCGCGGGGAACGGAAGGTGTGGTGTCGGAGCCGAGGGCCCGGTATCAGGTGCCCTCGTCCGTGATCACCGCGAATCCCAGCTCGCGGGCGGCGGCGGAGAGCCTGGTGTCCCAACAGGCGAACCCGACGGTGGGCGGGTCGCCGGACGCCAGCACGCCGGCCGACGCCAGGTGGATGGCGTCGGCCGCCCGCAATGGACGGTCGCCCGCGAGCCGTGCCGCCTCCCTGGCCAGCCCGTCGTCGAGCTCGACCACGGCCAGTTGTTCCCAGGAGGCATCCAGCGAGCGGATGGCTCGGGCCTCATCGGTCGCGCGCAATCGCTTCTCACGGCGGGCCCTTGCGAGCGCGGCCCGGCACTCGACGTACCCGATGCGGGAGATGGCGGCGACCGTCGCGCCGTCCAGGGCGGCGAGCACCACGTCGCGCCCCGGCTCCTGGACCAGGACCTTCACCAGCGCGCTCGAATCGAGGTAGATCCTCAGCGGCGGTCCTCCGCCACGTAGTCGGACAGGGGAGCCCCGGAAGCGACCCGGACCGGCTCGGCGGGCCGAACCCGGGCCCCCGACCATGTGATTCGGCCCTCCGTGATGAGTCTCGCCACGTCGTCGGGAACCGCGACCGGGACGATGCGAGCGATGGGCTCTCCCCGGTCGGTGACGACGATCGACGTGCCCTCCCGTACGCGGCGCAGGTACCGGCTCAGCTCGTTCTTGAGTTGTCTCACTCCGACCTGTTCCATGTAGCCACTATAGCTGCTGTTGAGGTCACATAAGACGGACGGGCCGGACGACGGGCCCGGAGGAGGCCGATCAGGCATCCGTGCACCTATCGGATTCGTGTCGGCGGGCCCTCGTAGGGTGTCCCGTCGTGGGAGGGGTATTCGAGGATCGAACCGTCGAGCTGCTCCGGCGGATGCTCGGGACCGAGGCCACGTTCCGGCCGGGGCAGCTCGAGGCCGTTCGGGCGCTCTACGAGGAGCGCCGGCGGGTCCTGGTGGTCCAGCGGACCGGGTGGGGGAAGAGCGCCGTCTATCTGATCGCCACGCGCTTGTTGCGCGAGGACGGGCTCGGCGCCACCCTGCTCGTGTCGCCGTTGCTGGCGCTCATGCGGAACCAGATCGACATGGCCCGGCGGATCGGGGTGCGGGCGGCCACCATCAACTCGGCCAACAGGGCGGACTGGGAGGGCATCAGGGAGGAGATCGGCCGTAATGCCGTCGACCTGCTGCTCATCTCGCCCGAGCGGCTGAACAACTCCGAGTTCCGCGACGAGGTGCTTCCGGACGTCGTTCGTTCGACGGGGCTCCTGGTCGTCGACGAGGCGCACTGCATCAGCGACTGGGGGCACGACTTCCGCCCCGACTACCGCCGGATCGCCCGGGTCCTAGAGCTCCTGCCGCGCGGGGTGCCCGTCCTGTGCACCACCGCCACGGCGAACGACCGCGTGGTCGACGACGTGGTGGTGCAACTCGGCCGGGACATCACCGTGCTCCGGGGGACGCTCGATCGGGAGAGCCTCGTCCTATCCCGGGCGCCGGCCTCCTCGCCGGGAGAGCGGATGGCGTGGCTCGTCGAGCGTCTTCCGGACCTCTCCGGCACCGGGATCATCTATTGCCTCACGATCGCCGACACCGTACGGCTGGCCGACTGGCTGGAGTCGAACGGGATCACCGCCCACGCCTACAGCGGCCAGACCGACCCCGCCGTACGCGAACGGATCGAGCGGGACCTGCTCGGCAACCGCGTGAAGGTCGTCGTGGCCACCAGCGCGCTGGGCATGGGGTTCGACAAGCCGGACCTCGGGTTCGTCATCCACTTCCAGAGCCCGGGATCGGCGATCGCGTACTACCAGCAGGTCGGCCGGGCAGGCCGGGCGTTGGACCGTGCCGAGGGCGTCCTGCTGCAGGGCGGCGAGGACGAGCAGATCCAGGACTACTTCATCACCACGGCCTTCCCGCCCCGCGAGCAGGCGGAACGGGTCATCGCCCTCCTCCAGGAGGCGGCCACGCCGCTGTCCGTTCCCGCGATCCTGGCCGAGGTGAACGTCCGGAAGACTCGGCTGGAGGCGATGCTGAAGATCCTGGAGGTGGAGGGAGCGGTCGAGCGGGCCGGCCGGGGGTGGCGGCGGACGCTGGCGCCCTGGTCCTACGACGGGGAGCGGGTCGAACGGGTGACCGCCGCGCGGCGCCTCGAGCAGCGGGCCATGCGGGAGTACGGGGCCACCGCCGGCTGCCTGATGCAGTTCCTCCGCGCCCAGCTCGACGATCCGGACGCCGCGCCGTGCGGCAGGTGCATGAACTGCACCGGAACGCCGCTGGAGCTCCGGCCGGATCGGGGGCTCGTCGCCGCCGCGCAGTCGTTCCTCCGGAGCCGCGAGCTGACGGTGCAGCCGCGACGCATGTGGCCGTCCGGGTTCGGGGACCGCACGGGCCGGATTCCAGCGGAGCTCCAGGCGGAGACCGGCCGCGCGCTCAGCGTCTACAACGACGGGGGCTGGGGCGCGTTGGTTCGAACCGGAAAGCACGTCGACGGACGGTTCTCCGGGGAGCTGGTCGCCGCCTCCGTCCGCCTCATCGGCCGGTGGAACCCCCAGCCCCCACCCACGTGGGTCACCTGCGTTCCGTCCCGGGATCATCCCGAGCTGGTCCCGGCGTTCGCCCGGTCGGTGGCGGGCGAGCTCGGCGTCGAGTTCAGGCCCGTGGTGGTGAAGGTCCGCGACAACCGGCCCCAGAAGGAGATGGAGAACAGCGCCCAGCAGGCGGGCAACGTCCTCGGCGCGTTCGAGGTGCGGGGGAGGGTGCCGGACGGTCCGGTGCTGCTCATCGATGACATCATCGACTCGAGATGGACGATCACCGTGATCGGGACGCTGCTGCGTGAGGCGGGGAGCGGGCCGGTGTTCCCGTTCGTGCTGGCGGAGGCGGTGAGCACCTGATGGGCGGGCGCTCGGAGGACTCGCTGGCCACCGTGCTCCTGGCGGGGAGGCTGCTGGACGGGGATGCGCGGGCGTTCTCGCCGAAGGAGTTCTGGCACCTGGTCGGCCGCGTGCCGGAGCCGGGAGGGCTGCTCGGTGCCGACGCGGCGGCGATCGGGGCGACGGTGGGAACGCCGCCATCGGAGGGCGAGCGGATCGCCGGACTGCTCGAGGGGGCCACGAGGCTGGCGTTCGAGCTGGAGCGGCTGGAGCTGAGCGGGATCCACGTCCTGACGCCGTTCGACGAACGGTACCCGGCGTCGTTCCCAGACCGCCTGGGCACCGCGGCCCCCCCGGTCCTCCATGTGGCCGGCGACGCCTCGCTGATGGCTCGCCCGGGGATCGGGGTGGCCGGTTCCCGGGACGCTTCCATGGGCGCGTTGGACGTCGCCGCGGCGGCCGCCGGGGTCGCAGTGGAGCACGGGTGGCCGGTGGTCTCGGGCGCCGCCCGTGGCGTGGACCAGGCCGCGCTGGCGGAGGCCTTCCGACGGGACGGCACAGCCGTCGGCGTCCCGGCCGACGCGCTCGACCGCCGGCTGAGGGACCCGGACACGCGACGCGCCATCACCTCGGGCCGGGTGTGCCTGGTCACGCCGTACCGGCCGTCCGCCGGCTTCAGCGTGGCGAACGCCATGGGCCGCAACAAGCTGATCTACGCGCTGTCGAGGGTCACGCTGGTCGTGGCCACCGACCTGGAATCGGGCGGCACCTGGGCGGGCGCCACCGAGGCCTTGTCGCGGAAGATCGCCCCGGTCGCGGTGTGGACAGGACCAGGCGGCGGCCCCGGGAACCCGGCGCTCGTGCCCCTCGGGGCGCACGAGATCCACGACGTCGATGATCTCGCCGCCGATTGGACCCAGCCGGATCGCCAGTCCGAGGGCGCCCCGGCGCAACAGCTCGGCCTCGGGATCTGACGCTCACTGGTGGGACGGACTGGTAAGTGCTATACAGTAAGTATGAGTCAGGTACAGGCCACGATCGCCCGGCGGGACTTCGTTCTCGATTCGTCGGACGTCGAACGGCGGCTCCGGGACGTGCTGCCGGATCCGCTGGACGACCACTACGTCGTGGTGGCCGGCAGGAGGTTTCCTCCGAAGCAGGTGATCAGCCTGATGACGGACCTCGACCGGGCCGATTTCAACACGCATCAGGCGCGCCGGATCCTGAGCCGCCTGGGCTTCACGGTGGGGCGGCGCAGCCGCGAGTCGACACCCCCTTCGCGCCGGCCGGGGCCCCACGGGGGGCGGGAAGCGGACCTGCTCCGGCCGTTCCGGGGGCGATGGGTCGCTCAACGCGGGCTCGAGGTTCTCGTAGCGGCGGACACGCCACAACCCGTCCTCGCATGGCTCGAGCGTCACAACCAGCAGGCCGACGCCATGTTCCGGGTTCCCGACGACGAGGCGGAGGCCGCCGGCGCGGCGCCCGCATGAAGTTCGGGTTCAAGGAGCTCCCGGGAACGCGCGAGGACTACCTCCGTCCCGTCGTCCCCGTGACGGTCGAGGGCATCGCGCGAGCTCCGCAGCTCTGTCTGCTCGACACCGGCGCGCTGCACAACAGGTTCGCCGCCTGGGTCGCCGAGGCAGCCGGCATCGACCTCGGCGACTCGGTCGAGGAGCGGCTCGCCGTCGGGGGATTCGTGTCGGCCGCTCGATCGGCCCGGGTGCAGCTGACGCTCGGCGACGTGACCTGGGAGGCCCCAGTCTGGTTCTGCGATCCATGGCCACTCGCGTTCCACCTGCTCGGCCAGGAGGGCTTCTTCCGGTGGTTCGAGGTTCGACTCCGGGCCGCCCGCTACGAGATCGAGATCACGCCCGAGGGATAGAAGCCCGGCGCCAGGCCACGAAGGAACCCGGGAGACCTCACGGGACGTGTCGGAGGGTCCCCCTATACTCGCCCGGAATCGAGGGAAGCCCGGTGGAGGAGCAGCAGCAAGGTGGCCGTGCTCAAGACCCTCCAGGCGGAGGGCTCGGGGCGATGGAAGATCCGGCGCCTCCAGGAGGTCCTCCACTGGCTCGAACCGGCCTCCACCACTGAGCTGGCCGCCGAGCTTCGCGCCGCCGGGGTCCTGGCCTACGACCCCGTCTCGGGGATCTACCGCCTGACCACGGAGGCCCACGTGGTCACCGCCATCCTCGACCCCCTCACCGTGCCCGGCCTCGACCCGCGCCGCCTCGCCACAGCGTTCTACGGGAGGTACGGCGTCCGGCCGCTGCCCGGCTCTCCCGGACGCCTGGTCATTCCGATGTCGACGGTGGCGGAAGCTCTGGAGCTGAGAGAGCGCGGGTGATGTATCTGCATCGCCGATTCTGATGCTATGATGCACAGGTGCGGACGACGATCACGCTCGAGCCCGATGTCGAGGCGCTGGTTCGACGATTCATGCGCGAGCGGGGGTTGTCGTTCAAGCAGGCGGTGAACCTGGCCATCCGGGAGGGACTCTCCCCGAGCTCCACCGAACGGTCGTTCCGCACGCCGACCTTCCGCATGGGGTCCGCCCCCGGGACCTCCCTGGACAAGGCCCTCCGGCTGGCCGCCGAGCTCGAGGACGAGGAGCTCGCCCGCAAGCTCGCGACCAGGAAGTGACGTGAGCCCGGGGCGGGGCGACCGGTTCGCATGAAGGTCGTCGACGCGAACGTGCTCCTGTACTCGGTGAACGAGGACTCGCCCCTGCACGAACGAGCGCGGTCGTGGCTCGACTCTGCCCTCGGGGGCTCCGAGGCGGTGGGCTTCTCCTGGGTGGCGCTCCTCGCCTTCATCCGGCTGAGCACCCGTGCGGACATCTTCCTCAGCCCGCTGACGCCCGCGGAGGCGATGAGCGTCGTCGAATCGTGGCTGGCCGCGCCCGCGGCGGTCGTCCTGCACCCCACGCCGCGGCACCTCTCCGTTCTCGCCGGCCTGCTGGCCCCGTTCGGCACCGCCGCGAACCTCGTGAACGACGCCCACCTCGCCGCCCTCGCGGTCGAGCACAACGCCGACGTGATGTCGTTCGACCGGGACTTCGGCCGTTTCCCCGGTGTTCGGTGGCAGGAACCGCCCGCCTGATCGACATGCGGGACCGAGCAGTTCGTCTCGCGGGCGACCACGTCACGATCTAGCCTACGAAGCCACCACCCCACGAGCCCGCCGTGGACTGGTTCGCCTGGTCTGACGGAGGAGGCTCGATGCGACGAAGGGGACGCTCACGGATCACGCCGAGGCGAGTGATCGGCGGTGCGACGGTCGGCCTCATGGTGGCGGCGGTCATCGGGGTCGCTTCGCCCGGCGCGCACGCGGCCACCCTGTCGGTGAACTGCGATCTCGGTGGGGACCTCCAGGCCAAGATCGGCGCGGCCGCTCCCGGCAGCACGATCCTGGTGAAGGGGACCTGCTTCGGGAACTTCTCGATCGCCGGCACGACGCTCACCCTGAAGGGCAACCCCGCCGCCACCCTCGACGGCAGCGATGCCGGGTCGGTGCTCACCATCACCGGCGCTTCCACCGTCCACCTGATCGGGCTCTCCATCACCGGCGGCCTCGCCATCACCGGGGGCGGGATCAACCGGCAGGGGGGCGGCGGCCTGCTCACGCTGTTCAAGGTCAGCGTCCACGACAACCTCGCGACCGGCACCACGGCACAGGGCGGCGGGATCTACTCGGAAGCGGGGGCCCTGAAGCTCACCTCCTCGTCGGTGGTACGGAACCACGCCGTGGGCCAAGGCGACCCCACGGGGCTGGCGTACGGCGCCGGGACCTACTCGAAGGGCCCGCTCACGCTCGTGGGCTCCACCGTGAGCTCGAACCGGACCGCGGCCAGATCGTTCGGTGTTCTGTCCGCCGCC
>WNFV01021043.1_pt1 | contig 13291 bp, 13 predicted proteins | sample 5400101 | NCBI WGS metagenome assembly WNFV01 (sample SAMN13153361, study PRJNA577476) | soil metagenome | isolation source: 115 cm soil or saprolite under grassland replicate 1 | place: USA:California | collected 2016-06-15
CTTCAGGGCCTCCCGCGGTTTGTCGTCACGCGGGGCGGTGAATATTGCTTCATGCCCGGGCTGCGAGCCTTGCGCTGGCTCGCCGACCTTCAAACATAACTTGAGCATCCTCGATGGCGCGGCGTGGCGCGTGAATTGCGTTTACACATCATAGTGAAAGGTTGCATGTCCAACGACCAGATGAACCGTGGCGATACAGCAGCGCGCTCGCTGGAAGAGCGACTGGCGCAGGGCAAGTTATTGCGCCAGAGCGCGCCTCGTTCGGCGCACGGCCTGTGGAAGCCAGCAGTTGACCGCCCCGACCCGGTCGAGATGTTAATCGAATCAAGCCGCGGCCGGTTGGAATCGCTAGCGCCGATCCGTCACGCGCGCATGCTGACCTCGCCTTTCGCGTTCTTCCGCGGTTCGGCGGCGGCCATGGCCTACGATCTTGTCTCAACACCGGTGAGCGGCCTGCTCGTGCAGTTGTGCGGCGATTGCCACTTGGGCAACTTCGGCGGTTTCGCCACGCCCGAGCGGCGGTTGATCTTCGATCTGTTGGACTTTGACGAAACGATTCCCGGCCCCTGGGAGTGGGACGTTAAGCGGCTCGGGGCGAGTTTCCACCTGGCGGGGCGAGACATCGGGCTGAGCGAGGCCAACTGCGAGGAGGCCGTGCTGAACCTCGGCCGGGCTTACCGCCAGCGCCTTATCGAGCTTGCGCAGATGAAGACGCTGGATATGTTCTACGCCAGCATCGGCCTTGATACCTACATCGACCAGGCGCGCGACGCGAGGACGCGCAAAGGGCGCGAGCAGATGATCGCCAAGGCGCGCAAGCGAACATCGGATCAGTTCTTCGCCAAGAGCGTAAGGAGGGTGGACGGACGGTGGCGCATCGTTGATGAGCCGCCATTCCTGTTCCACCCTCCGCGAACTGACCACTTCGACGCGGATTTTCGCGAGACCTTCGAAGGATACAAGGCGACGCTGACCGATGACCGGCGCCAGCTCCTGCAGCGCTTCGATGTCGTGGATGTGGCCATGAAGGTGGTCGGCGTGGGCAGCGTGGGGACGCGCTGCGGGGTCATCCTGCTCATGGCTGGCGACGACGACCCTCTCATCCTGCAGATCAAGGAGGCCAGACACTCCGCGCTGGAGCAATTCGTGGGCAGGAGCCGATATGAAAACATGGGGCAGCGCGTCGTGATGGGCCAGCGGCTGCTCCAATCCGCAAGCGACATCTTCCTCGGCTGGGGCACGGAGGCGGGCGGGCAGCACTATTACATCAGGCAGCTGCGTGATATGAAAAAAGGCCCGGAGATCGAAACGTTCTGGGCCGAGCGGCTGATTGACTCCGCTGAGCTTTGCGGCTGGGCGCTGGCGCAGGCCCACGCCCGCTCCGGCGACGCCGCCCAGATCGGTGGGTACATGGGGAAGAGCGACGCCTTCGACGGGGCCCTCGCGGCCTTCTCCCAGTTATATGCCGATCAAACGGAGCAAGACCACCAGGTGATGCGCGCCGCAGCGAGGTCGGGCAAGCTGGCGGTAGACGAGACGGTCAACATTTAAGGTGTTGGATCAAACTGAAACTTTCGACCCTACTCCCCACCCCCTCTTTTCAAGCATACACGGCGTTGAGCTTCTCCAATTCGTCCACGTGCAGTTGCTCCATGCTGATGATCTCTTCCAGCCAGAAGACCAGCGGCGGGTTGCCCTGAGCCGATTCCCACGCTTTGACGTAAGCGTCGAGCGCCTCGCGCTCCAACTCCAGATCGTATCGGAGCATCTCCGCGAGGTCTTTTCCTTCGCGGACTTTGGCCGGTTCGATGGTCAGCGACCCGCCGAGCGCGACGATCTTGTTGCCCAGGTTTTGCGCGTGCAGGTGCGACTCGCTGCTCGACGCGGCGAAGAATGAGGCGAATTGCTGTCGCTCCTGCCCCGTCACCAGGCATTGTTGCTGGAGGTATTGAATCGTCGCGGTGTATTCCAGCGACAGCGCGCGGTTCAACCGGTTGATCAATTCATGGCCATTGCCATTGCGCCCGTTGCGCGAGCGCTTGCCGTTCTTCTTCTTCTCATCATTTTTGCTTTTTCCCATTTTGGCCTCCTCGGAAAACCCCTGGGATCAACCTTATTAATGGGACTCATAGGACAGGCCTATAAGTCCCAGTCATGTCGATGATCACTTATGTCCCATGGTGCGACAACCTGCAATCTCTCCGACTCCGCGCCAATCGAAGCCTTCGGCACGCTGTTCGAATGAACAAGCCGCCGACGAGCCGAGGAGACGAAGCTCAAAGCTGTAGGCGAGCCGGGTGACGGAACGAAAACACTCACTAGGCTTTTGCTGTTTAATAACCGCCCCTGCGAAGGCGGAATGACCAATGACGCGCTCTCGGTGGCGGCGCCAGCGGATCGCCCAATTGCCGCTCAAAGCTTCAGTCGGAAAGCGGCGCGGCCGCGGGCTTCTGATAACTGTTGCGCTGATCGAGCGCAGCGATTTTTTGAACTTCTGCCAGTATTAGCGCATTCGCGCCGAGAGCCATCGCTTCAACCATTGCGTCTGCGAAGCGTTGCGTAGCGGCGGTATGGCGCTGGCGATCGTGTTCATCGAGTGATCGGCGCCGGCCTTGAAACTACGGGCATGTCCGAGTCTGCATAAGTCGAGCACGGCGCGCTTGAGCTTTGCCGACTCTTCCGGCGGCAGACAACCCAGGTCCACGCCTGGCAACAGCCCCGCAAGGTTGATTTGTTCCTCGATGTTTTTGATTCTCTCCGGTTCGGTCATTGAATTCCTCATTAGGGCCTACCACGCAAGCAACTGGCCGATACCTGCACGGGCTCAGCGCGAAGGTAAGCAATAGCTACGCCAGAAACCACATCTGGCCGATGCCTGCACGGGCCGAAGCGGTCTCCAGCGCCCTGCGGCTGCGCCGCCGCCTGTATCTGGCCGATAACCTGCACGGGCTCAACACCGCATTTCACAAGGGCTACGGTTGAAAAGGGGCGGCAATGCCGAGTCGCGGCCGACGGGCTATGGCGTGGTCGCAGATTCTGCATATGTCACTTTTCAAAACGCAAAGTGAACGAAGTCCGGCCAGAAGGCCGTATTCGATTGCTACGTATGCTTAATATTCTCGTCAGTCATCAAGAATGCCTCCCCTGTCCGCCGCAAATCTCTCAGTTTCCTCAATTTCTCAGCGAAACAATCCCGCCGCGAGGAATCCCGCGATTTGTTGTTGATCGTCACGGCCACGGCGGCGAAGAGGACCTGCCGAAGCGGATGCTTGAAGAGTCGTATCGCCGCAACCAAATCTTTAAGGAATCAGAAAAAGATAGATCAAATAGCAAGCCACGCCGCACACGCCCGCCAGCATCAAGCCATTCAGCCGGCGCCGTTTGACGAACCAGATCAAGACCAGCCCGGTCAGCGACACCAGCGTCATCAAGGCTGCCGACGCGTCAATCAGCCACGACCACTCGCGCCCGGTGTCACGCCCTTTGTGCAGGTCGTTGAGCGCGGCGACCAGGCCGCTGCGCGTTTCGGTCAGTTCGTATTCGCCCGTCTCGCGGTTGATGAAGGCGTCCGCCGCGTATCCAGGCCCTTTGAACGAAACCGCCGCCTCCGATTCGTCGAGGCGAAAATCGCTCAGCGCGCCTTTGATGCCGTGCGCCTGACGCAAGTGTTCGACGATGGCGAGCTTGTCAACGGCGGCGTCCTCGGCCTTAATCCAGTTGATTTCGACCTTGCCTTTGATCTGCGCGATGCGCGGGCGCGCGCTGAAGCGTTCCGCGTGATTGAGCGTAAGCCCCGTCACGGCGAAGAAAAGCAGAATGGCGAAGCTCGCCATCGAAAGGTAAATGTGCAGCCAGCGTGACATCGAGGCCAGGCGACGTTTGAGAGCCCGTCGCCCCTGCGCCGCCGTGGCGCCGCCGCTGTCAGCGGGAAAGTTTGCGTTCATCAACGGAGGTTGCTGCGATTTCATTTAAGTTTTCAAAAATCGTGTTTGTTGGTAGAAAGTCGTGCTTGATAGATTTAGCTTTCGCGTGCTTGGCATAGTACACAAAGGCGCAATAAAAGCATTGCCCCTTTGTCTTTATGGCCGTTGCGTAATCAGGCGTTACCGCTCTCTCTCCTTGCATGGGATTGTAGCGGAGTACGGGGCGATTCTCCTATCTCGCTGGCGCCTCCGGAAGCCCGTTGAACCTGGTTCAGGTAGAGGGCATCACGGATGGCGGCTCAACGACTCTTTTTGCGGTAATCAAGCGACGCGGAAACGATTTCGACATTGCCAGGCAGATTAAATTGTTTAGGCTCGCCGTTGAAATCAATTTCCTGGCGCATCAGTTGGTAAGTCCCGTGTTCGCGCGCGGCCTCTATGAACACAGTGTATTTGCCGGATTTGACCAGATTGCCCTGGCTGTCCTTGCCGTCCCATTTGAGCGTGTATTTGCCCGCCGGGCGCGTGGCGCTCGAAACGGAGCCTGTCAGGCCGGCGGTTCCGGCCATCCCCTGCAGGCGGTTGGCGCGCGACCAGGCTTTCAAGTCGGGCAGCCAGCGAGGCTTCTGATACCACAGCGCAAGCGTGCGCACCGGAAAGCGGTCTTTGTCCTCGATCCACACGGCGACGTAAGGCCGCCGATAGCGGCCTGCGATCCGCGCCAACTCAAGGTTGATGATCAGCTCAAAGGATTGATCCCAGGCTTGCGGCGCCTCCGCTGTCGGCGCGGCGATCGGGCCGGTTTGCGGCGCAGGCGGCGCTTCCAGCGCGCGCCAGCCTTTGCTTTCGACGCGCTCCCCGTTTTTTGTAATCAGCAGGCATTCGACTTCCGGCAGTGATGCGGCCAGGCGCAGGCTTTCTTCCGGCGTCAGCACGCAGAAGGCCGTCGCCAGCGCGCCCGCATCCGCCGCCTGCGGCGCAACGACCGTAGCGCTGATGACGTGGTCAACCGGCAGCGCCGTGCGCGGGTCCACGATGTGCGAATACCAGCGCCCGTTGATTTCAACGCCGCGCCGGTAATTGCCGCTGGTGGCGACGGCGCGGTTACGGATCAATAAGCGCGCGAGCGGCTCGTCGTTCTCGGCGTCGGCCTTCGGGTCGGCGACCCGCACGTCTTCGGCCAGCGAGCCGCGCACCACCAGATCGCCGCCGATGTTGATGACCAGGCCGTCGAGTCGCGCGGCTCGCATCGCGGCGTCGGCGGCGCGATTGACGATGTAGCTTTTGACGAAGGAATTGAGAATCAGCGGCGCGTTGTCAAGGCGCGTCGCGGTTCGCGCGGCCGCGTCGAGCCTGTAATGCGGCTGGGCGACTGTCGCGACGGCGGCTTGTAATTCATCGGCGCTCGGCGTGCGATGCTCTGCCGCGGCGCGGCGCCAAAGCTCCGACACGACCTGCGCCGCCGGATCGAGCGCGCCGCTTGTGCGCGCTCGCCACTGATCGAACAGGCTCAGCGCTTCAAACAGTTCGGGCGACACGGGCGCCGGCTGTCCCGACGAACTGAGCCATCGGTTGAATTCGCTCTCGCGCTCGTAGCCGCTCAGGATGTGGTTGAGGCGTTCGATCTCGGCCAACGCGGCGGCTTCGGCGCGCGCGGCTTCATTGTCGGAGGCGACGGCGAACTTCAATTCGAGCGAAGTGCCGAGCACGTTTTCAAATTGCGAGACGCGCCATGCCGTGCGCGCCGCCGATGGATGTTCGCCGCCACCGACGACCATCAGCAGGAAGCTTGCCAGAGCGAGTGTAAATTTCATTCGGCGTCTATTCATCCAGGATGCTGTTAAATCTAACCAAGCGTTGCTCGCGGTCAAACTTAAAATGCAGAAGATCTATCGTTTTTTCAAGTCCCTTCTCCTTTGGTTTACTAAACGATTATTTGAGGTTGATAGTCACAGTATTCGCAGCCTTTCCATCCACGCCGCCGCGACGTCCGCGGCGCCGTGCCCTGCGAGCGAGCGAGGATAGGAAAATGTCTCCTTTACATTTCAAAATTCTCCATTCTTTTCCTACGGCTTTATCCGGCCTTCCGACGAGCTTAGACGGTACGGGGAGCGTCAACGACCCAAGCCTCAATCAAGAAGGCTCTTGACCGAGGCCCAGGTCGCTGACGCCATTAGTTATCCCACAAGTCTTTGCGCCGGAGGCGCAGCGGATATTAGCCGGTGGTGGAGCGCGAGCGTAACCACCGGAAACGCCGCAACAGGAGCCCGCGCCCTGGAAGGGCGCCGGACCAGGATTGGCTCTTGCTACGCGCCCCAGTCCGGCGTCCCTGCCGGGACGCAAAATCGGTTATTGTAAAGCTCGTCGGTTTGTATGCAGGGAGTGATAAATGATGCGGGAGTGAGCGCAGCAGGTAAGGCAAGGCTAAGGCCACACACATTCGCGGGCCTTTCATGACGGGGTTATCTTGCTGTCAAACGGGACTTTGACTCCGGCCGAGTAACGAAGCGGGCGAGGGAGATAGAGCGTCCGCTTATTCAGATTCATAATGCTTTCGTGTTCGCTCGACATCATCGCCCATATGCATCTGGCCGTCGCTATCAACTGCCAGATTTACGACGCCGAAATCCACTCCGATGAAATCGGTCGAAGCTATCGGCGCGACCTCATGCGCCTCAACACTCACAAGCAAAAACCACTTGCCGTTCTTGCGCCTGTGGAGATCGCATTGGCCGTGTTTTCCGTCGAATCGCTCGGACTGGTATTTGCCCATGATGAGCGGAACGATAATCCGGCCTTCGAGCGTCAGCAAGGAGACGCGATCAAGGCCCTTGAAAGACATCAACCGCTGATCGTAAGGGATGCTGGCGTATTTCCTGAAGCGGGGGCGTTTGGATTTGTCCCGGCCATAGGCTTCGCAGACTTGGGCGATACAACGGATGGCCATCTGAGCAGAGAGACCGAAGTCATCGCGCAGTAACGGGCAAAAGTTGTGTTTGCAGGGTCAACTTCACAGCCCGCGATAATAGCATGAGTAGCAAGTTCTATTACTTGGTTTTTCCTGAAGTCGGCGTCAACCGTATGTTCGTCGAAGGGGCAAGCCCTTCAACTCACATACGGTCTCGATTTCCTCTCCATCCAAGCCTATCGGCTGTGGATGGAGCATCCATCGAGGGGAAAGGTGAAAAGCCTTGACATAGATGGGGCCATGTTTATATTCATCGAAGGCAAAGTGAATGAGGATTTCGTCCGGTTCCTGCCGTGACTTGTCGAATTCAAACAAAAGTTCATATGTCGGGAGGACGATCGTAGATGAAAGAGGCGCGAAATGTGGCTTGAAAAGCATGTAGAATTTAAACTCAATTGTGAAAGCCTCGCCGAGTGGCTGCGCGAGTTATCGCCCGAAGGGCCGGAGGATTTTGACGAGACGCTGGCGTTATGGGTGTGGGACATGGAGGAGAGCGCAGTACAGATCAAAAGTCATTTAGAAGAGTTGCGACGCAGTTTTAACGCTGAATCGTTGCGCAATAGCTGCGAGAAACTCACCCGCTTGAAGAACCGCCCGTCCGAAAGTGAACCGCCAAGTGGGCAACGCATGTGGGTCTCATACGTGATTACGCCGGATGCCGCCAACATCAGCCAGAATGTCGACCGGCTGGCTGACGAATTCGGCCTCATGTTGGAGCGAGTGCTGGCAGGCGTGGAGATCGCGCGCCGCTACTTCAGTTTTGATGAGGACGGAGAGTTGGCGACGCTCACGCCCCCGCCGGAAGGCGAGCTTCGAGAAATACGGGAGGCCTTCGACTACGCTCACGAAGGATTCACGCGGATGATGGTGGAATTCAAGGAACTCGGATTTTTCAAGCATGTGTGGCACTTGCAGCGCCAGATGCTATGTGATGATTGCCGGTCGGACGGGTTGTCGATCGAAGACGATTTTTCGAATGAATTGTTCCTGCCCGAGTGAGTTGACGGCCACGACGTACCTCGCGAACAATCGCTTCTCTTGAACCAAATCCTAGAAGGATTGGCAGACGCGGAAATCATCCGGCTCCTACGACTGCGCATTTCCATCTTTTCGGAATCGCTTTCGACGCCAAGGGAGAGGATTATCGGATGGATTTGCTCGTTCACTGCGCTGTCGGCATGGTGGTCCCACGAGGATTCTGCCAGCGGCAGGGAAGAATGATCGCGTTGGCAGATATGGTAAGTAGATGCGCGTGACTCCTAAAATAGAATTTTCTGTACCTACACTGGGCATATTTCCTTGATATTGGAGGGCCTGGTCATCCGGGCGTATACTTTCATTATGTACTTGCCTCCTCGCTATGCGATTGAGGCGGAAGACGGAGGGGATCGGCATGGACGAACTGCTGGCTCGAGTGCGGGCCGCGCTGCGGCGCGCCGATGGAGGCGCCGACCATCAGGTCAAGATTCTTCAAACCGGCGATTTTCAGGTCGATCTCGAAGCGCGCATTGTCAAAGCGCGCGGCGAAGAACTGCATCTGACGCCGAAAGAATACGATCTGCTCGTCTATCTCATCCGCCATTCGAACAAAGTCCTCGCTCATCGCGCGCTGCTCGGCGCGGTGTGGGCGGCGATTACGTCGAACAGACCGAATACCTGCGCGTCTTCATCGGCCAACTGCGCAAGAAGATCGAGCCTGATCCCGCCAAACCGCGCTACATTCTAACCGACCCATGGCTCGGTTATCGCTTCAACGTGGAGGACTAACCATATCTCCCTTTCTCATATTTTACGTGTATTTTATCGAATCCTGGTCGAATTACAGCCAAGCGCAATGGCGGTTATCTCATTGACGCGGAAGCTCGATGTAGTCATCCCGCCTGGCGTCTTTACGAAATCTTTATGAATCCCTTATGCCTTCCTTATGTCCATGGCACTAGGATCGCGTGTCGCAATAAGCGACGCGCTGATTAAACACGCAAGGTGATCATTCAAGGATTATGGCGACATCAGTCAAACGCCTATTGGTTGGTAAGGCTCTCAGAACCGAACAGGCCGCGCATGAGCGATTGTCTAAGAAGACGGGCTTGGCAGTCTTCGCTTCCGACGCGCTCTCTTCGACAGCTTACGCTTCGGAAGAGATTCTGCTCGTGTTGGCGGTAGCCGTCGCTTACGGGCAAGCTTACGTCTTTAATTATGTGGTCCCGATCTCCATTGTGATCGCCATCGTGCTCGGTATCGTGGCGACCAGTTACAGACAGACTATTCACGCTTACCCGTCCGGCGGCGGGGCCTACATTGTGGCGAAAGAAAACCTGGGAACTTATCCGGGGCTGGTCGCCGCCGCCGCCCTGCTCGTTGACTACGTGCTCACGGTGTCGGTTTCGCTGGCCGCTGGCGTGGCCGCAATCACCTCTGCGGCGCAGGGGACGCGCTTCGCGTGGCTGGACGACCACAAAGTTTCCATATGCCTTATCTTGATCGTTTTTATCGCCCTGGCCAACCTGCGAGGCGTGCGCGAATCTGGAGCGATCTTTGCCGGACCGACTTACGCTTTCCTCATCAGTTTTCTCTTTATGATAGGCTACGGCATCCTGGGTTATTTTCTAAACCCCGGCGCCGCCGCGCCCGTCAACGCGGAGAATCTGAAGCTTGCCGAAGGCTATCATCCGCAACCGCTGAATCTTCTTTTGCTGCTCGGGGCATTCTCTAACGGCTGCGTGGCGCTCACTGGCACCGAGGCGATCTCGAACGGCATCCCGGCGTTCAAGCGGCCGGAATCGCGCAACGCGGCGACGACGCTGACGATCATGGCCGCGCTGTTGGCGACGATGTTCATCGGGACGAGCGTGATGGCCTACCTCTACCACGTGCATCCGCACGAGAACGAGACCGTCATCTCGCAATTCGCGCGCATCGTCTTCACCGGCCCGATGGGCTGGTTCTATTACGTGGTACAGGGGACGACGGCGCTCATTCTCGTGCTCGCCGCCAACACTTCCTTCGCCGATTTTCCGCGCCTTTCGAGCCTGCTGGCGCGCGACCGCTTCATGCCGCGCCAGTTCTCCAACCGTGGCGATCGGCTGGTCTTCTCCAACGGCATCGTCATTCTGGCGATCTTCTCCAGTGTTCTCGTGGCCGCCTTTGGCGGCGATACGTCACGGTTGATCCCGCTCTATGCGGTCGGCGTCTTTCTCTCATTCACGCTTTCACAGCTTGGTATGGTTCGGCACTGGCTCAAGGAGCGTGACAGAAATCTGGAGTCGGGGCGCGCGTCCGGATCACAATCTGTCTCGAGCGCAAGCGGTAATGCAGGCGCCCCGCTACCTGATCCTGAGTTGACGGTGGAAGAGGCGCACAAATCCACTTTTGTGACTGATGAAGTGACCGCCCCTTCCAATTGGAAGAAGTCCATTGTGATTAACGGAGTCGGCGCGATCGCCACGGCCCTGGTTATGGTAGTCTTGATCGTGACAAAATTCGTTCACGGCGCCTGGATCGTGGTCGTAGTGACTCCGCTGCTGGTGTTGATGTTCCGCGCCATCCACAAACATTACCTGAGCGTGGCGGACCAACTCTCGATCGAGGGATTGGAGCCGTTGCGCGCGGTCAACCATACCGTCATCGTTCCGATCTCCGGTATCCATCGCGGCGTCCTCAACGCGCTGCAATACGCCAAATCAATCGCGCCGGAGAATGTGTCTGCGGTCTACGTAGACTTCGACGAAGAGGCCACAGCGCTGCTGCGCGAGAAGTGGGAGCAGTGGGGAGGAGGCGTCAAACTCGTGGTGTTGCCGTCACCATACCGTGAGCTGACGGGGCCACTGTTGCGCTACATCTACCGCCTCGACCGTAAACGCGACGACGACTTCATCACGGTGGTGATACCGGAGTTCGTCCCCGCCAAATGGTGGCAGCATCTGCTACACAATCAGAGTTCGTTGCTCCTAAAAGGCGCGCTGCTCTTCAAAAAAGGCGTTGTCGTGGTGAACGTGCCTTACCACCTTAAACATTAGGCGCCTTCGAATCAGGCAAGGCGAAATTCGGGTCTTTGGGAATTGCCGTGAGACACCCCAACATCTTGCGGTTTAGAAAAAGAAGAAGAAACCACGGATTTAACGGATTAAGACAGATCAGGACGGATCAATCCGTGAAAATCCGTTTTTGATCCGTTAAATCCGTGTTATTCGGCGAACCGCTCGCAACCCATGAAGAAGGCGAGCAGCGCGTGGGGCCACTGGCCGGGATTCCTATGCTCGGACTGGACGCGCTCGCCTCCGCCGCTTACGGGCCTGAAGCGGCGATGACGCTGTTGATTCCGCTCGGCGCGCTCAGCGTCGGTTATATCGGCCCGATCAGCATTATCATTATCGCCCTTCTCTTCATCGTGTACCTCTCTTACCGCCAGACCATCGGCGCTTATCCGACGGGCGGCGGTTCTTACACCGTGGCGCGCCGGAATCTCGGCGTGTTCCCCGGACTGCTCGCGGCGGCGGCGCTGCTGCTTGATTATGTGCTGGTGGTCGCCGTCGGCATCTCCGCCGGAGTTGGCGCGCTCGTCTCCGCTTTGCCGAATTTGCAGCCCTACACGCTATGGCTCTGCCTGGGGATTTTGTTTCTCATCGCTCTGGTCAACCTGCGCGGCGTGCGCGAATCCGGCGTGGCCTTCATCGCCCCGACGTATCTGTTCGTATTCTGTCTCTTCACGGTTCTCGTCATCGGCATTGTCAAATCGCTGCTGAGCGATGGCCGCCCGGAGCCAGTCGTCGCGCCGCCCGCGCTTTCGGCCGCGACGGCGACGGCGAGCCTGTGGCTTCTGCTGCAGGCTTTTTCGAGCGGTTGCACCGCGATGACCGGTGTGGAAGCGGTGAGCAATGGCGTGACCGCGTTTCGTGAGCCGCCGGTACGCAATGCCCGCCGCACACTGACCGCGATTATCGTCATTCTCGCCGCCCTGCTCGCGGGAATCGCATATCTTTCGAAGGCATACGCGATTGGCGCGACGGAGCCGGGTCGGCCCGGGTACCAGAGCGTGCTTTCGCAACTCGTCGCGGCGGTCGTCGGCAAGGGCTTCTTTTACTACCTGAGTATCGGAGCGATTCTCGCGGTGCTCGCGCTTTCTGCAAACACAGGCTTCGCCGACTTCCCGCGCCTATGCCGGGTCATTGCGCAACACGGCTTTCTGCCACGCGTCTTCGCCTCTCGCGGGAGGCGACTGGTCTATTCGCAGGGGATTTATGCGTTGACGTTCCTGTCCGCGCTATTGCTGATTATATTCGGTGGCGTCACAGATCATCTGATTCCGCTCTTTGCGGTCGGAGCCTTTCTCGCCTTCACACTTTCGCAGGCGGGAATGGTCGAGCATTGGCGGCGGGTCGGCGGCGGGCGCAATCTCCACAATATGCTTATTAACGGCGTTGGCGCGGCGGCGACGGGCGTGACACTGGTCGTGGTCTTCGTCGCGAAGTTTACCGCAGGGGCCTGGATCACGGCGTTGCTGATTCCGCTGATGTTGATGGTCTTCGGCGCGGTGCGGCGGCACTACCATCGCGTTGAAATAGAAATCTCGAACTCGAAGCCGCTGGACGTCGCCGGCTTGCGACCGCCGATCGTGATTGTGCCGATGCATGAATGGAATAAGATGTCACAAAAAGGGCTGCGCTTCGCCTTGAAGATCTCGACGGACATCATCGTCGTACAGGTGCGCGCCGGCGATAAAAAGGATGAACTGCGGGAACGCTGGCCGGATTTGGTCGAAGCGCCGGCGCGCGCCGCCGGCTTACCCACGCCGCGACTCGTTCAGTTGCCTTCGCCATACCGCCACGTCCTCAACCCGATAATTGATTACGTGTTTCAGACCAGAGATCAAAATCCCGACCGGCAGATCGTCGTGCTGGTTCCGGAACTCGTCGCCTATCGTTGGTACCATCACCTGCTTCATAACAAACGAGCAGGGATGCTCAAAGCTCTTTTATTGCTGCGCGGAGACCAAAACATTGTCGTGATTAATGTGCCTTGGTACTTATCCGGCTGAACTCATTACCTTATAAAAGTAGCGCTCGCCACAGTGTCTGCCGCCGCATCAGCGACTGAAGCAATAGCATGGGTCGTCGCTGTCTGTGTCTATAGGTTCTCCAAAGGCGCCGTTGGTGAACTCTTCTGAAGGTTACTATTGGCTGGTGGCATGTTTCAGAATCCAATCGCCGATGGTATTCAAGGCAACTGGCGCGAAGGTCTCTTCGATTTTACCGTATTCGCTGGGTCAATCCTGTCCCACATGTAAGCTGCTGAAAGCAGTTGGTTTACAGCAATAGTTATTTGACAAAGGCATCAGAGATGCGAATCCTCCGCACATCAACCGAAACGATGTGCAGCAAATTAGCCAAAGGAGGATTCGCAC
>WNFV01006901.1_pt1 | contig 13290 bp, 15 predicted proteins | sample 5400101 | NCBI WGS metagenome assembly WNFV01 (sample SAMN13153361, study PRJNA577476) | soil metagenome | isolation source: 115 cm soil or saprolite under grassland replicate 1 | place: USA:California | collected 2016-06-15
TGGCACGGGAGGAGCTGATCGAGCGTGGACAGGGAGCTACTTGATCGCAGGACGGTAGTCGGGGCGGGCGCCGCGCTGGCGATCGGCGTCGCGACCGGCTGCAAGGACTCGGACGCGCACGGCGCGCTGACCACCACGTCGCCCAACTGGGCAGAGCTGGACCGGCTCGTCTCCGCCGGTGTCTACCGGCCCGGGACGACTGGCTACGAGACGATCCTCGAGCTGTTCAACCCTCGCTACGACTCGGTCCGGCCGGCGGCGGTGGTGCGCGCCGCGAACGTGTCCGACGTCCGGCAGACCGTGGTGTTCGCGCGGCGCAACGGGCTGGTCTGCGTGCCGAAGTCCGGCGGGCACTCGTACGTCGGGGCGTCCACGGTGTCGAACGGGATCGTGATCGACCTGCGCGCGCTGAACTCGGTCTCGTACCGCGGCGGGGTGGTCGCGATCGGCGCCGGCGCCAAGCTCTACAACGTGCACGCCGTGCTGGATCGCTACGGCCAGTCGCTCCCGACCGGGACCTGCCCGACGGTCGGCGCGGGCGGGCTCACCCTGGGCGGCGGGATGGGCCCCGACACGCGGGCGTACGGCCTGACCTGCGACCGGGTGATCTCGATGGACGTGGTGCTCGCCGACGGGCGGCTGGTGCCGGCGAACGCGACGCAGTACCCGGACCTGTTCTGGGCGTTGCGCGGCGGTGGCGGCGGCAACCTCGGCATCGTCACCGGCATCCGCTACCGGACCATCCCGGCAACCACCGTCGGCACGTTCAGCCTGCGCTGGCCGGCCGCCCGCGGCCTGTCCGTCGTCCGCGGCTGGCAGCGATTCGCGGTCGAGGCGCCCGGTTCGTACTGGGCCAACCTGCACCTGGACGCGCACTCCGACGGGACGATCTCGGTGCGCGCCACCGGGGTGTCACGGACCGGCTCGGCGACGGCCGCGGCGGCAATGCTGGAGTCGATGATCGGCTACCGCGCCGGCACCCGCTCGTTCGCCACCCGGACGCACCTGGAGGCGGTGCGCTACCTCGGCGGCGGTACGACGAGCCCGCGCACCGGTTTCACCGCCGGCTCCGACGTGCTCCGCGGCCCGATGGACTCGACGGCGATCAACGCGATGATCGCCGTGGTACGCAGCCGCGCCCAGGCCGGCCATACCGGCTCCGCCATCCTCGACCCGCTGCACGGCCTCGCCGCGAGCACCCCGTCGGGTGGCTCGTCCTGGCCCTGGCGATCCGCCCTCGGCGTCATCCAGTGGTACGCCGGCCTCGCCGACCATCCCAGCAGTACGGCGTACAACTCCGCCCGCGCCTGGATCGTCGACGGCCACCACGCCGTATCGCGTTTCTCCGCCGGCGGCTACGTCAACTACGTCGAACCCGGCCGCTCCGTAGCCTCCTACTACGGCACCAGCTGGACCCGCCTCCGCACCCTCCGAGCCAAGTACGACCCCACCCACTTCTTCCGCAGCCCGTACGGCATCAGCTGACCCCAAGCCATGACGCCGCAGCCAAGTCCTGCGAGCGGGGACTTGCCCGCGGCCAAGTCCCACCTCTGCGTTGATCGGTCGCTTTTTCAATTTCTGTGGATAACGCGGTCACGTGCACGCCGGCGTGCACCTTCCCGGTTATCCACAGAAATTGAAGAAGCGACCGATCAACGCCCTGGGGTGGTGCCGGGGCCCGGTAGGCCTCGCGGTGGTGCCGGGCCTGGTAGGCCTGGGGTGGTGCCGGAGCGTCCTGCGGTCGCGCCGGTGGCGGACGGGCTAGGCTGCGAGGCTGTGTCGTTCGTCCTGGTAGCGGTGGTCGCGGTCGGGTGTGGCTTGGCCGCGTATGGGGTTGGGCCGTGGTTGTTGCGGCGGATTCCGGAGCCGGCGCTCGAGGAGGGCGACACCAAGACGCCGTACAAGGAGCTGGCTGGGACGCGGGCCGCGGCGTGGTGTGGCGGGATCGCGGCCGTGGCCGGAGGGCTGCTGGGGTGGCGGCTCGGCTGGTCAGCGCCGCTCGCGGCCTGGCTCCTCCTGGCGACGATTGGCGCCGTCCTGTGCTACATCGACGTGCGGACGCGGTTCTTGCCCTCGGCAATCATCTGGCCGACGTACCTCGGGGTGACCGTGCTGCTCACCGGGGCGTCACTGGTGACGGGTGACTGGCACGCGCTGGTGCGTGCGGCGGAGGGCGGCGCGATCACGTTCGTGTTCTTCTACGTGATGTGGTGGGTGTACCCGTCCGGCATCGGCTTCGGCGACGTCCGGCTGTCCGGGTTGCTCGGCGCCGCGCTCGGCTGGCTGGGCTGGGGTGAGCTGATCATCGGCGTGTACGGCGGTTTCGTGCTCGGCGCGGTGATCGGGATCGTGCTGATGGTGGCGAAGGTGTTCGAGCGCAAGGCGTTCGCGTTCGGTCCGTTCATGCTCGCCGGCGCGCTGCTCGGTGCCGTCGCCGGCGGCCCGATCGCGAGCACCTACCTCGGCTGACGGCGACGCGAGCCGATCGCCCCGCCGAGCAACGACCCGCGCACCCGCGACCTGTACGCCTCCGCGTCCGCCCTCATCACCCGGCGATCCTCGCACGCGCCCGGTCACCCGCGCGGCCAGAATTCGCCGTCAGGCAGCGCGTGCGGCGCCGCGCCGCGTGGGCCTGGCGCCGCAGTCCGGGAATTCTGCCCGCACGGGTGTCCATCGTCGACCGCCCCGGCCGGCCGGGCGGGCGCTGCGTGAAAGAATCGCGGCATGCTGCGCTGGCTCACCGCCGGCGAGTCGCACGGACAAGCGCTCGTCGCGGTACTCGAAGGTCTTCCCGCAGGCGTCTCGGTCACCTCCGACGACGTCGCCGACGCGCTCGCCCGGCGCCGGCTCGGCTACGGCCGCGGGGCCCGGATGAAGTTCGAGCGCGACGAGGTGACGTTCCTCGGCGGCCTGCGGCACGGACTGACCCTCGGTAGCCCGATCGCGATCCAGGTCGGCAACACCGAGTGGCCCAAGTGGGAGACCGTGATGTCGCCGGACCCGGTCGACCCCGAGGTGCTGGCCGAGCAGGCCCGCAACGCGCCCCTGACCCGGCCGCGCCCCGGTCACGCCGACCTGGTCGGGATGCAGAAGTACGGCTTCGACGAGGCCCGCCCGGTGCTCGAGCGCGCCAGCGCCCGCGAGACCGCCGCCCGGGTCGCGCTCGGCGAGGTGGCGGCACGCTTCCTGCGGCAGGCGTACGGGATCACCATCGTGAGCCACGTCGTCGAGCTCGGCACCGTGAAGGCGCCCTACGGCGTGATCCCGGCCTACGACGACCTGGCCCGGCTGGACACAGACCCGCTGCGCTGTCTCGACGCGGACGCGAGCAAGGCGATGGTCGCGGAGGTGGACGCCGCGCAGAAGGCCGGCGACACGCTCGGTGGTGTCGTGGAGGTCGTCGTCGACGGGCTCCCGCCGGGCCTCGGCAGCCACGTGCACTGGGACCGCCGGCTGGACGCGAAGCTCGCCGGCGCGCTGATGGGGATCCAGGCGATCAAGGGTGTCGAGGTCGGTGACGGCTTCGACCTGGCCCGCACGCCCGGTTCGAAGGCGCACGACGAGATCGTCAGCGACGACGGCGTGGTCCGCCGCACCTCCGGCCGTTCCGGTGGCACCGAGGGCGGCATGAGCACGGGCGAGACGCTGCGCGTCCGCGCCGCGATGAAGCCGATCGCGACCGTCCCGCGCGCGCTGCGCACGATCGACACCGCCACCGGCGAGGCGGCTACCGCGCACCACCAGCGCTCCGACGTGTGCGCGGTGCCGGCGGCCGGTGTGGTCGCCGAGGCGATGGTCGCGCTGGTGCTCGCGGACGCCGCGCTGGAGAAGTTCGGCGGCGACTCGGTGACGGAGACCGCCCGCAACCACAAGGCGTACCTGGACAGCCTGCCGGCCACGATCGCGGTAGCGCGATGAGCCCGGCGCTGGTCCTGGTCGGCCCGCCCGGGTCCGGCAAGTCCACGATCGCCGCGCTGGTGGCCGAGAGGCTGGGCACGGCCCACCGCGACACCGACGCGGATGTCGAGGCGACGGCGGGCAAGCCGATCTCGGACATCTTCGTCGACTCCGGCGAGGCCGCGTTCCGTGCGCTGGAGCGCCAGGCCGTGGTCGAGGCGCTGACCCGCGACGGCGTGCTGTCGCTCGGCGGCGGCGCGATCCTGGACCCGGCCACCCGGGCCGACCTGAGCGAGCACGTCGTGGTGTTCCTCGACGTCGGCCTCGCCGAGGCGGCCAAACGGGTCGGGCTCGGCACCTCGAGACCGTTGCTGCTGGGCAACGTTCGCGGCCAGCTCAAGAAGATGATGGACGACCGCCGCCCGCTGTACCACGAGGTGGCCCGGCACACTGTGCTGACCGACGGTCGTACCCCGGCCGACATCGCCGACGAGGTCCTCGCCGAGGTGCTCAAGGATGCCTGAACCGCGCCGGATCCACGTCAGCGCCGGCACGCCGTACGACGTCGTCATCGGCGACAACCTGCTCGGCGAGCTGGCCGGGCTGCTCGGCGAGGGGGTGCGGCGGGTCGCGGTGATCCACCCGCGCGCGCTGCGCGCCAGCGGTGAGGCGGTGCGCGAGGACCTGACCGCGGCCGGGTTCACCGCGCACGCGATCGAGATACCCGACGCCGAGGAGGCCAAGACCGCCGAGGTGGCCGCGTACTGCTGGTCGGTGCTGGGCCAGGCCGGGTTCACCCGCTCCGACGCGGTGGTCTCGGTCGGCGGCGGTACGACGACCGACCTGGCCGGCTTCGTCGCCGCGACCTGGTTGCGCGGGGTGAAGGTGGTGCACGTCCCGACCACGCTGCTCGGCATGGTCGACGCCGCGGTCGGCGGCAAGACCGGGATCAACACGTCCGAGGGCAAGAACCTGGTCGGCGCCTTCTGGGAGCCTGCCGGGGTGCTGTGCGACCTGGCCGCGCTGGAGACCCTGCCGCGCAACGACTACGTGAGCGGTCTCGCCGAGGTGGTGAAATGCGGCTTCATCGCCGACCCGGTGATCCTCGACCTGGTCGAGGCCGACCTGGACGCGGTTCGCGAACCGGCCTACGCCCACACCGAGGAGCTGATCGCGCGCGCGATCCAGGTCAAGGCCGGCGTGGTCGGCGGCGACCTGCGGGAGCGTACGACGGCCGGGGGTGGCGCGATCGGACGCGAGGCGCTGAACTACGGCCACACGCTGGGGCACGCGATCGAGCGGGTCGAGCGGTACACCTGGCGGCACGGCGCCGCGATCAGCATCGGCATGGTCTTCGTCGCCGAGCTGGCCCGGGCCGCCGGCCGGCTGGACGACCCGACCGCCGACCGGCACGTGGCGGTGCTCGAGGGCCTCGGCCTGCCGGTGCGGTACAAGGCCGACGCGTGGCCGAAGCTGCACGACACGATGAAGCTCGACAAGAAGACCCGCGCCGACCGGCTGCGTTTCGTCGTCCTCGACGGCCTCGCCAAGCCCGCGATCCTCGAAGCCCCGGACCCGTCCCTGCTGATCGCCGCCTACGCCGAGATCAGCTGACGCCACCGAATAGGCTGGTCCGGTGACTGACTCGACGCGGCGTGTGCTGGTGCTGAACGGGCCGAACCTTGGGCGGCTGGGCAGCCGCGAGCCGGACGTGTACGGAGCCACCTCGTACGACGACCTGGTGAAGGAGTGCACCGCGGTCGGCGCCGAGCTCGGCCTGGACGTCGAGGTACGGCACACCGACGACGAGTCCGAGCTGGTCGGCTGGCTGCACGAGGCCGCCGACGGCGAGCTGCCGGTGGTGCTCAACCCGGCCGCGTTCACGCACTACTCGTACGCCGTCCGGGACGCCTGCGCGCAGCGCACCGCGCCCCTGGTCGAGGTGCACATCTCGAACCCGGCCGCCCGCGAGGAGTTCCGGCACACCAGCGTCGTGGCCGCCGTCGCCTCCGGCACGATCGCCGGCTTCGGCCTCGACTCCTACCGCCTCGCCCTCCGCGCCATCACCCGCCTCCTGTAGCGATCATTCGTCGCATCTCGTGGTCCCTGTGGACAGCGCGGCTACGTGACCGCCGGCGTGCACTGACCGGTTGTCCACAGGGACCACGAGATGCGACGAATGATCGCCCTGGAAGGGGGTTCAGCCGCGGCCCTGGTCCGGCTGGGCGGCGGCTGGGTTGGCGGCGTCGCGGACGGTGCGCCAGAGCTCGTTGACATCGCTGCGGTCGTCGGGCTCGGGGGATTCCACCCAGCCGCTCGCCCAGACGTTCTCGTCGTCGCGCTCGAACAGCGACGAGCCGAACGCGGCCGAGCCTCCGTCGTACCGGCTCTCGGCCGAGGCCGCGACATCCACTGGCTGCTGGGTTGTGCCCGGCACGGCGAGTGACCGCGCGTACTCCTGGGCGTTGATGATGCCCAGGTCCGCCTCGTCGCACAGCAGCCGGATCGCCGCCACCTCCTGGTTCGAGGCCATCAGCTCACGGACCCGGTTGTCCAGCTCACCCTGCGGCAGCGGCAGGTGGTGCGCCTGCGGCCGGTGGTGCGGCAGCCGCTGCGGGGTCTGGTAGGCAGCCTGGCCGGGCAGGTGTGGCGCGACCGGCGGCGCGACCCACCCGGGCGGGACGACACCCGGCTGCACGACGCCGGCCCGCGGCGGGGCCATGCCCGGTCGCGGACCGTACGACGGCATCGGCGCCGGCTGGTTGCCCTGGATGGGCTGGATGACGTTGCCGGGACCGGGAGCCGGCAGCTGCCAGGACTTCGGCGTCGGCAGCTTGAACGAGCTCCTGCCCTTGCGCTGAGCCTGCCGCACCCGGCCGATCACGGTCAGCACGACGACCACGATGATGACGATCACGGACTCCATCGCGTGCGACCTCCTGCTCGGTGCCGGCCCTCGGCCGGCCCTCGCAGCATCGTAGGCGCAGGGCGGTGCACGGCAGACCGCTACAATCTGCCATACCGCACATCAGATCGAAGGGTACTCACGCGTGGCAACGACCAACGACCTCAAGAACGGCATGGTGCTCAACCTCGAGGGACAGCTCTGGTCCGTCGTGTGGTTCCAGCACCACAAGCCCGGCAAGGGCGGCGCCGTGGTGCGGACCAAGCTGAAGAACGTGCTGTCCGGCAAGGTGGTCGACAAGACCTTCAACGCGGACGTCAAGGTGGACGTGGCGAACGTCGACAAGCGCGACATGACGTACCTGTACAACGACGGCTCGTCGTACGTGTTCATGGACTCCAGCGACTACGAGCAGATCCACATCACGCCGGAGCTCGTCGGCGACGCGTCGCACTTCCTGCTGGAGAACCAGGCGGCGATCGTCGCGGTGCACGAGGGCAGCCCGCTGTACGTCGAGCTCCCGGCCGCGGTCGAGCTCACCGTCGAGTACACCGAGCCGGGCCTGCAGGGCGACCGCTCCACCGGCGGTACCAAGCCCGCCAAGCTGGAGACCGGGTACGAGATCCAGGTCCCGCTGTTCCTGACCACCGGCGAGAAGGTCAAGGTGGACACCCGGACCGGGGAATACCTCGGCCGCATCTCCTGACATGTCGGCACGTAGCAAGGCCCGCAAACGCGCCCTCGACGTCCTGTACGAGTCGGAGGCGCGCCGCCTGCCCGTTGGCGGCACCCTCGCGGACCGGGTCGCCGACAACGACCCGCCGGTGACCGAGTTCACCGTCGCCCTCGTCGAGGGCGTCTCCGCGCACATCACGGCCATCGACGAGCTGATCGGCAAGCACGCCGTCGGCTGGACGCTGGACCGGATGCCGGCCGTCGACCGGAACATCCTCCGGATCGGCGTCTACGAGATCGTGTACGACGACCAGGTGCCGGATGTCGTCGCCGTCAGCGAGGCCGTGGCGCTGGCGCGCGACCTGTCCACCGACGAGTCGCCGGTGTTCGTGAACGGCCTGCTCGGCCGCGTCCTGGAGCTCAAGCCGACCCTCCGTCCGTGATCGGCTCGTAGTGCAGTACGACGGTCCGGCCGTCGCAGGGAGTCGAGCCGGCCAGCCGTAGCGGCATCCGCTCGACGGGTGCCGCGAACAGCCGCTTGCCGCCGCCGAGCACGACCGGGTGCACGGCGACGTGGTACTCGTCGATCAGGCCGCGCGCGGTCAGCGCCGCCGCGAGCTCCGACCCGCCGGTGAGCAGGATGTCCCGGCCGGGCTGCCGCTTCGCCTCGGCCAGCTCGTCGAGGTCGCGGATCACGCGAGTGTCCCAGCCGGGGTCGGTCAGCGTCCGGGACACGACCAACTTGGGCGTCGTCCGCCAGATCCGCGCGAACTTCAGGTCGTGCGGGTCGTCGGACATCGACTCGGCGTGCGGCCAGAACGACGCCATCATGTCCCACACCGCCCGGCCGTACAGGAGCACGTCGCAGCGGTCGATCAGGCTCTGGGAGTACGCGTCCAGGTCGGGCCCGAGCGACGCCCAGTCGAACTCCCCGTTCGGTCCGTCGATGTGGCCGTCGGCCGAGGTGTGCACCCAGTAGATGATCCTGCGCATCACGAGCTCCTTCAGTTCCCGGCGCCCGGTCGGGTGCCTTCAGCACCGGGTCGGAGCCGGCCGGGCCTTCTCGACATCGTCGTACGAGGAGATCTCAGCTCTCGGGGCGCTTGAGCGGGAACCACAGCTCGTAGCGGTCGGCGGGGAAGACGGCCTCGGCGTACTCGATCGGCTTGTCACGGGTGAGGGCGCGGCGCACCAGCCGCAGCACCGGCCGGCTGGACGGGATGTCGAGCCGGCGGACCTCGTCGTCGTCGGGGAGCCCGGCGATCACCGTCTCGTCGCCGGAGTCCGGCAGCAGCCCGCGGTCGGCGAGGTACTTGTACAGGCTGGACGCGAGGTGCTCCTCGGTCAGGTCCGCGACGAGGTCGGTGGGGAACCAGGCCCGTTCCAGCGCCAGCGGTACGTCGTCGCCGAGCCGCAGCCGTCGTACCCGGGTCGCGGGCCGGCCGTTCAGGCCGAGGAAGTTCGCCACCGGAACCGGCGGTTTCTCGTCGACCACGCACTCGATCGGCATCGTGCTCGGCTCGAGGTGGTGCTCGCGGATCGCGTCGGCGAACGAGCCGAGCCGGACGCGCAGCTGGAGCGGCTCCGGAGCGCGCAGGTTGCCGCGGCCGTGCAGCGTCAGCACCAGGCCTTCGCGGGACAGTGCGGCGATCGCCTGCCGGACGGTCATCCGGGCGACACCCCAGCGCTCGGCCAGCACGCGTTCGGCGGGCAGCGGGTCGCCGGGCGCCAGCTCGAGCACCATGTGCCGCAGCTCGTCGCGGATCGCCTCGTGCTTGGACACACCGGGAGTCCTCATCCGCGTCGCAATCTCCTGCCCGTCTCAAGCCCACGCCATCTGGTCTAGACCACAGTCTAGGCGACCCGACGGCGGCTGAGGGGAGGAGGGCACCAAAAAGGCCCTGCGCGAGGGCGCGCAGGGCCTCAGGATGTGCGGTCGCGCTGCTCAGTGAGCGGCGGACTCCTCTTCGACGGCGCCCGCGGCGTCGGCGTTGAGAACACCCCAGGCGATGAAGCGCTCGGCAAGCGTCGTCGGTGACTCGTCGTAGATCACCGCAAGAGTGCGCATGTCGTCCTGGCGGATCGACAGCACCTTGCCGTTGTAGTCCCCGCGCTGCGCCTGGATCGTCGCGGCGTACCGCGACAGCGGAGCGGAGTCGTCGTCCTCGAGGTGCGAGAGCGCCTCCAGGTCGAGAACCAGGCGAGGCGGCGGCTGCGACGCGGCCGCGGCACCGGCCGAGCCGGGCAGCAGCTCACGGATCGGAACACCGTAGAAGTCGGCCAGCTCGGCCAGCTTCTGTACGGTCACCGCGCGGTCGCCTCGCTCGTAGGAGCCGACCACGACAGCCTTCCAGCGCCCCTTCGACTTCTCCTCCACACCGTGGAGCGAGAGCCCCTGCTGCTGGCGGATGGCGCGGAGCTTGCCACCCAGTGTTTTTGCGTATTCGCTCGGCACGCTGGTATCCCTCCAGAATCGTTGGCCCCGGTTTTGCCGGGCCCCCCATGGTTACTCTGTGTGACAGTATGCGGAGAGTAAGGGCCGCGGTCAAGCGGGGGTCCTTACTGGGTTAGAGTTACCCCAGTCCGTACGTCCTTTAAGCCCCGTCCAGAGAGGCGGGAAAGGGGGAACGGTTGCGATGAGCCCTGCCTCAGACGCGGCTATCTCACAGCGCACAGTTCTGGACGCGTCCGACATCTCGCGGGCGCTGACCCGGATCTCGCACGAGATCCTCGAGCGCAACTCCGGCGCCGACTCTCTCGTCCTGCTCGGCATCCCCACCCGCGGAGTCGGACTGGCGCACCGTATCGGTGCCCGGATCGCCGCCGTCGAGGGACGGCCGGTGCCGACCGGTTCACTCGACGTGACGATGTACCGCGACGACATCGGCCGCAAGCCGGCCCGCGCGCTGGAGCACACCGACATCCCGCAGTCCGGCATCGACTCCCAGGTGGTCGTGCTGGTCGACGACGTGCTGTTCACAGGCCGCACCATCCGCGCCGCGCTGGACGCGCTCAACGACATCGGCCGGCCGAAGGCGGTCCAGCTCGCGGTGCTGGTCGACCGCGGCCACCGCGAGTTGCCGATCCGCGCCGACTACGTCGGCAAGAACCTGCCCACCTCGCTGGTCGAGCGGGTCTCGGTGCGCCTGACCGAGCACGACGCCGAGGACGCGGTGGCGATCAGCCAGGGCAGCGTCAACCGAGGAGGGGACCGGTGAAGAAGCACCTGCTGAGCGCGGGCGACCTGACCCGCGACGACGCGACCCTGATCCTCGACACCGCCGAGGAGATGCGGTCGCTGGCCGACCGGCCGATCAAGAAGCTGCCCGCGCTGCGCGGCCGCACCGTGGTGAACCTGTTCTTCGAGGACTCCACCCGGACCCGGATCTCGTTCGAGGCGGCCGCCAAGCGGCTGAGCGCGGACGTGATCAACTTCTCCGCTAAGGGCTCCAGCGTCAGCAAGGGCGAGAGCCTGAAGGACACCGCGCTGACCCTGCAGGCGATGGGCGCGGACGGCGTGGTCTGCCGGCACAACGCGTCCGGCGCGCCGCACCTGCTGGCGAACTCCGGCTGGCTGCACGGCAGCGTGATCAACGCCGGCGACGGCACCCACGAGCACCCGACCCAGGCGCTGCTGGACGCGTTCACGATGCGCCGGCACCTGGGTGGCAGCCTGGACGGCCGCCGGGTCACGATCGTCGGCGACGTGCTGCACAGCCGGGTCGCGCGGTCGAACGTGCTGCTGCTGTCCACGCTCGGCGCCCAGGTCACCGTGGTGGCCCCGCCGACGCTGCTCCCGGTCGGGATGAGCGCCTGGCCGTGCGAGACGTCGTACGAGCTGGACTCGGTGCTGCCGAAGAGCGACGTGGTGATGATGCTGCGGGTGCAGCGGGAGCGGATGAACGACGCGTTCTTCCCGTCGGCGCGCGAGTACAGCCGCCGCTACGGCCTGGACGCGCGCCGGATGGCGCAGCTGGCGGACGACGCGATCGTGATGCACCCGGGGCCGATGAACCGGGGGATGGAGATCAGCGCGGACGTGGCCGACTCGGCCCGCTCGGTGATCGTGGAGCAGGTGACGAACGGGGTCGCGGTGCGGATGGCGGTGCTCTACCTGCTGCTGTCGGGCCATGAGACGGAGGAGACGCAAGCATGACCGCCTACGTGATCACCGGTGCGAGGATCCTCGGTGGCGACCCGGCCGACATCGTCCTCGACGACGGCCAGATCGTTGCGCTAGGCAACGAGGTACGACGGCCCCGCGACGCCGAGATCGTGAAGGCGGACGGGCTGGTGGCGCTGCCGGGCCTGGTCGACCTGCACACGCACCTGCGCGAGCCGGGCCGCGAGGACGCCGAGACGGTGCTGACCGGGACCCGGGCGGCGGCGCTCGGCGGCTTCACCGGTGTGCACGCGATGGCGAACACCGACCCGGTCGCGGACACGGCCGGCGTGGTCGAGCAGGTCTGGCGGCTCGGTCGCGAGGCCGGCTACTGCGACGTCTACCCGGTCGGCGCGGTGACGGTCGGGCTGAAGGGCGCCCAGCTTGCCGAGCTCGGCGCGATGGCCGACTCCGCGGCCCGGGTGCGGGTGTTCTCCGACGACGGCCTCTGCGTCTGGGACGCCGCGCTGATGCGCCGCGCGCTCGAGTACGTCAAGGCCTTCGGCGGCGTGATCGCGCAGCACGCCCAGGAGCCGCGGCTCACCCAGGGCGCACAGATGAACGAGGGCGAGCTGTCCGGCATCCTCGGCCTGACCGGCTGGCCGAGTGTCGCCGAGGAGTCGATCATCGCCCGCGACATCCTCCTCAACGCGCACGTGGACTCCCGGTTGCACATCTGCCACCTGTCCACCAAGGGTTCGGTGGACATCGTCCGGCTGGCGAAGAAGCGCGGCCTGAACGTGACTGCCGAGGTGACCCCGCACCACCTGCTGCTCACCGAGGACCTGGCCACGACGTACAACCCGGTGTTCAAGGTCAACCCGCCGCTGCGCACCAAGGCCGACGTCGAGGCGGTCCGCGAGGGTCTGGCCGACGGCACGATCGACATCGTCGCCACCGACCACGCGCCGCACCCGGTGGAGGACAAGGACTGCGAGTGGAGCGCGGCGGCGTTCGGGATGCTCGGGCTGGAGACCGCGCTGTCCGTGGTGCAGCACGCGATGGTCGACACGGGCATGATGGCCTGGACGGACGTCGCCGACCGGATGAGCGTCCGCCCCGCACAGATCGGGCAGCTCGCCGACCAGGGACAACCCCTGGCGGCCGGTTCGCCTGCGAACCTCACGCTGGTCGACCCGACGGTGACCCGGACGATCGTGCCGGGCGAGTCCGCCTCGTTGTCCCGCAACACCCCGTACGACGGGATGGAGCTGCCGGGCCGGGTGGTGGCGACGTTCCTGCGCGGTGTCCCGACGGTGCTGGACGGAAGGCTGGCTCGATGAGATTTCTCGGTGGGGCGCTGGTCGCGGGCGGTCTGCTGACGCTGTGCTACCTGGCGATCCTGCACGGCTGGCGGAGCCGCCAGCATCGGCAGGGCGGGCTGGCCGCGCCGATGGAGCCGCCGGACGACCTGGTGCTGGACGACGCGGTGGAGGGCGTGTACGTCGCGACCACGACGGCGTACGACTGGCTGGACCGGGTCGCCGTGCACGGCCTCGGCGTGCGCAGCCGGGCCGACGTGGTGGTGGCGCCGGACGGGATCGCGATCGTGCGCAACGCGGCGCCGAGCTTCTTCATCCCGGCCGAGGAGCTGCTCGCGGTCCGCACCTCGCAGGGGATCGCGGGCAAGGTGACGGTGGAGACCGCCGGC
>WNFV01007962.1_pt1 | contig 13290 bp, 17 predicted proteins | sample 5400101 | NCBI WGS metagenome assembly WNFV01 (sample SAMN13153361, study PRJNA577476) | soil metagenome | isolation source: 115 cm soil or saprolite under grassland replicate 1 | place: USA:California | collected 2016-06-15
CCGCTTCGCTGCCGGCGGCGCCCGCCGACGCGAGTCCGCGCTTCTACGCCCGCGCCCGGCTTGTCGACCCGGCGGACCGGCCTCTCAGGGCGCGCGCGCTGCCCGCAGACCGCAATTTCATCTTTCACTACCCGTTTGCCGCGACACCCTGCTTTCTGCTGAACCTGGGCAGGCCGACCAAGCCTTTCGCGCGGCTGAAGACCGCGGACGAGCAAACCTATGAGTGGCCGGGCGGCGTGGGCGCGGACCACAGCATCGTCGCCTATTCGGCGATCTGCGCGCATCGGCTCACCTACCCCACCCGCGAGATCAGCTTCATCAGCTACCGCGGCGAGAAATCGGCCGGGAGCAGGTTCGCGCATGTCATCCACTGCTGCTCGGAGCACAGCCAGTACGATCCCGCCGAAGGCGCGAAGGTGCTCGCCGGCCCCGCACCGCAGCCCCTCGCCGCGATCCTTCTCGAGCACGACCGGGAAAACGACGGCCTGTACGCCGTAGGGACCCTGGGTGGAGAGCTGTTCAACGAGTTCTTCAGCAAGTACGAATTCCGCCTCGCCCTGGATCACGCTGGGCATGCCCGTACGGTGGTCGAGAGCCGCTGCGTCGTGAGCGAGCTGGCGCAGTACTGCAGGCAGCAGGTGAAGTGCTGAAAGCGGGATGATTCCCTGGCTGGAGCGCGACACGCCCTTCCCGCCGATCCAGTCTGCGCTCAGGGATCCGAACGGGTTGCTCGCGGCAGGCGGCGACCTGTCCTGCGAGCGCCTGCTCGAAGCCTATCGCCACGGCATCTTTCCCTGGTTTTCCGAAGGCGATCCGATCCTGTGGTGGAGCCCGGACCCGCGCATGATCCTGTTTCCCGCGGAGCTCAGGATTTCGCGCTCACTCGAGAAAACCCTGCGCAATCGTTCGTATGAAGCGCGCTTCGATTCCGCCTTCGACGAAGTCGTGGCCGGCTGCGCCGCGCCCCGCAAGGGCGAGCCCGGCACCTGGATCAGCGGCGCGATGAGCGAGGCCTACCGGGGCCTGCACCGGCTCGGATACGCGCATTCGGTCGAAACCTGGATCGACGGGGATCTCAGCGGAGGTCTCTACGGTGTGGCGATCGGCCGGGTGTTTTTCGGCGAGTCGATGTTCTCTCGCGCCCGCGATGCCTCGAAGATCGCGCTCGCCGCGCTGGTTGCACACCTCGAGTCGGCGGGCTTCGGGCTCATCGACTGCCAGATGCGCACGCGGCACCTGGAGACGCTGGGCGCGCGCGAGATTCCCCGGCGCCGGTTTTCCAGGTTGCTCGAAGAGTTGATACACTATCCGCACTCGCCGGGCAGCTGGTCCGGCGCATCTGTCGCGCAGGTGCGATGTCGAAGCTGAACGATCTGCCGCACGCCGTACTGCAGTTCTACGTGACTGCGCCCTACCCCTGCAGCTATCTGCCGGGCAGGATGGCGCGCTCGCAGGTCGCGACTCCCAGCCATCTGATCGGCACCGAGCTCTACGCGGACCTGGTGCGGCTCGGCTTTCGCCGCAGCGGCATCTTTACCTACCGGCCCTATTGCGATCACTGCCGCGCCTGCGTTCCGGTGCGCGTCCCGGTCGCGGAGTTTCGCGCCTCGCGCAGCCAGCGGCGGGCCCTGGCAAAGCACGCGGGGCTGCAGCACGCGGTGACGGCGCTGCGCTTTCGCGTCGAGCACTACTCGCTCTATCTTCGCTATCAGGCGAGCCGGCACTCCGGCGGCGGCATGGACCAGGACAGCCGCGACCAGTACTCGCATTTCCTGCTGCAGAGCCGGGTGAGCACGCGGCTGGTGGAATTCCGCGACAAAGGCAAGCTCATGATGGTGTCGATCGTCGACCAGCTGGGCGACGGGCTTTCCTCGGTCTACACTTTCTACGATCCCGACTCCGCCGGCGCGAGTTTCGGGACCTACAACATCCTGTGGCAGATCGAACAGTGCCGCCGCGCCGCCCTGCCCTATCTGTATCTCGGCTACTGGATCAAGGACAGCCGCAAGATGTCCTACAAGGCGCACTTCAGTCCGATCGAGGGTTTCATCGACGGCACCTGGCGAGCGCTCGCGCCCGAAGAGATACATTCCTAGACCGGGAGCCCGGTCGCGCCGCGGTAAAATGGCGCATGCTCTATCGCGTCGTCCGGCCGCTGCTGTTCGCGCTCGACCCGGAGACGGCGCACGGTCTCAGTCTCGGCTGCCTCGATGTCCTGGCGCGGCTCGGCGCCGCGTCGCTCGCCGCTTCCGCCGCGCCGCGCATGCCGGTGCGGGTGATGGGGCTGGATTTTCCCAATCCGGTGGGGCTTGCAGCGGGGCTGGACAAGGACGGAAGACACATCGATGGGCTCGCCGCTCTCGGATTCGGCTTCGTCGAAGTCGGTGCCGTGACGCCGCGGCCGCAACCGGGCAACCCCAGGCCGCGCCTGTTCCGCCTGCCCGAAGCCGAGGCGCTCATCAACCGCCTCGGGTTCAACAACGACGGCGTGGAGGTCCTGACGGAAAACATCCGTCGCTCGCGCTATCGCGGCATTCTCGGGGTCAATGTCGGAAGAAATTTCGATACGCCGAACGAGCGCGCAGCCGACGACTACCTGGCCTGTCTGCGCGAGGTGTATTCCTTCGCGAGTTTCGTCACCGCGAACGTCTCCTCGCCCAATACGAAAGATCTGCGGGCATTGCAGCGCCCCGATGAGCTCGATGCGCTCCTCGCCGCCCTCGCCGCGGAGCGCGACCGGCTGGCAAAGCAGCACGGAAGACGCGTTCCTCTGGCGGTGAAGGTCGCACCGGACCTGGACGAGTCCGGGATCGAGGCGATCGCCGACCGCGTCGCCGCCCGCGGCATCGACGCCGTCATCGCGACCAACACGACCGTGTCGCGCGAAGGGGTCGGGCACCTGCGCGCGAGCCGCGAGCCGGGCGGCCTTTCCGGTGCGCCGCTCAAGTCGCCCGCCACCGCGGTGGTGGCGAAGCTGCGGCGCGCGCTTCCCGCGAGGGTCGCGATCATCGGGGTGGGCGGAATCGCGAGCGCGGCCGACGCTCGCGAAAAGCTCGATGCCGGCGCGGACCTCGTCCAGCTTTATACCGCTCTGGTCTACCGGGGACCGGGACTCGTCGGCGAAATCGTGCGCGGCCTGGCGTCCCCGGAGCGCTCGCGATGAGCGGACTCGTCCAGCGGATCGATGCGCTGCTGCCGCAGACGCAGTGCACCAAGTGCGGCTACCCCGCGTGCAGGCCGTATGCGGAAGCGATCGCGAGAGGCGAGGCCGAAATCAATCAATGCCCGCCTGGAGGCGACGCCACCATCGGCGAGCTGGCGGCGCTGCTCGGTCGCAAGATCCGGCCCCTCAATCCCAAGAACGGCATCGAGCAGCCGCGCCGCGTCGCGCTGATCGACGAGGCGCGCTGCATCGGCTGCACTCTGTGCATCCAGGCCTGCCCGGTCGATGCCATCGTCGGAGCGCCGCAGCTGATGCACACGGTCGTGACCGAGCTTTGCTCCGGTTGCGACCTGTGCGTCGCGCCCTGCCCGGTGGACTGCATTGCAATGGTGACCGCGACGGGCGCCGATGCGACCTGGGACCGGGCCCGGGCGCACGCCGCCCGCGAGCGCTTCGAGCGGCGCCGGTCGCGGCACGAGCGCGAGCGCCGGGAACGCGCCGAGCGCCTGGCACAGCGCGCTCTCCAGGCGAAAGAAGATCCCGACACGGAGAAAAAGCGCGCGATCATCCAGGCCGCGATCGAGCGCGCGCGGGCGCGAAGGCGGGCGGTGTGAATCCGCAAAAACGCCGCAAGATCTTCGAGCGGCTGCGCTCGGCCAACCCCCATCCGACGACCGAGCTCGCGCACCGGACGCCCTTCGAGCTGCTGGTGTCGGTGGTGCTGTCGGCGCAGGCCACCGACAAGAGCGTGAATTCTGCGACAGAAAAGCTCTATCGCGTGGCCAACACCCCGCAGGCCGTGCTCGCCTTGGGCATGGAGGGATTGATCGAACACATCCGCACGATCGGCCTGTACCGTTCCAAGGCGAAGCACATCCTCGAAACCTGCCGGCTGCTCCTCGAGCGTCACGGCGGGAACGTACCCGAATCGCGCGAAGCGCTCGAGGCGCTCCCCGGAGTCGGCAGGAAAACCGCCAGCGTGATCCTCAACACCGCCTTCGGCCATCCGGCCATCGCGGTGGATACGCACATCTTTCGCCTCGCCAACCGCACCGGCCTCGCGCCGGGCAAGGACGTGCGCGAAGTCGAAGACAGGTTGCTGAAATTCGTCCCCGAGGAATTCCGCAAGGACGCGCACCACTGGCTGATCCTGCACGGGCGCTACGTATGCAAGGCGAGAAAACCCGACTGCCCGACTTGCATCATCCGGGACCTGTGCGAGTTCCGAAAAAAAACCAAAGCCTGAAGCTCGCGAAGCTTCAGCGAACGACGTGCAGCGAGCCCTTCTGGCGCGAATAAAACGCCGCGAGATCGGCCATGTCCTGCGAGTTGAGGCTGCCGACCTGAGCGCTCATGATCGGGTTCTTGCGCGCGCCCGACTGGTAGTCGCGCAGCGCCTTCAGCAGGTAGTCGTAGTGCTGCCCGGCGAGCCGCGGAAAATCCGGCCCCGCGGGGCTGTTTCCGTCGGGCCCGTGGCAGGCGGCGCAGGGCTGGGACTTCTGTTTTCCGGAGGCCGCATCGCCCGCGGCGAAGGCTTGCGCGCTGAAACACGCGAGCGCGAGGGCGAGGAGCTTCCTCATCTGCCCGCCTTTCCCGTGCCGCCATAGTAGGCGGCGAGGTCGGCCATGTCCTGGTCGGAGAGGCTTTTCGCGATTCCCCGCATGCTCGGATGGGCGCGGTCGCCCGCCCGGTAAGCTTGCAGCGCCTTGACGATATAGTCGGGAGACTGTCCCGCGATCATGGGCACCGAGTAGACCTCGGGGAACGCGGTCTTGTACATCGGGATGCCGTGGCAGCCGATGCACATCGAGTTCTTTCCCTTCGCGGCTTCGGCGTTTCCGACGGTTTGCGCGTGCGCCGGCAGGTATGCCAGGAGCAGAAGGACCGGCGATATTCTCACTCTTCGTTTCCGAAAGGCGTCTGGTACTGCGAGAAGGTCGGCCGATTCTATACGATGCGCTCCGCGAGGGTCAAAAACGGGTCAAACAGCGCTCCACTCCTTGTGCCACCGCCGCCGCGATTCGCTTGCGAACTTCCTCCGACTGCACTTTCAGTTCTTCGTCGCGGTTGACGATGACGCCCGCCTCGAGAAGGACAGCGGGCGTTCTCGCGGTCTTGAGCACGATCAGGTTATCGTAGTAGTGCACGCCGTTCCTCCGGTCGGCAAACGGCTTGTTCTCCCCCGGGATCGGATCGGCGTGATAGAGCGAAGGCGAGAAACCGGCATGGCGCAGCGCCTCGCCGATCGCCGAGGCGCAGGTGAGGCTTCGTTTGACCGCTGCGTTCTTGCGCGAAACGAACAGGGAAAATCCGGAATACCGGTCGCTGAACGCTCGCTCGACGCGGTCGTGCTCCCAGGTCTCGAGGAAATGCGGCTGCACCGAATCGTGGTGCACCGAAAGGAGAAAATCCGCGTCCGCCGCGGCGGCGGTGCGCTGCGTGAGCCGCGACATCAAGCCGTCGGCGCCGATCAGCAGGGTTGCCAATCCACGGCCGCGCACGGCGGACTCGATTTCCGCCGCAAGCTCGCGGTTGAAGTCCAGCTCGGGACGCCCGCGCGCGCTGGTCGCGCCCGGCTCCTCGATGAAATGTCCCACGTCGATGGCGACGACGGCCAGCGCCCGGGCGGAAGCGGCAACACACAGCAGCAGCGGAAACAATGCACGCACCGCGCGATTGTATACAATGAGGCGCAACCCGATCCGAGGATGGACCGATGCGATTCAAAGGCTCTGAAGCTTACGTCTCCACCGACGACCTCACGCTCGCCGTGAACGCGGCGATCACGCTGCAACGCCCCTTGCTGGTAAAAGGCGAGCCGGGCACCGGCAAGACCATGCTCGCCGTGGAGGTTGCAAAGGCGCTCGGGCTGCCGCTCCTCGAATGGCACATCAAATCCACGACCAAGGCACAGCAGGGCCTGTACGAGTACGACGCGGTGAGCCGCCTGCGCGATTCCCAGCTGGGCGACCCGCGCGTGCACGAGATCCGCAACTACATAATGCGCGGAATGCTGTGGCAGGCGTTCACTTCCGAGACGCCGATCGTGCTCCTCATCGACGAGATCGACAAGGCCGACATCGAGTTTCCCAACGATCTTCTGCGCGAGCTCGACCGCATGGAGTTTTTCGTCTACGAAACGAAGGAGCTCGTCAAGGCACAGCAGCGCCCGATAGTGTTCATCACCTCGAACAACGAAAAGGAGCTGCCCGACGCCTTTCTGCGTCGTTGTTTCTTTCACTACATCCGCTTCCCCGACAAGGAAACGATGGAGAGAATCGTCGAGGTGCATTTCCCGGGGCTCAAGAGATCGCTGCTTCGCGAAGCCCTCGAAGTGTTCTTCGAGGTGCGCGAAGTGCCCGGCCTCAAGAAAAAGCCCTCGACCTCCGAGCTGCTCGACTGGCTGAAGCTCCTGCTCGCCGAGGACATTTCGCCCGAGGCCCTGAGGGCCAAGGACCGCAAGACCATCATCCCGCCGCTGCACGGCGCGCTGCTCAAGAACGAGCAGGACGTCCACCTGTTCGAACGTCTCATCTTCATGTCGCGGCAAAGGTCCTGAGGTTTCGTGCCGTGCTTTCCGGATTCTTCGTCAAGCTCAAGGACCACAAGATCCCGGTTTCGATCAAGGAGTGGCTGACCTTGCTCGAAGCGATGCAAAAAGACGTGATCTCGCCTTCGATCGACGAGTTCTACTACCTGTCGCGCACCACGCTGGTGAAGGACGAGCAGAATTTCGACAAGTTCGACCGCGCCTTCGGCGAGTATTTCAGGGGCATCGAGTCGGTCGCCGGAGTCGAGCTCGACGTGCCGCTCGAATGGCTGCTCAAGCAGGTCGAGCTGAATCTTTCGCCCGAGGAGAAAGCGATGATCGAGGCGCTGGGCGGCTGGGACAAGCTCATGGAGGCCCTGAAAAAACGGCTCGAGGAGCAAAAAGGCCGGCACCAGGGCGGCAACAAGTGGATCGGCACCGCCGGCACCTCGCCTTTCGGCGCCTACGGCTATAACCCGGAGGGCGTGCGCATCGGCCAGGACGGGTCGCGCCACCGCAGCGCAGTGAAGGTGTGGGACCAGCGCGAATACCGCAACCTGGACGACTCGGTGGAACTGGGCACGCGCAACATCAAGGTGGCGTTGCGGCGCCTGCGCAAGTTCGCCCGCGAAGGCGCGCCGGAAGAGCTCGACCTCGACGCCACCATCGACAGGACCGCGCGCAACGCCGGGGTTCTCGACCTCAGCATGCGCCCCGAGCGCCACAACGCCGTCAAGGTGCTGATGTTCCTCGACATCGGCGGCTCGATGGACGACCACGTGAAGCTGTGCGAGGAGCTCTTTTCGGCGGCGAAGACCGAGTTCAAGCATCTGGAGTATTTTTATTTCCACAACTGTCTCTACGACTATGTGTGGAAGGACAACCGCCGCAGGCACTCCGAGCGGACCCGGACCTTCGACATCATGCACAAGTACGGGCACGACTATAAGGTGGTCTTAGTCGGGGATGCGACCATGAGCCCCTACGAGATCCTGCAGCCGGGCGGCTCGATCGAATACTCCAACGACGAAGCCGGCGCGGTGTGGCTGAAGCGCATGCTCGACGTATATCCTCGGGCGGTCTGGCTCAATCCCGAACCGGAGGAGATCTGGCCCTACCGCCAGTCGATCGGCATCCTCAAGGAAATCATGGGAGGGCGCATGTATCCCACCACCATCCTGGGCCTCGAGCGCGCCATGCGCGCCCTGGTGAAATGACGATGCGAGCGCTCGCCGTAGCCCTCGTTCTCCTCGCTTTGCTGATCGCCGCGCTCGACGCCGCCGCCGCGCGCCAGGGCAAGCGGCAGCTTTGGGGAGCGATCGCCTACGACATCAAGACGGGCTCCTACGGCTACGCCGTCGACCGGAAGACCAAGCGCGACGCCGAAACGGATGCCTTCCGCCAGTGCGGCTCGAACTGCGGCCTGATCCGGACCTTTCGGGACGCGTGCGCGGCGGTCGCGGCCAAGCCGACCCGCACGTCTTCCGACACCGGCGCATCCCGGGAGATCGCCGAAGCCAAGGCGCTCAGGAAATGCGGCGACAACTGCAAGATCGCCGTGTGGGCGTGCACGTCCGAGAAATGAGCTACGCCTGTCCCGGCGGCGGCGCGACTTTCAAGACTTCCTCCAGGGTAGTCAAGCCCATCGCGACTTTCATCGCGCCGCTGATCCTGAGCGGCTTCATGCCTTCCTTGTAGGCCTGGTCCCTGATTTTGGCGACGTCCGCTTCGGCATTGACCAGCCGCTTCACCTCCGCGGAAAGGAGCAGGATCTCGTACAGGCCGATGCGGCCGGTGTAGCCGGTGTTGCGGCATTCGAGGCAACCCACCGGCCGGTAGATGTACGCCGGACGCTTGGCCTTCCAGGGCGCGACGAACTCCTCCCAGCCGGGATCGCCATCGCGCTCGGCTTCGTAGGCGACTTTTTCCTTGCAGTGCCTGCACAGCGTGCGCACCAGGCGCTGCGCCATGACCCCGAGGATGGTCGAGTTGAGCAGGTAGGCCGGCACCCCGAGCTCGAGCAGCCGCGTGATCGCGCTGGCGGAGTCGTTGGTGTGCAGCGTGGAGAGAACCAGGTGTCCGGTGAGCGCGGCCTGCACCGCCATCTCCGCGGTCTGGATGTCGCGGATCTCGCCGACCATGATGATGTCCGGGTCCTGGCGCATGAGCGCGCGCACGCCCTCGGCGAAACCGAGCTCGATCGACTGCTGCACCTGCATCTGGTTGAAGGCGGGCTCGATCATCTCGATCGGGTCCTCGATGGTGCACACGTTCACCTCGGGCGTGGCGAGCGTCTTCAGCGTCGAATAGAGCGTGGTGGTCTTGCCAGAGCCGGTCGGCCCCGTCACCAGGATGATGCCGTTCGGCTGGGCGGTCATCTGCTTCCAGCGCGTCTTGTCGTCCTCGGAGAATCCGAGCTCCGCGAAGTCCTTGACGATCACCTCCGGGTCGAAAACGCGCATCACGAGCTTCTCCCCGAACGCGGTCGGCAGCGTGGAAAGGCGCAGCTCCACGTCCTGGCCGTCGGCGGTGCGCGTCTTGATGCGGCCGTCCTGCGGGCGGCGCTTTTCCACCACGTCCATGCGCCCGAGGATCTTGATGCGCGAGGTCATCGCCGCCATCACCGCCATGGGGATCTGGTATACCGGGTGCAGCACACCGTCGATGCGGAAACGCACCTCGCCCGCGTCGCGGCGCGGCTCCATGTGGATGTCGCTTGCGCGCTGGTCGAACGCGTATTGCCACAGCCAGTCCACCACGTGGACGATGTGCTGGTCGTTCGCGTCGAGCTGCTGGTTGGTCCTGCCGATCTCGACGAGCTGCTCGAAATTGCCGATGCCGCTGCGCTGCTCGCCTTTCTGGGCCGCGCCTTTCACCGATTTCGCGAGGTTGTAGAACTCGACCTGGTAGCGGCTGATGTCCAGGGGATTGGCGATGACGCGGCGGATCTCCAGCCGCAGCATCTGCCTCAGCTCCTTTTCCCAGTCCTTGACGTAGGGCTCGCAGGTCGCGATCACCGTCTCGCGCGTGTTCGCTTCGACCGGGAGAATCCTGAAGCGCGCCGCGTAGTGACTGGACATCACCTCGGTGACGGCGGAGAAATTGATCTTGAGCGGATCGATGTGGAAGTACTCCATCCCGGTCTGGCGGGCGAGCCACTCGGTGAGCCATTCGAGGGAGAGCGCCTTCTGCGGAGGCTTGCGGGAGCGCCACTTCTGGTCGGCTATCACGACAAGCGGGTGGTGGTCGCCGCGATGCAGCCTCCGGTCGGCGAGGAGCTTGTCCGCGTCCGCCTTGGGCACGAGGTCTTCGGCGACGAGGGCCTGGAGCACCTCGGAGAGCGTGAGGCGGTGGTCCCGGCTCGTTTGTGCGGCAGTCTGCATGGCCGGGAATATAGCCAGCCGCCGTGGAACGGGCAAGCATTTTGACTTTGCCGCCCGACTGCGCGATGCTAACCGCCCCAAAAACTCGAAACTGCGGAGGCCGAAATGACCATCAAAGTCGGCGACACTCTTCCCGACGGCAAGCTGTCCGAATCCACCGAATACGACGCGGCCGCGGGATGCCCGATCAACCCGCACGACATCAGCGTCGCGGAAGCGGCCAAGGGCAAGAGGATCGTCATCTTCGCCGTGCCGGGCGCGTATACGCCGACCTGCTCGGCGAAGCACGTCCCGAGCTACGTGAAATACTACGACAAGCTCAAGGGGAAGAAGGTTGACGAGATCTGGTGCGTCGCGACGAACGACGCCTTCGTGATGGCCGCCTGGGGCCGCGACCAGAAGGCGGGCGGCAAGATCCGCATGCTCGGCGACGGCAGCGGCGAGTGGACCAGGAAGCTCGGTCTCGAGCTCGACCTCATGGCGCGCAACATGGGCGTGCGCTCGCAGCGCTACTCGATGCTGGTCGAGAACGGAGTGGTGAAGAAGTTGAACGTCGAGGCGGCGGGGAAGTACGAAGTGAGCGGCGCCGAGGTGATGCTGGCGCAACTCTAAGCCCGCGAGTGGCGGGCGAGCTGTGCCGGATCGGCGCTAACCCGCCGAGGCCATGGGACTGCTGGTTCGTCGTCTGGTTCCGCACGGAGTCGGCCGCGTTCTCGCGTGGCCTGACACCGCATTGTTGGCCGGAGCGGTGATGCTCACCGCGGGCACTCCGTTCACCGCCAGGTTCACCGCGCTCGAGTTGCCGACACCCTCGACGTTGTCCGTCGCCCGCGCCGTTAGCATTTCCCTGGTCGAGTATCGTGCCGCTTCACACTCGCACAAAGGCCACGGCAACAAAGGCGCTCCGCATGCTCGCATTTCTCCTTGTCCTGTTCTTCTACTTCGTACGTCTCACTCAGTCCGTCTCGCGCTACCGCCTGCGCCGCTATCGAAAGCTCCATGAACCGATACGGATCGCGTTTCGCGCCCGGCCCAAGCCACCCTGGGTACGACGCGAAGTTATTCGCCTCAAAGCCCTCATGCGGGAAGCCGGTACTTGCCGGGCAATCGAAAAGAGCTTCAATCGACGTTTCGCCCGCAATAAACATATGACCGTCGGCCGAACCTTCGTCAACGAGCTGATCCGCAAGCATCACTATCAGATCGAACTGGAGCAACGCAGAATCAAAAACCATAAACCCCCGGCCCATGCCGAAGGGCCTTGTTTGGGGCTTGGACCTCACCGGGAAGGTTGACCTGAGTCAAACGACTCGCTCGGTGCTTGCCATCTTGGAGCACGCCAGCCGGGCCGCGCTTTGGCTCGAAGCACTCCAGAACAGATCGAGCTGGACACTGATCTTGAAACTCATCGAAGCCATCCAGCGCTACGGCAAGCCGCGCATCATCAGAACGGATAACGAATCGATCTTCACCTCGAAGGCGTTTCGCCTTGCACTCTTTCTGCTTGGCATCCGCCATGAGAGGATCGACCTCCACTGCCCCTGGCAGAATGGTCGCGTCGAACGCTTCTTCGGAACACCAAAAGAAAAACTCGATCGACTCGCAGTGGACTCCTTGAACGCGCTCAATCAAGCGCTCACCGAGTTCCGCATCTTCTACAACCACGTCCGGCCGCACCAGAATCTGAACGGGTAGACTTCCGGCCGAAGCGTGGATCGGTGTTGACCCGTACACGACAAGGGTCAAGAGCGAATACTGGTTCGAGTCCTGGGATGGATTGCTCAAGGGCTACTACCTGAGGATGTAAAACAAACCGGTACGCCAGGAAAAACGTCGTCCCGGACTGCGAACACGCCGTCCGGGACCTGCTCGTGCCGAGCGTGCCGATTAGATGAAATACGAGATGAAACCGCGAAATCGAAAGGAACTTGCAAGGTTTAGGAGTGGTTTGTGTTGATCCTGGTGGGTGAAATTTTTAAAAATCGCAGCGGCGTCTGCACAAACCCACTCGCGACAGGACACCTCGTCTCCGTGCGTCACGTCCTCGAGCACGCCGGCGGCAAGATCGCCGCCACCGGCATCCTCGCCGCGCTCGGGACGCTCATCGGACCGTAGGAGTCCTCGCGGCTACGATGGATGGAAGGAGACGATGAGGCAATCTTCTCTTTCCTCAGTACTCACCTTCATTCTCGCAAGCTCAGCATGATTGTATATACCCCAGAACGTTGGGGCTCGAATTCCGTAGTAGCCAAACTTGAGCCATGTCGAGCGCTTCTTAATGCCTCTCCGTCGCGCATCGAAGTAGTCCTGGTAAAAAACGAGCGCACGCTTCAGTGTTTTTTGTTTCTCTCCTCGAACGATCAACTGCAGCGGCTCCCTTTTGTCGATCGCCGCCCACGCGTTCTTGTCGAAGTCTTTGCTTCCGTATTCGATCATCTGCATGTCAGCACCTCAGAAGCCATGCGTCGCTTCACAAGCGAGCCAGAGCGCGAAACAAATCCCAAAGAGACCTTGCTTCACTCCCGGAATGGGACACGCCTGCGCCCCCTTCATGCATGCATCAAAGATAGCGCGGCAACCTGTGCCAGGCGGCTTTGGCGCCTCGGGCGGTAGCGGCTCAGGCGGCGTGACTATCGGAGTCTGCTTCTGAGGCGCAGGATTCGGGTCAAGCTCCGGCGGTATTCCGCTTGAACCAGATGGCTTACTACCTTGTGGAGAGCTACCAGGCGGAGGTACAGGCACCAGAATCGGTATCCCACCAGGTCCAATTATCACTGTGGCCAAACCTTTCGGATCAATTCTGCGGAGCGGATCATTCAACACGTAGGCAAATGTGTCGATGCCACCACCAAGTCCAATTGGATCGCTTTGAATATACCGCCCAATCGCCGGCGAGTAATCTCTCGCCATGTTGTAGTGCGTGAACGTCTCCCGGTCGAAGTACTGCCCCGGGAATCTTAAGTTGAAGACGAACGGAGTGCCGGTGTTGCCGGGATCGTCGTTGGGCAGGTCGCTGCCAAACGGCTCCTGGTTGTCCCACCGCCACACCGTCTGACCCTGTTGGTCTGCAATGAGTCGTGGTGTGTTCAGATGATCGGCGTGTATCGCAAAAATGTCCGTACCGCCCGCGGCATTTGGCTTCAACACCGCCACCGGCGTGTTCCCGAGCCATACGTATTCCCTGCGCGGCACACCGCTTGCGTCGTATTCCCCGA
>WNFV01006903.1_pt1 | contig 13288 bp, 13 predicted proteins | sample 5400101 | NCBI WGS metagenome assembly WNFV01 (sample SAMN13153361, study PRJNA577476) | soil metagenome | isolation source: 115 cm soil or saprolite under grassland replicate 1 | place: USA:California | collected 2016-06-15
GGCGCCCGACCGAGCAGATCGCCAACCCCCCAATCTCCGAGGCACGGCCGTCGCTCGGGGCGGAACCCCCACAAAGCCCACACCGCGCGGCGTCTCACATCAAAATACGCCCACGGAGTTCCCGGAAGACCCGTAATTAGAGCCCGACTGCCAGTGCCCGCTGCGCCTTCGAGAGCGCGGCAAGCGCGGTTACGGTGCCGTGGAGCCGCTGCGGGTCGGCAAAGAGGGGGCCGGACTCCGCGGCGTCCCAGGGACGTTCGCAGGCGCGTGCGGTGATGCGGAGCCAGGGGGCGCTCCTCCAGGAACCGTCGTCTCTCTGATCCGCCAGCAGCCCTCGGGCGAGTTGTTCGAGCCGCGGGGGCGACCCCGCAGCCGCCGTGACGGAGAGGAGGAGCGCGGCCTCCAGGCTGTCGGTGGGAGTCCATCGTGCAAGGGCGGGGGGTAGGGGTTCGGGGGTCCCCAGAGCAGCGAGGAGCGCGAGGCTCGCCTCGGTCGCTGGGAGCGGAGTGGACCACCAGAAGGAGTTCCAGAGTCCGTCGGGCCGACGGGCTCGCCGGAGCCAGGCGAGACCGCGGGCGAGGCTGTCCGCCGGCAGCCCATCGGGGTGAGCGCGCAGGGCAAGGAGGGCGACCGGAGTGATCTCGGGGTGGGACAGGCCCCAGGATCCGATGAGCGCGTCGGGCAGGAAGGTGGCGAAGCCGCCGTCCGGCTGCTGGTGGCGGGCGAGGAAAGTACAGGCCTCCGATGGGGCCGACTGACGTGCTGCGGCGAGGAAGAGAAGGGCCTGGGCAGTGGAATCCGCGTCCGGCTCCACAGCCTGGTTGTAGCCCCAGCCGCCAGCGGCGGTCTGGCGGTGAAGGAGCCAGCGGGCGGCGCGGCCGAGCGGTTCGGCGAGCGCCGCGCGGTGGGATGGGCCGAGCCCGGAGAGCCGCAGGCCGACATTGGCGGTGGTCCAGTCTGCCGAGGGGCCGGGTGGCAGCGCCCAGTCGGTCCAGGCGCCCTCCGCATCCTGCGCCGCGAGCACGAAGCCGAGGCCGCGGGAGACCGCGGCGGCGATCTGCTCCCCGAGCGTCATCGAGCGGCGGAGAGGTCGGGTCTCATGTAGACGGTGTAGGCGGGCCCGGCGGACTTCCCATAGGCGCCGATGAAGGAATGCAGTCGCGGCGGGCCCGCCTGCGGTACGGGCGGAGCCAGGGCGCGAGCAAGAGCGCGGTACGGCGCAGGATCGAGGCGGGAGGAGGAGAAAAGCCGCTCGAGCTCTGCTTTCGCCACGGTGTCGTCGCAGTAGAGGCAGTGGGCACAGAACTCGAGCTCCGCGGGCAGGCCGGGCTCCGCGCCGAAGCCGAAGGAGAGGACGGCGCTCGGGGTGGGATGGACGGCGTCCGCGCCCAGGAGTTCGGCCCCGAAGACGCGGATTCTCTCGGCGTCGGCTTCCCCGGAGGCGACGCGCGCGAGGCCCGTGTAGTCGGAGAGGCGGAGGCCGAAGGCGCGCAGATAGATCGCGCCGCGGACCTGCCCGCCCGGGGCGAGGGTCAGTGCGAGGCCCAGCGGAGCCAGGGCAGCGGGGAGGTGCGCCGCGAGGTCGTCCCAGGCTTCGGCACGATCGAAATGCGCGGCGAACCGGCGGAGGCGGGCGCTCCTCGCTGCCGGACCGCCCCAGCCGCCGTTCACGTAGACGCGCAAGCGCGGGGCGGCGCCGGGCGCGAAGGCGGCCCCGATCCAGAACGCCCCGGCGGGGTCGGCGCGGAGCCCGGGCGCGTCCTCCGGCGCGAGCTCGGCGAGGAAGGGGGCGAGGGCGGCGAACTCGACTTCGATGCCGACCAGTTCGGCCGCATCCCGCATGGCTCCGTGGGCTGCGCGCATCCGTGCTCCCCCCTCGGCATCGAACGGGCCCGGATCGGCGACGAATCGGAGCGCGGCGGGACGGGGGCCGACGGTCGTAGCGAACTGGATCGGCATGCCGTCCTCGTTCAGCCGTGACCGGCCTGTCCGACTCTCGCCGAGGGGAAAGGCGAGCGCACGGCGGCAGATGGCGCCATAGACGGCGCGGATCCGGATCGCCTCGGCGTCGAGGCCGAAGGCGGCTACGAGTGCGTCCAGTTGCGTCGCGACATGGGCGAAGGCGCCTGGCGCCGCCGGCCGCCGGACGGTCGCCGTGATCACTGCGTGTTGCCGCGGTCGCCCGGCCCGTCGTCTGGCCGCTCGAGCGTGATGACGATACGCGCAGGGGTGCGGCAGTCGAAGATCAGCCCCTGCGCCGGCATGAGCTCGATCCTCTCGGGATGGAAGCCCCGCTCGGTCACCTCCACTCGCAGCGCATCCGGCGGCCGGTAGCCCGAGAAGGCCCTGGGCGGATGAGCGACGGTGAGCTGGGCGTGTGCGTTGCCGTGGGCATTGGTCACCGAGTAGGTGCCGGGTCGCAGCACCCGCGCCGAGAAGATCGTGCCGCTGTCGAGCGTGGTGCTGTTGAACACTGGCGTCCTGTCTTCCGGATCGGCGCGGCGCAGGTTCACCGAGTAGCCGCCGCGCCCGCCTGAGACGCGGAACAGCGCATAGCCTCGGGGGTTGACGGAGAACCTCGCCTCCTCCTCGGCGGCGCAGCAGTCCGCGCCCGTCTCCTCCTGTTGCGGCAGGGAGCCGGCGAGCTTCGCCAGGTCGATGTCGGCGGCGGCCACGGGGCTTTCCTTGTCGACCGAGAGGTAGAACACCTTCTCGATCGTGTCCCCGAGCCGGACGGTGCCGCGGTATTTCCCTGGCTCCTCGAAACGGCGCGCCACGGCGCCTAGCATGGTCAGCGCGCCGCTGTCGAGCCCGGTCTGGGCGATGTTGGGGTCGATAAATGCTCTGCTCATGGCTAACCGATGTCTCCCGTGATGATCATTTCCTTGGAGTTCACGTTCGCATTGAGGTTGCGCAGCGGAATCTTCACCGGGATCAGCGGGCCGTCGGTAAGGATCGGATAGGGATCCTCGAACTCGTAGATCGGGTACTTGTTGGCGAAGTAGTCGGCGACTGCGGTCTCGATCTGGCCGAGCAGGTCGAACTGCTCGCCGATCAGGTCCTGCAGGAAGTCCTCGACTGAGTCGAAGACGTCGAGTACCGCCATCACGATGTCGACCACCGGCTGCAGGAAGGCCATGAGGAGGTCCTTCACCTCGCCCGGCAGCCAGCTCGGCAGCAGGTCCTCGATCGCCTGCTTGACGAGGTTCTCGAACAGGTTGCCGATCGTCGCCGGGACGTCGACTGGGTCGACGCTGACGAAATCGGGATCGACGAAGATCTGCCACTTGTTGGGCTTGCCGGCGAACTCTGCCTGCAGATCGGTCCAGCCCGGCAGGCGGCCCGGATCGATGAAGTACTTCGCCTTGAGGTGCGCCCGGACTTTGGAGATCTCGCTGACCAGCCCGGAGAGGTTCAGCGGGATGCAGATCGGTCCGCCGATCGGGATGTCGGGGATGCCGACGAGGCACCCGTTCCAGGGATCGGGGATGATGCAGAAGCCGGGGATGGTGAAGCCCGGGAAGTCGAAACAGACCTGCAGCGTCAGCGTGTCCCAGACCACGTCGAGCGCGTCGATCTCGATGGTTCCGTCGTCATTGAGCTGGATCGAGCCCTTGTCAAGGTGCAGCGCCACGGAATAGCTGGCCGAGAACGGGCCGAAACTGGCGCTGCCGGGGGGTGGCGCGAAGGTGAAGCCGTCGCGGGCGAGCTTGAAAAGCTCCTCGAATGCCTGCTCGGAGGCGGCCAGCGTCAGGTGGCTCATCTTTCCTCCTTACGGCGACACGGTCATGGTGATGAAGGCCTTCAGCTGGTCCTCCTCGATCGCCGGGTTGTGCGGCACCGGTGGGTTCGGCGTCGGCGAGAGCGAGACAGTGCCGAGGCCGAACAGTGGGAAGTCGATGAAGAAGGTCTGCAGTGGGATGGCGAGCTTCTGGCGCAGGAACAGGGTCACCGCGGTCCGGATGTAGCATTCCATGTTCGCCTCCAGGCCGTCCGGCTTCACATCGACGATCTCCACGCCGTCGACCTCGCCGACCAGCCGCTCCTCGCCGTTGATGAACGTGTGCACGGCATGCGCCGTCGCGAAGACATCGAGGCAGAAGCAGAGGAGCTTTCCGGGCACCGGGACGAGCGGCGGAACCTCGTGCTGCTTGTCCCGGCCCGCCGGGCCGGAGGGCGTGACCGGGATCGCGTCGAGCACGTCGCGATCAGGGCAGCGGATGCCGCCGCAGATCTTCAGCTCGAGGGCGAGCTGCTGTTCGTTCAGCTTGGAGCCGAGCTCGGGTGGCAGGCTGATGACGTTGCTCGGGTGGAAGTCCACCTGTGCGCGGACCACCTGCGCACAGAAGCCGAGGCCGACCGGCGGGGAATCCGCGCCGATCACCGGCAGATAGGACAGGATGGTGAAGATCGGGTTGCCGAACTTGGTGACATCCGTCGTGAATTCCAGGATCTGGCACCAGAGCTCGCGGTTCGCGGCGACGTCGGGGGTGGCGTAATTGAAAAGAGATGGCCGCTGCCGCATGATATGGCGCCCGATGCGGTTCACGCCCTCTTCATGAATCGAAACGAAGAGGTCGCAGTTGTCGGTGAATGCCATTAAAACCCTCCCCGTCGGAACCCGATGTTCTTTTCGGCGGCGGTTCGCAATTGCGTCAGGATCGCTACGTTTGCCTACGCGTCTAGGCCTTCCGGCCAGAAATGTACCGCAGGCTATGGATGGCGAGAGTCAGCTTTCCCGAGGAAAACTTGGGTAGGTACTCTACCATTAGTCCGGTCATTCACGAAGCTGAGGTTTCGCGATTTTGCGATAGGTGCACATCAGGCTTGTAGGGCGCCCAAAACTTGATCTTGGGCGGGGCTGGGGCAGGCTGCGCTGGCGGTAGGGATCGGGCCGGATGTCGATGGCCAGTTCGCAGTGTCCGCGTCGCAGCTTCTGCGCAAAGACGTGCCCGGTGGATGATGTGATGATCTGTGCCGTCTTCTCCGTTCGCAGCCCACGCATCGATCTCAGCCGGTGTTTGAGTCGGCCATAATCAGCCTTGATCGGATTGTCCGCGTACCGCTCGACGTGATGCCACGCCGACGGGATCAATTCGTTGAACACACCGGGGGTAGATCGCGGCGGCGTCGGTGACCTCGGTGGGCGTCGCCTTCAACGTTGACAGCGCACGTCTTCGTAGATGACGGCTTTCATGACTCCTCCATCTGGCCGCGGTGGTTGCCGCGGCGATCACCAGTACCGCGCCAACCAGCCCTGTCGGCTGCGCTGGTTGGTGTCGAGGCGGTGGTGGCCGGGTTGGTAGCACCGCTACCGGAGTGGGCTAAGGCGTGTCCTGCCGATCTTGCGGGGTTTGGTGGTCCACTATGCCTCGGTGGTCGGTCGGGGTGAGTTGACGGACAAGGCGTGGGCGGCGATCGAGCCGGTGCTGCCGGCGCCGGCCAGTCGTCGGGGTCGGTGGCGCGATCACCGGCAGGTCATCAACGGGATCCTGTGGAAGTTGCGGACCGGGGCGCCGTGGCGGGACCTGCCCGAGCGGTATGGGCCGTGGAAGACCTGCCATGAGCGGCTGCGCCGGTGGACCGCGGATGGCACCTGGGATCGGATCCTGGCGCGGGCGCAGGTCTACGACGATGGCCAGCCAGTGGAGTGGGTGATCAGCGTGGACTCCTCGATCGTGCGGGCGCACCAGCATTCGGCTGGGGCCCGGAAAAAGGGGGCGTCCGAGGCTTCGGCCCGGCCGGCGCGACGGTGGGTGCGCAAGACGGTGAGGCGATCGGCCGGTCCCGCGGTGGGCTGAGCACGAAGATCCACCTCGCGGTCGATCGGCGTGGCCGCCCGCTGTCCATCCTGTTGACCCCTGGCCAGGCCGGCGACAACCCGCAGTTGCTGCCGCTGCTGGACGCGATCAGCGTCCACCCGCCCGGCCCCGGCCGACCTCGCAAGCGTCCGGAAATGCTCATCGCCGACAAGGGCTACGCGCACGACCCGACCCGACGGGCGCTGCGCCGTCGGCGCATCCGCCACACCGTCCCGGAATGCTCCGACCAGGTCGCCCGCCGCGCCGGCAAAGGCCGCGCCGGCGGGCGACCGCCCGACTTCGACGCCGAAATCTACAAGCAGCGTAACGTCGTTGAACGCTGCTTCAACCGGCTCAAACACTGGCGCGACCTGGCCACTCGCTTCGCGAAACGCGCCAGCATCTACCGCGCCTGCCTGGTCCTTATCGCAGCGCTGATCTGGCTCCGATGATCGACAGGACACGCCTTAGTAGGTAATCGGCCGACCTATCTATATCGGCGGAAATCGGCTATATTGGTCGATCTTGAGCGAAGTGATCAAGGCTGTGAGCTGCGGCCCGCGTCTCTCGGTCTACGGATCAGAAGGTTAGACATCCCATGGCGTTTGGTTGTCAAGCAGCGGCTTTCTGATCTTGTTCGGCTGGTGGCCATGCGGTGGTCTCGTTGTAGGGTGTTCCAGTTTTGAGGCAGCCGTGGAGGATGCCGACCAGGCGGTTGCCGAGTTGGCGGAGCGCGGCGTGGTGTCCGGCGCCGCGGGCGCGGAGTTGGTCGTAGTAGGCGCGGGCGCCGGGTGAGGCGCTCAGGGCGGCGAAGGCTTGCCGGTTGAGGGCGTCGATGAGTCGGTCGTTGTGGACATGGCGGGCCATCACGGTCTTCTTCTTGCCGGACTGGCGGGTGATCGGGCTGGTACCGGCGTAGTTGCGGCGGGCTTTCGCGTCGGCGTAACGGGTCTTGTCATCGCCGAACTCGGCAAGCACCCGGGCGCCGAGCACGACACCGAGGCCAGGTTGGCTGAGATAGACCTCAGCGTCCGGGTGCTGGGAAAAATAGGCATCAACCTGCTGTTCCATCGCCGCGACCTGGGTGTTGAGGACGGTCAGGATCGCGACCTGGGCGCGGACGGTGGCGGCGTAGGCGGCCGCCACCACAGGCGGCTGGCCCAGGTGCGCGGTGCGCAGCGCGTCGCGGATCGCCTGGGCCTTCGCGGCGCGGTGGTGACGGCGGGCCTGCTTGAGCGCGGCGTCGATCTCCTCGAGGCTGAGTGCGGCGGCGGAGACGGGGTCGGGGGCGGCGGCCAGCAGTTGCAGGGCGTCGGTGGCGGTGAGGTCGTCGAAGGCGACCAGTGCGGCCGGGAAGAACTCCCGCAGTGCGTGCCGCAGCCGCAGTAGGTGACGGGTGCGTTCCCAGATCAGTGTCTTGTGTGCGCGGGTGAGGACCTTGACCGCCTCGGCCTGCGCGCTGTCGCCGGCGACCGGGCGCAACTGGTGCCGGTCGGTGCGCACCATGTCCGCCAGCACGTGCGCGTCCTTCGGGTCGCTCTTGGCCCCGGACACGCCGTGACGGTCCCGGTAGCGGGCCACCTGCAAGGGATTGACCGCGTAGACCTGGTAGCCGGCCGCGATCAACGCCTGCACCCACGGGCCACGTTCGGTCTCGATCCCGACCACCACATCGGCTTCGTCGACGCCCTCGCCGAGATGTTCGCCGATCATCGCGTGCAGCCGGGCGATACCCGTGACACCCTCGGGCAGCTTGGCCCGGCTCAGCAGCCGACCGGCCTCGTCCTGCAGTTCGACGTCGTGGTGCTCTTCGGCCCAGTCGTCCCCGACGAACAGCAACGCATGCTCCGATTCCATAGTGGACAGTACCGTCTGGTGAGCCTGCGGGAGAATCACCGGCGACCTAATAAACGAGTGCTCACGCCAGGATCAGCGGGCACGACATCCCATCAGCGGTCTCGTCTCCCGACCACCGGCAGGGGCACGATCTAACCTAAGGACTGCAAGCGTCCAGGGTTCGGGAGTGCTCACCCACCAGCGGCTACCGGACCGAGTATGACTATCGCCCTACCCGGTAGCTCACCCCGTTAGCTCTTATTAGGGGTTCGAGTCCCTTCGGGCGCGCAACATTATCATGGGTGTGACCTGCGGAAACGCGGGTCATGGTTCGTTCAAGATCTGTCCACCGTGGACTCCAGGTGCTCATAGGGTGCTCGTCTGTTTCGGAATTGTCTGTGCTGGGGTCCGTGGTGGCGTGCTGCTACGGGCCGACCAGTCTTGATCTTGGCCGGCCTGGTGCGGGGTAGCCCGCGCAAGACCACTCCAGCCGCTGCCCGAACCGATCACCGATCCGGACCAGCTCGCCCGCCTCGACGTCCGCCGACGTGACCATCTCGGCGGAATCCTGCGCGAGTACGAACATGCTCCCTGAACTGCTCGGATGACATGTTCGGCAGGTACCGCGCTGGTGGCCGGCTGCCACGCCGCCCGCAGCCTCGGGGTCCGGTTCGCGATCCGCCGGGCCAGCCCGTTCATCGTCGCCCGGCTGCGCCAGAGCGGTCTGTACGACACGCTCACCGCCGACGGTGAGGCCCTCAATCCGGCCTTCGTCTACCGCCACGAATCGTGGCGGATCCAGGCGAGGGGGCAGCGAGCGCTGCGAGAACGTCCGCGTGAGAACCAGTGGCGAGGCCGGCGTCCACGGGGAAAGATGCCGGCCTCCGAGTCGGTGCAATCACAACTTGCCGTTCACCGCGAGCCCGCACATGTGCACCGCGGCCATGTGCCTCGTGCCTGACCCGCCGCGCCTCCGCGGCGCCATCCCGTCGTCGGCGTGACCGCAGGGCCGCGCGGCCGGGCGCGATGCCGCGTCGCCGGAGCTCCTTACATGAGCCGAGCGGGCCCGAGCCGGACACATGGTCGTGTCGCGGCACCCGATTCGCCCGGGGTGTTCGGATAGTAGGCGGGTCGCTACGGTGGTCCCATCCGCAAGGGCACGTTGGCTGGCGCCGTCGGCTTGGCAGCCGGGCGCAAGCCTATGGCGGCCGGCTGCAACGGCGAAGGGTTGTTCGTCATGACGGGTGTCAGATCGATCGAGGCGGTCGCGGCTGGCCTGACGGCGGCTTTCGCCGTGGGTGATCTGGACCAGTTGGCGCCGCTGTTGGCTGCGGAGGTCCGGTGGGGTGGGGACGAGGACACCGAGCAGACCTGCCACAGTCGGGCGCAGGTGCTGGCCTGGTATCAGCGGCTGCGGGCTCAGGGTGTCCGGGTCCAGGTGCTGGGGACGCAGATCCGCGGTGACACGGTGGCGCTGCTGATGGCGGTGCAGTGGCCCGACGGCTGGGAGGATGCCGGCCATCGCAGATCGACGCAGGCGCAGGTCTTCCGGATTCGCGACGGCCTGGTGGTCGACATCCGCGACGACGTCGACCATGTCGCCGACTCCGCGGTGTAGCGGGGCATCGCCGCCGGGTGGGCCGTGTTCGGGCGTCAGGGGCGTGGCTGGCCCGCTGCGCTCAGGGCGTGGCGCAGGCGCGTGGCGTCGGGAATGGGTCGGCGGCCAGCGGGTGTGTCGTAGAGGCGGCAGGCCAGGCCAGCCGGCGGGGACTGTTGCCCGAACGGGTCGACGCCGTCGATCAGGAACGTCGGCGAGCCGGGGAAGCCCCGCTCCCGGGCGTGGACGTCGTCGGTGATGACCGTGGTGCGCACGGGCTGGCTGGGCATACCGAGTTCGGTCAACATCTTGCGGAGCAGCTCGGCCGCCCCGGCCTCGTGAGGGCAGTCGGGTATAACCAGAAGCTCGACCTCCATGCCGCCATCGTGACACCCGGTCCAGGCGATCGGCACGGGTGGGACAAACCCTGACCTGGGGGACGGCCCTTGTCTCGCCGTGGCGCGTTATGGTCAGCTGTGTCCGCGTCCGACCTCCCGCCTTCGTCCTCGACCGGTCGGGAGTTCTCCGACGAGGCTGCCCGGGATGCTCTGGCCGCACTGCCCGGGCCGTATCTGCCGTGGGGCTCCGGCGCGATGCGGCCGGCTGGGCTGGTGACCCTCTGCAACGACATCGTCCTCAACGGGCGGCGGCGGGTCGTCGAGCTCGGCAGTGGTATCAGCACGGTGCTCCTGGCCCGCCTGCTACGCCAGCGCCCGCCGCTGGGCGGCTTCCGCCTGGTGGCCGTCGAGCACGACGCCCGCTGGGCGCGGTGGGTCACCGAGCAACTCGACCGCGAGGGCATCGGGTCCGGCGTTGCGGTGGTCCACGCGCCGCTGGCCCCGCACCCACGCGCCGAGCCGGATCTGAGCTGGTACGACGACGCCGTCCTGACCGGGGGCTTGCGTACTGCGCTGCGGGGCGACCCCATCGACCTGCTCCTGGTGGACGGCCCACCCGCCTACGCCGCCGGCCACGGGCTGGCGCGCTACCCCGCCATGCCCGTTCTGTCTGACTGGCTCGCCCCAGGCGCGACCGTCGTCCTCGACGATGTTGAGCGGCCCGGGGAGCAGGAGGTCCTGCGACGGTGGGAGCGCGAGACCGGGCTCGACTTCGACCGTCGAGCCGAGCAGGCCGGCGTGGCCGTGGCCAGGGTCGGCGGCGCGGGCCCGGCCACCGGCCCTCACCACGGCTGAGCAGCGGGGGACTGGTGGGGAGGGAGTGCGGCCGGCGGGAGGTCGGGCGAGTCGCCGGCGTGGTCGACGCTAGACGTGGTTATGGTCGGGCGCGCCTTCATCCATGAGGTCCGCCGCGGGCACGACGAGTTCGGAATCGACGCTTCGGCGAGGCTACGAGTCGCCGTCGCTGGCTCCTTCTAGTGGATCGTCCACTGTGTTCGGACCATGGGTGTGACCGGTCGGGCTGAGGTGGGCGCCCACCTCACCCAACCCGGCGTGCGTGAACCAGCCGGCGGTAGACGGCGGCGTACCGCCCGGCCACAAGGCCGGCCTCGAAACGCCCGGCGTACGCGCGGCCGCCGTCGAGGTCCGTGCGCTGCTCGCCGCGCAGGACGGCGGCGATACCGGCCGCGAGCGCCCGGGGGTCCTCGGGGGCCACGAGCAGGCCGCGACCCTCACCCAACGTCAACGGCAGTCCCTCCACGGCAGTGCCAACGACCGGCACACCCAAACCCATCGCGACGACCGCCGACTGCGACCACGCCTCCTCACGCGACGGTACGACGTGCACCGCCGCGCCGGCGACATAGCGGGCGGGATGGTAGGTCCAGCCGGTGAACCGGACCCGCTCGGCCAGTCCGAGTTCGTGGGTGCGCCGCTGCAGCCATGGTCGCATCGGCCCGTCGCCGACGAGGTAGCAGTAAGGCAGTTCGCCCAGCTCGTCGGCGAGCAGCGGCAACGCCTCGACGAGCACGTCTGGACCCTTGTCTTCGCGGAACCTGCCGGTGAACGTCAGCCGGGGAGTGTCCAGATCGGGCCACGGCGCGGCGTCGAGCCCTTCGACGGCCGAGCGTCCCTCGTGCACCAGACGCGGATCCAGGCCCAGGGACGCGGCGAAGGCCCGCGCCGCCGGGCCGTGGGCGAAGAAGGCGGCCAGCCGCCGCGCGGCGGCCTTCGCCGCCGCGCTGTGATCGCCGTGGGGCCAGGTCACCACGTTGTGTTCACTGGCCACCAGCGGCGTACCGCTGCCCTGCAGGGCAGCGGCGGCCGCCCACCACGCGCCGAACATGTGGGCGTGGACGAGGTCGGCGTCGACGAGTCGGGGGCGCAGCCAATCGACGAAAGCATCGTCTGGCGTCCACTGTAGCCGCCGGTGCTCGCCGGGGGAGAAGGCATCGGTCGTGGCGCCGTAGCGGCGGGCCACGCCCATGCCCGCCGCGGTGGCGTCCCCGGCCAACAGCAGCGACGAGTCGATCCCGAAGCCGGCCAGGGCCTGCGACAGCCGCAACGCGGACAGCTGAGCACCACCCGGTTCCAGCACACCGACGATCCGAACAACGCGCATCACAGACCCTGACCCCGTTCGCTCATAGACACCGCACCACCGTGCCTGACCTCAGCATGTCCACACCTCAGCATGTCCACGCTGCTGCGAGACCTCCCGCTGCCCGGCCTGTCTCACCGCACCCGCCGAAGCTGCCCGCGTGTGCCATCGCGGACCGCAAACCGTGTACAGGCGTCTTCGAGACCTGTCAGGGCGGCGGGTCGGTGAGTTCGGATGGGCTGATGTGCAAGGTCGCGAGCAACCCGACGTTCTTTTCTAGATCGACGCGCTGCGGGAGCTGCCGGTCCACCCACTGCGCCCGGGCGTGCTGTCCCCGATTACGCAGAATCTGAAGGATCTTATCCTTGTCGACCTCTGTCATGCCTGTGGGCTCCCTAGTGGTACGGGCACCTCAATGAGGACGCCCGGTAGGGCCAGACCGAACCCATGGAGCCGGTTCAGGTAGCACCAGCGGTGCCTGGGTCGTGGTTCATGGGTCGGCTGGCGGGTTGTCGTCGGTGCGCCGCCGATGGGCCTGCTCGTCCATGGCGAGGCTGCGGCGTTGCCCGGCGGAGAACGGCGTCGCTCGCCAGTCGACGCGGTCGCCGACCAGAGGGTGGCGCTGCTCAGCCACATCCGCCGGCGTATGGCTGAACAGGCCAACCCGCGGTGCCGGCGCTTGATCGGCGCGCTGTCCGGGGGTGGGTTCCGAGGTGGGATGGCTCATGCGGCTCCTGTAGGTGCAGGTCAACGATGACCCCGGAGTGGACTTCGGAGTGGACTTCGGGCCGGTCGGCTGGGTCACACGTCGCGTACCCGCAGAGAAGATCAGCCATCACACTACCCACCGGTGCGCCCCGCCCCATGGGTAGGCGTGCAGGCTGACGGCTGACGCCGGCCCAGGGCTCGGCGTGCTCTGGCAAGGTCGACCGGGCGCTCGATGGCTGCGTTGAGCACGACCACGACGATGGTGGCACGGCGCGGGTATCCACGAGCGAAGGGTTTCAGCGGCGCCTGGTGCGAGGAGGCGGAGGTGATCGATGGCCACCGACATGGCCACCGGCCGCCGGTGCGCCCCTTTCGACATCAGCGAATCGTCCAAGACCGGCGCGTCGCTGCCCACCCCACCGCCGGGCAGCCACGAGCAGGCTGGTCGTGGTAGGGGTGGTGGTGGAAACGACGCTGGAGCGTTTGCGCTACGGCCTTTCGTCGCTGCGGGGTGGACGTACCAGGTCTCGGTAGCGGGGTGCGCTGGCGCCGTAGATGCTGAAATTGAGCCGACCGTCGGCGAGGCTCATGTCCCTGTTGAGGCTGCTCCGCATCGCGATCGCATGCATGTCGTTTTGACCGTCGTCGGCCCAGTAACAGATCGGGCAGGTGGTGCACCCTGTTCGGTAGCCACAGCAGGCACACCGAGGCAGTGAGCCATTCCGTGTAACGGCGTGTAGCAGTACGTAGCGGCTACTCGGACACGCCGGGGACGAGCCTCCCAGAACAGCACGAAGCTCCCTGGTACGACTGTCTCGCTGAAGATCGTCGATACCGCCGGGGGCCT
>WNFV01006905.1_pt1 | contig 13285 bp, 11 predicted proteins | sample 5400101 | NCBI WGS metagenome assembly WNFV01 (sample SAMN13153361, study PRJNA577476) | soil metagenome | isolation source: 115 cm soil or saprolite under grassland replicate 1 | place: USA:California | collected 2016-06-15
AACGCAACAGGCAACGCTCGTCACCGGCGTCAAGCGTGACATTGCATTGCTGCGGCGCATCCAGGGTCAGGCCGGCGACGCCGTCACGGTGCTCGACGTTTCCCTCCATCAGAATCGCGAAGATCTGCTCCGATTGCTCAAATCCGGAGTATCGGTGCGCTATTTCGACCATCACCACGCCGGCGCGCTCCCCCGGCATCCGCTCCTAGAGGCTCACATCGACGAGGCAGCCGACGTGTGCACCAGCATCCTGGTGAACCGCCACCTCGGCGGTCGATACCGGGCTTGGGCGGTAGTGGCGGCATTTGGAGACAATCTCACCGGGCCGGCGCGAGCAATGGCGCTCCAAGCCGGCTTGGACGTGCAGGCCACAGCGGCCCTGGAGAGACTCGGAATCTGCCTCAACTACAACGCCTACGGAGATTCGGTCGAAGATCTGCACTGCCATCCCGCCGAGCTGGCCGAGCTGATGAGGCCTTTCCGCGACCCGGTGAGCTTTATCGAGCAAACCGGGATTTATGGGAAGCTTCATGCCTGCTACGAAGAGGACATGGCGAAGGCGCGCCGCGCGGCAAGCCGCCGCGGCGCGGCAATCATCGTGTTGCCGAACGAGCCTTGGGCCAGACGTGCGGTTGGTGCCTTGACCAATGAACTCGCTCAAAGCCGCCGCGACACCGCGCTTGCAATCTTGTCGCCAAAAGCTTCGGGCGGATTTACCGTGAGCGTACGCGTGCCCGCCGATGGCCTGGTGAGCGCCGCGGAGTTTTGCGCCGAATTCGAAACCGGCGGCGGTAGAAAATCGGCCGGTGGGATTAATTATCTGCCAGAAGCCGATCTGGACCGTTTCGTGGCGCGCTTCGAAGCGCGTTTGGGGAGGCTATGACGATCTCGGGAAAGAGCTTTAAAGTGCACCTCTAGGCCTGGTAATCATGACTGGCAGGGGCGATCGGGGACCGCCAATGAAGCCTGGATGCTCCAGTTGAAATACTTCGAGGATGCACCTGGAGCTTGAGGCTTAGATGATCTACATTGATTGAATGAAGCCGTTTGTTTCGAGGCCCAGGCTATGGACTGCGGGATGCGGCCCAAAGTGCCCACCTGCATGCTACCAGCGCTCTGAAATGTCCCAAAATCACCCATACCACACTCATACGCGAAGCCCGTTATTTGTTCGCTGCTCGACAAATATTTAGCGGCCGCCGTGGCAGCTCGATGGCGTCCTTTCTGGTGCTCAAGGGCCGAAATATGCGTCGTCTTAATTACGTACCAGCCAAAGCTGCGGGAGCGACTCTGCTTTTATCCAGTGGAATCTGTTTCGCAAGCTTTGGCACCTCTTCACTGGCCACCGGAGCTCCCCAAAGCCCTTCTCCCAGGCGCGAGTCTTTACTTTTCGGAGAAGTCGAACACGGTGCTCGATTTTCACGGCAGCGTCCAAGACCCCGATCTGGTCATGTTCATGGCTGGAAATTAGTACCGTGTATTTCCCGATTTGCTGTTGACGTTCCGCGAGTGGGTGAGGAGGCAACCCGGCCACGGGGGTGTCAAGGTCGACCGGACTTTCTACGCCACTACGCCGCCCGGCCGCTTCATCGATGCCATTCAGTCCGGACAGCTGATGTTGGGCAATTTCTGGATCGATGTGCAGCCCGACAAACTCTGGGCGGACGTCTTCATGACGGGAGCGCGGGAGCAACTTCGGCTGCTCAACGCCCACTATATTGAGGGATGGTCGATTTTTGCGCGTAATAGGGGGACAGTCTTGCTGGTGCGGACAGGCAATCCAAAGGGTATCCACGGGGTTTCGGATTTGCTGCGGGACGATGTCCGCGTGGCTATTTTCGTCCCCGATGCAGGAGCCGGCTTCCTTCGAGAGCTACTCCAATACCTTACGGGCACAAGGCGGGGCGCAGTTCCCCGATCTCCTGCTCAAAAAGCCGAGTACGATTTCGCCGGCCATCGTGCATCACCGCGAAAACCCGCAGTTCATCTATGACGGGAAGGCGGATGTTGCGCCCATGTATTACCACTTTGGCGATTACCTAAAGACCCGTCTGCCGCGGGATTTCGACTATGTGTCTCTCCCGGCGGAGGGCAATTTTCGCGATGAGCTTGCGATTTCGACGATCCGCAACGCGCAGCACAAGGCGGCGGCAGCGGCGTGGGTCGAATTCATACGAAGCGATGCCGCAGCGACCGTGGACCGTGTATACTCGGCACGGCTTTGACTACGCTTCAAACGAGGAACGCACACGAATAGTGAGGGAAAAATGATGACGACCAACAGTAATATGGCAGTCAGATTCAGCTGCGCCGCGATCATCTTACTGGCGCTTATTGGCCCCGAAAGCACGTTCGCTCAAAAGCCGGCCGCAAAAGCAGTGCGACCGTTGGTGTTTGCGGCAAATGAAGGCGCCGCCGGAAACGTCGATGCCGACGAAATTGCGCGTCGGTACGCTGGTCTGAAGCAGGTGATGGAAAAGGCGACCCGGTCCCCGATTTCCCTCGTCGCGGTGCGCGACGCCACCGTGCTTCGGAACTCTTTGCAAACCGGATCTTATGCGCTGGTCATGTCGCGTCCGGTGGATCCCCTGGCGGAGGCGGTCCGTGACTACGGTTACCGCCCGGTAGTGGTGGCCAAGGAACCCAGTCAGGCGCTATTTATCGTTCCCAGGGATTCGCCGATCAGGACGCTTGCGCAGGTCCAAGGGAAGAGCATCGTGACACCCGATCGCTATTCCTGGATGTGGCGGGTAGCCGCCGCCACGATGCGGGACAACAACCTCTCCCTCACTCAGCAAAACGCGCGCAGCATGCGTGACCAAGCTGCGATCGGCTCGTCGTTGGAAAATGGATTTTTCGAGGTGGGCGTGGTCGCCTCATATTCCGGAGTGGGACGTAATTGGGAAAAGAAAGGCGGACGGGTGATCGGAAGAAGCCGAGATCTTCCGAATATGCCCCTTATTGCGTCGCCCAAGTTTGCTGCCGCCCAGATTGGGAGGCTGCGTGTCGCGCTGATTGCACTGGATTCGAGCCCAGAGGGAGCGGCCATATTGAAGGAGATAGGCGTGACCGGATTCAAAGAAGCTGAGCCCGCCCAGTTTCTCGATTTACTCAAGTGGCTTGGCGAGCTCGAAAAGCCGAAACAATAATCGCCTAAGATCTAGGCAGGCGTCTAGCTAGACTTTCAGCAACGAAGCTTCGTGGTTTGTATCACGGACAATCGGCGCAATCCTTTCTAACACGGGCTGCTGTTTGATACAGAGATCAAGTATTTTATTTTCATGGCCGCCACTTCCAGAAGTGTCAGCAAAAAGGCTGTTTCCAATAGCGTCCATAAGCCGAATTGTATCGCATAGCGGCTAGCGCTCAAGACCTGAGCGATATAAGGTGAATCCAGCGCGCCTGGATTTCGCGTCGTACATTGCCACATCAGCGTGGCGTAAAAGGCTCGCCGCATCGCTGCCGTGTTCGGGAAAAAGCGAGATCCCCAAACTTGCTCCAATTTCGGAAAGCTTGTCTGCGATCAAAACAGGCTGCGACAGAACATTTAAGAACCTATTGGCCGCCGTCTCTATGGCCGCCACCCGTGTCGATGATTGCGAGTCGACCGCCAATAGCAATAGGAGCGCGAATTCGTCGCCTCCCAGGCGTGCAACTGTGTCCGATCCGCGTGCAGTCTCGCGCAGGCGGCGAGCGGTTTCCTGCAGGACCAGATCGCCCGCGTGATGACCCATGCTGTCATTAATCTCCTTGAAACGGTCAAGATCAATGATGACCACCGCAAAACACTTGCTCTCGCGCCGTCCCAACTGGATGGCATGCTCCAGGCGGTCACTGAACAGCATGCGGTTCGGGAGGCTGGTGAGGCTATCATGCAGCGCTAGGTGCTCTAGCTCTTTATTGAGACGAGCTAGTTCCTGGGTGCGCCCCTGGACCCGTTGTTCCAGGTCCTTATTGAGTTGAGTTATTTCGCGTTGTACGCGACGCTGTTCTTCTACGGCGATCTTCAGTTGTTGAGACATTTCATTGAAAGCGCGAGCTGCCTGAGCCAGTTCGTCCTTCCCGCGCACGTCTATTTGGTAGCCAAGGTTTCCCTGCATCAAGCGGCGCGAACCTTCCTTCAGCGCGTCCAATCCTCGCGTCAGATACCAGCCGAGAAAGAACGACAACAATACGACTAGGCCCATCTCGATCCCGGCAATCACCAATGTCTGGACTCGTGCCCGGTCGAGCGTGGCTTCAATCGCATCATGTGAAAAGCCGATTTCCACCGTTCCGTACGTCACGCCTTGGACCGCTATTTCGTGTTGGGCATCAAAAATGCCATTGCCGATATTCTGCTCGTTTGCTTCAAAACGTCCGGTATGCGATGGAATATCGCCTCCCTGCGCCAGCGTGCCTCGAGTTCCGCGCACGCGCGCGTAGACGATTCCCGGATTGGTCAGCACTTCGGACACCAAGCTCTTAAGTGAAGCAAGGTCCATCGACAACACAGCCTCTTTGGCGGCGGTAGCGAAAAGCCTCGCTACCGTATCGGCGCGTTTTCGGAATTCTTCCTCGTTGGACGTCTTGAGAAGATTCAGGCTGCTATAGATCAGGATGAACAATAGGACCGCCTCGATGAGCGCAATTCCGACAATGGTCTTGATGCGGAAAGACATAACTCTATTTTGGGAGGATGCGTTCCAGCGTCCTGAAGTCCAATGCGCGTATGTCGTCGTAGTCCTTGTCCCGCGCGGCCACTAGGCCTTGGAAGCCAATTGCCCTGAGCAAGCCGGAGCCTCGGGGCTCCTGGTCCAGGGTAGTCAAAGCTTTTTGAAGTGTCCTGGCGATTTCTTTTGGGACGCGCGGATGAGCGGCAATCGCATGTGGCGTATACCCTGGTGTGCGCCACAATACGCGCAGTTGCTCGCGCACGGATGGCTCCGAGTTTTCGAAGGTTCTCGCAATGCCTCCGCCGGCTGGGAAAAAACCTTTAGCCACCGACAGGTAGACCGATTCGTGCGACGAAACGTACCTGGGCTTAACGAGAATCCCTCTAGTCTTCAACACAGCCAGCGGCAATATGCTTGCTCCGAAAGCCCTCGGTCCCGGCAAAGCCACTTCCGCACCGTTCAGCTCCACAATTTCATTGTAACGGCTGCTCTTATGTACGACGATGATACCCACGAGTTTCTGTCCTTTTTCCTTGGCGAGAGCCCGATATCCGGCTAAATCGTGAAAAACCACGTAGTGATAGGGATTCATGTAGGCAAAGTCATATTCACCGGCGGCCAGGCGCTGCTCGAAGGTCGGGATGTCTTTAGCGGTGCGGAATTCGAGCTTTAAAGAAATTTTTTCGCCCAGATAGGAGAGCATGGGCGTCCACAGGTACGCGAGTTCGCTGGCAGACTGTTGCGGCACTACTCCAAAGCTAAATTGCGCCGCCACAGCCGCAGCGGGCAGCAGGGCAAGCACGGGCAAAGCGAAAGAAAATACTCCGCCCACGAAGCATTGATACCTTTGCTCGGAAATATTGCCTCCTGCCCTATGCAGAAAAACTTTAATAATACACGGCAATTCGTCGTCCATTAATGGCTTCGACATTGCTCCTCTCAAAGTAAAACGATGCCGACGCGAACAAAGTCCGTCACGCCCGCTACCTCGGCCGCGTGTGATTTTGGAGATCTGCGGAATATTCCCTTTGAGAAGGAGAGGTCCGCCTGTTACTCTGCGAACAAGCCGGCCCCTCGTTCGCATACGCATGCATCGGGCAAGGCGAGGATCTCAGGGAGGGGATGATCATGAAAAGAATAGTAGCGGCACTATTTCTAGCAACGTCCGCTAACTTGGTTTTTGCGGCGCAGCCGCCCATCACCGGCTCGCCGACGGTCGATTCGCCGCCTTTGTTGTCGTGGGTGCGGGACACCACTCCGGTGCTGCCCGACCTCACCGAGCCGACCGCCAACCGTTTGAACGACGTCCATGGGCAGGTGGATTGCTCCGCGGTGGATCTGGTCTTCACCACGTCCGGCAACTATCACATGGCGTTGCGCGACCTGTGGCAGAAGGTGCTGTTGCCTAACAACGGCGACGTCATCAGCACTTATATCTACTCCACAAGCCCGCCGATCGGGAAGCAGCAGATCGTCAACAAGAACCTGACGGTCGGCAATATGGCGTTCAAGTGCCGGCCCGGCGTCGCCGTCGCGCCGCTCGCCGAGCTCAACCAGCTGAAGCCCTTGGGATTGATGGACGGGACTCCCGTTGCGATCATTAAGAACCAGGGGAACGTCATCCTGGTCAAGAAGGGCAATCCCAAGCACATCAAGACCGTCTGGGATCTTGGTCGAGCGAACGTGAGGGTGGTGACGCCCAACCCGCTGACGGAGCCCGGCTCGTTCTCCAACTACGCGGGGTCCATCTACCAGATCGCGTTGAACAGCCAGAACACGGCTCCGGACGGCATGACCGCCGACCAGCTGTTCAACAGCATCTTCAACAACGAGACCAACCCGGGCGGCGGCCACGACGTCGACGAGGACACCGAGCCCGACAACAGCAGCAAGACCGACAACGACGACAATGGCGACAACGGCAGGCACTCCGGCGACATGAACCACCAATACGGCAAGTGGCTGTCGGGCTCGATGATCCATCACCGCGAGGTGCCCTGGTCGATCGCCTACGGCCACGGCGACGCCTCGGTGATCTTCTACCACCTCGCCCTGCACGCCGTGAGGACATTCCCGGACCTGTTCGAGATCGTGCCGCTGGGTGGGACCGTGGACGCCCCGCAGCCGCTCCTTGGGAACACAGTGGCGACGCTGTACGCGGTCCCCGTCATGGGGACCCTGAGCGCGCGGCAGCTCGACGCGCGCGCGCGGCTGATGAGCGCCTTGCAGTCCTCGGACTTCACGCTGATACTGCAGAGCCACGGACTGACGCGCCCCTGACCCGGGACGAGTCGACGAGCGCTCCGGTCCGGGACCGATCCCGCGGGAGCGCTCTGACGTCCGTTTGAGGGCCCCTGAGTTTGTAAAGTACATACTCGCCCTTCTAAGTGAACCAAGGTCCATCGACAGCACAGCCTCTTGGGCGGCGGTAGCGAAAAGCCTCGCTGCCGTATCGGCTACCTGGGCGGCATCTGATCAATGAACTCGCGCGGGCTCCGTCACGACAACGCTATTGGATCCTTTCGCCGATGGCTGCCGGCGGATTTACGGTGAGCGTCCGCGTGCCCGCCGATAGCACAGTGAGCGCAGCGGAATTTTGCAGCGAATTCGAAACCGGCGGCGGCAGAAGATCGGCGGGGGAAATCAATTACCTGCCCGAAGCCGAGCTGGATCGTTTCGGGGCTCGCTTCGGGGCGCGATAACGCCTCGACAACCCCGTCACCTTGTCATGCGAACCCTGCGCATCGCTATGGTTTCAGCGCCTCGTTCTGCCTCGCGGCGGGAACGACCTGAAAAAAGATCTCGTCCTCCCTGATCATGCCGAGCTCGTAGCGGGCCCGTTCCTCGATCGCCTCGACCCCCTGCTTCAGGTCGCGCACCTCGGCATCGAGGGCGCTGTTGCGCTGCCGCAGGCGGGAGTTGGCGTCTTTCTGCTCCTGCACCTGGCGCTCGAGGCTCCATACCCGGAACCACCCGCCTTTCCCGAGCCACAAGGGATACTGCAGGAGGATTACGAAAGCGGCGAGGGCAAGGGCGAGCGTTCTCATCTCAGCTGGTAGAAAGCGTCCCGCCCGGGGTAGCCGACCGCGTCGCCGAGATCTTCCTCGATCCGCAGCAGCTGGTTGTATTTCGCCACGCGGTCCGAGCGCGACAGCGACCCGGTCTTGATCTGGAGCGCGTTCATCCCGACGGCGATGTCGGCGATGGTGGTGTCCTCGGTTTCGCCCGAGCGGTGCGAGATCACCGCGGTGTAGCCCGAGCGCTTCGCCAGCTCGATCGCGGCGAAAGTCTCGGTGAGCGTCCCGATCTGGTTGACCTTGATGAGGATCGAGTTGGCGATGCCGAGCTGGATTCCCTCGCGCAGGATCTTGGTGTTGGTGACGAAGACGTCGTCGCCGACGAGCTGCACTTTCTTTCCGAGCCGCTCGGTGAGCGCGCGCCAGCCGTCCCAGTCCGATTCCGCCATGCCGTCCTCGATGCTGACGATCGGGTACTTGTCCACCCAGCCCGCGAGGAGATCGCCGAGCTGCGCCGACCCGAGCTTGTGCTTTTTCGAATCGAGCAGATACTTTCCGTCCTCGTAGAACCCGGAGCTGGCGCAATCGAGCGCGAGCGCGACATTCGTGCCGGCGTGATACCCGGCGCGCTCGATCGCCTCGAGCACCAGCTGCAGGGCCGCTTCGTTGTTCGGCAGGCTCGGGGCGAACCCGCCCTCGTCGCCGACCGTCGTCGACAGGCGCTTGCTCTCGAGAAGGCCCTTGAGGGCGTGAAACACCTCGGCGCCGCAGCGCAGCGCCTCGCGAAAGCTCGCCGCGCCGACCGGAACGATCATGAACTCCTGGATGTCGAGGTTATTGCTCGCGTGAGCGCCGCCGTTGATCACGTTCATCATCGGCACCGGCATCTGCATGCCGCCGGAGCCGCCGAAGTAGCGGTACAGGGGCAATCCGGACTCCTCGGCAGCCGCCTTGGCCACCGCCATCGAGACCGCAAGGATCGCGTTCGCGCCGAGCCGCGACTTGTTCTCTGTGCCGTCGAGCTCGATGAGCGTCTTGTCGATGAAGCTCTGCTCCTGCGCGTCCAGGCCCATGATCGCCTCGGAGATCTCGGTGTTGACGTGCTCGACGGCCCTCAGCACGCCCTTGCCCGCGTAGCGGGCCTTGTCCTTGTCGCGGAGCTCCAGCGCCTCTCGGCTGCCGGTCGACGCTCCCGAGGGCACGGCGGCGCGGCCCATCACGCCCGATTCGATCAGCACGTCCGCCTCCACGGTCGGGTTGCCCCGCGAGTCGAGAATCTCCCTTGCGACGACGTCCACGATCGAGCTCATTTACCCGCCCTTCTTGTGCGTCTTGAGTTTTTGCTCGGCGAACCCGCCCCGCTTGACGAGCGCATCGAGCTCTTTGAGCGTGCTCAACAGGTCTTTCATGCGATCGAGCGGCCAGGCGTTCGGGCCGTCGGAAGGCGCCTTGTCCGGATCCGGATGGGTTTCCATGAAAATCCCGGCGATTCCGCTCGCCACCGCGGCGCGGGCAAGCACCGGAACGAATTCGCGCTGGCCGCCCGAGGACGTTCCCTGCCCGCCCGGGAGCTGCACCGAGTGCGTCGCGTCGAACACCACCGGGCAGCCGGTCTCGCGCATGATCGCGAGCGAGCGCATGTCCGACACGAGGTTGTTGTAGCCGAACGAGGCGCCGCGCTCGCACACGAGGATGTTGTCCCTTCCGCTCGCCTCGCGCGCTTTCTCCACCACGTTCTTCATTTCGGCGGGTGACAGAAACTGGCCTTTCTTGATGTTGACCGGCCTGCCCGCGGCGGCGACGGCGTGGATGAAATCGGTCTGGCGGCACAGGAACGCCGGGGTCTGAAGCACGTCGACCACGCCTGCGACTTCGGCGACGTCTTCCTTCTCGTGGACGTCGGTCAAAACCGGCACACCGACTTTTTTCCTGACTTCCGAGAGGATCTCGAGGCCCTTGTCCATGCCCAGTCCGCGAAACGATTTGCCCGAGCTGCGGTTGGCCTTGTCGTAGGAGGATTTGTAGATGAACGGGATTCCGATCTGTCCGGAAATCTCCTTCAGGGAAGCCGCAGTATCGAGCGCAAACTGGCGCGATTCGACGACGCAGGGGCCGGCGATCAGAAACAGCGGGTTGTCGAGACCGGCGTCAAAACCACAGAGCTTCATGCCGCGATGGCAGTTTTCGTCCTGCTGACCTGGTATTGCAGGGCGGCTTCGACGAAAGCCGTGAACAGCGGATGGCCGGCGCGCGGGGTCGACGTAAACTCCGGATGAAACTGGCAGCCGATCAGCCAGGGATGCGAAGGCAGCTCGATCATTTCGCACAGCTGCTCGCGCTGGGTGACCCCCGATACGCGCAAGCCCTTGTCCTTCAATCGCTGCACGTACTGGTTATTGACCTCGTAGCGGTGGCGGTGGCGCTCGTTGATCACGTCCGCGCCGTAGACCTTGCGCGCAAGGCTCCCGGATTCGAGCGCCGCGCCTTGAGCGCCCAGGCGCATCGTCCCGCCGAGATCCGACTTCTCGTCGCGGCGCTCGATCCGGCCGTCGCGGTCCTGCCACTCGGTCACGAGCGCGATCACGGGGTGCGGCGTGTCGCGGTCGAATTCGGTCGAGTTCGCGCCCGCGAGGCCGACGACGTTGCGCGCGAACTCGATCACCGCGAGCTGCATGCCCAGGCAGATTCCGAGATACGGGACCTTGTTCTCGCGCGCGAACTGGATCGCTTTCATCATGCCTTCGACCCCGCGCTTGCCGAAGCCGCCCGGAACGAGTATCGCGTCCACCCCTTTCAACAGCGCGCCGGCGCCTTCCTTCTCGATCGCCTCCGAGTCCACGTAGCGGATATTCACTTTGCTGCGCGCGTGGATCCCCGCGTGGACCAGCGCCTCGTTGAGCGACTTGTAGGAATCGGCGAGATCGACGTACTTGCCGACCATCGCGATGGCGATCTCGTGCTGGGGGTGTTCGAGCGCCTCCACCAGCTTCTTCCAGGCCCTGAGATCGGCGGGCTTGGCGATGATGGCGAGCTTGTGGCAGACGATCTCGTCGAGCATCTGCTGGTGCAGCATCCAGGGAATCCTGTAGATCGAATCCGCGTCCCACACCGAGATCACGGCGTTCGCCTGGACGTTGGTGAACAGCGCGATCTTCTTCTTCTCCTCGTCGGGGATCGGCCGGTCGGAGCGGCACAGCAGCGCATCGGGCTGGATCCCGATCCCGCGCAGCTCCTTCACCGAGTGCTGCGTGGGCTTGGTCTTGATCTCGCCCGCGCTCTTGATGAAAGGCACGAGCGTCAGATGGACGTAGCAGGTGTTGTGCGCGCCCAGCTCCAGGCCCATCTGCCGCACCGCTTCGAGGAACGGCAGCGACTCGATGTCGCCCACGGTGCCGCCGATCTCAACGATCGCCACTTCCGCGTCGCCCGCGCCGCGCGCGATGTACGATTTGATTTCGTCGGTGACGTGCGGGATCACCTGCACCGTGCGCCCGAGGTAGTCCCCGCGGCGTTCCTTCCTGATCACCGAGTCGTAGATCTGGCCGGTGGTGAAATTGTTGTTCCGGTGCATCCTCGCCGACTGGAAGCGCTCGTAGTGGCCGAGGTCGAGGTCGGTCTCGGCGCCGTCCTCGGTGACGAACACCTCCCCGTGCTGGAAAGGGCTCATCGTGCCGGGATCGACGTTGATGTACGGGTCGAGCTTGAGGAGGGTGACCTTGATGCCGCGCGATTCGAGGATCGCGGCGAGAGACGCGGCGGCGATCCCCTTCCCCAGAGAGGAAACCACTCCGCCCGACACGAACACATACTTGGCCATCTGGGAACGGGGAGATGGGATGGACGATGATACATGAATTCATCGCCGCGCTCAATTCTCCGTAAAGCCCGACGCGCTCAAGCGCGCGGCTTTACGTCTGCGCGATGGAGCAGGCGCTTTGACTTGGCATATGCTTCCTCGCTACCCCGGCGCGCCGCTCATCGCGCAGTCGCGCGCGAATGGATTCGCGTGTCACATGCAGGCACCCGGGTTGGTTATCATATCGGCCGGAGGAGAGAGCGTCGATGCAGAGGATCTTCGCCCCCGAGGCGATGCTTGCGGAGGGCTGGAGCAACGACGTCGTCATCGACGTGGACGACCGGGGCGACATCGCGGCGGTGCGCGCCCGGCAGGTCCCGGGCGCGGCGGAAACGGCCGGCGGACCGGTCATCCCGGGCATGGCGAACGTCCATTCGCACGCGTTCCAGCGCGCCATGGCCGGACTCGCCGAGCGCATGGGATCCCCCGAGGACAGCTTCTGGACCTGGCGCGAAGTGATGTATTCGTTCCTGAAGCAGCTCGGCCCCGATCAGGTCGGGGCGATCGCCTCCCAGCTCTACTGCGAGATGCTGAAGAACGGCTACACCGCGGTCGCCGAATTCCACTACCTGCACAACGCGCCCGACGGCAAGCCGTACGCGAACCGCGTCGAGATGGCCGAGCAGCATCTGCTCGCCGCGCGGCAGACGGGGATCGCGATCACGATGCTGCCCTCGCTCTACGCCTACGGCAACTTCGGCGAAGAGCCGCTCGCGCCGGCGCAGAAGCGCTTCGCCGGCAGTCCCGATTCGATTCTCGGGATGGTCTCGGCGCTGAAAAAACAGATCGGCGACAACCCGGACATGCGCTTGGGCGTCGCGCCGCACAGCCTGCGCGCGGTGAGCCCCGCGATGCTGAAGGACCTCGTCGCCGGCGTGTCCGCCATCGACCGCAAAGCGCCGATCCACATCCATCTCGCCGAGCAGATCAAGGAAGTGAACGACTGCCTGTCCTGGATCGGGCAGCGCCCGGTCGAATGGCTGCTCTCCAACATGCCCGTGGATTCGCGCTGGTGTCTCGCGCATTGCACTAATATTTCGCAGAGCGAGGCGGAAAAGCTTTCCGCGAGCGGCGCCGCGGTCGGCCTGTGCCCGACCACCGAAGGCAATCTGGGCGACGGCATCTTCCCTTTCTCGCGCTTCCGGGACAAGCGCGGGCGCTGGGGCATAGGCGGGGACAGCCACGTCTCCCAGACCCCGGTCGAGGAGCTGCGCTGGCTGGAATACGTGCAGCGCTTGGCGGCGCGCCGGCGCAACATCGCGGCCTCGCCCTCGCAGCCCTCGGTCGGCGCGACGCTGTGGCGCGAAGCCGCGGCCGGGGGCGCCCAGGCGCTCGCGCGCCCGATGGGCGCGATCGCGCCGGGCGTGCGCGCCGATCTCGTCGTCCTCGACACCGACCACATCAACCTCGTCGGAAGGAGCGGCGACCGCCTGCTCGACGCGTTCCTCTTCGCCGGCGACGGCCAGATGGTCAGGCACGTGATGGTCGGCGGCAAATGGGTCGTGCGCGACGGCCGCCACGCCGACGAAGCGGCGATCGCCGCGCGTTACCGGCGGGTGCAGAAGCAGCTCTATATTGCGCTGTAGCGACCCGCGTTAGCCTGGGGCCGACCTGGTTTCCCGGCTAATTCCGCAGCTCCGGGCGGTTCCTGAAGTGCTCGAGCGCTTCGGGATTGGCGAGCGCCTCGAGGTTCTTCACCGGCCGGCCGTGAACGACGTCGCGCACGGCGAGCTCGACGATCTTGTTCGACTTGGTGC
>WNFV01016290.1_pt2 | contig 13283 bp, 6 predicted proteins | sample 5400101 | NCBI WGS metagenome assembly WNFV01 (sample SAMN13153361, study PRJNA577476) | soil metagenome | isolation source: 115 cm soil or saprolite under grassland replicate 1 | place: USA:California | collected 2016-06-15
CCCAACAATCCCCATCTGTTCCCCCTCCCCAGCCCCCCCAACGAAATGTCACAAGAAAATAGCAACTAAAATGGAAACAACTTCTAAACCGAGCAGCAGCCGAAGTTTTTCGAGAACTTCGCCCCGCCGTTTCCGGATAAGGACGGTGAGAGATGGAAACATCACTCCAAAATCCAAAAATTTCCCCGGGCGACCGCTATTGCGGCCGCTCGAACCAACCAATACACACGTCATGGATGGCCACGGGAATGGACTCCCCAGACAAACAACCCCCAAAACAAGTAGAACCCAAAAAATGAAAACATCCCTCAAAGAAATAACGAAAATCCATAGGTGGCGACTCGCGGCGATTACGCTCGGCAGTGCTCTCGCCATGGCACTGACAACGCCGGCTTTCGCGGCCCCGCCGACGCCACACTCGTCGCCAACTGCCATAGCGACGATATCGCCGACTGCTGTCTGGGAAGGCGACACCGTCACGCTCGACGCGAGCGCAAGTCACACAAACCCCTGCTGTACTACTTTGACGTATCAGTGGCAACAGCAGGCTGGACCGACGGTCACGCTGTCGAGTATCACGGCAGTTAGCCCAACCTTTACCGCGCCAGTAGTTCCGCTCCCCGCGCTCACTCAGAGTGTCCAGTTTCGGGTGAAGGTAACGGACGACCTGGCGTCCGGTGGTGACAAAAACAGCTTCAGTACGCCGGTTACGGCCACGGTTTATGCGTCGCCCGGCGCGGATGCTGAGCCGAAGGGCATGCACGTAAACGGAGGCACGCTCGTTCAGTTGACGGGAAGCGCGACTAGGACGCAACCCGGCGCAACGTTTAGCTACACATGGACGGCGCCTGCGGGGAGAACATTTTCGGACACGGGCACGTCAACATCTAACCTGCAGAACCCAACGTTTACCGCCCCATTTGTCGGGCCTGCCGGTCAGGCCGTGACCTTTACGTTAATCGTGACTGAACATCTTGCAGGTTTGGCGCACGACCAGAACAGCGGGTCGGACTCGGTGACGATCAATGTTGACCACGCTAACCAGCCACCGACCGCAGTGGCGAATACGATAAACGACCCCAACACCATCGTATCGATGGCAGACGTGCCCGAAAATACTGATCCCGTAACACTCTACGGCTTCGGCAGCGATCCTGACGGAGATGCGCTCACTTTCAACTGGACGCAGGTGCACGATACGATGGGCACGCCGCTTCAGGGGGGCGATACAATGGTTACCCTTGTGCCTAGCAATGCCTCCACGACGCCCACCTTCACCGCACCTGCTGTTAGCACGGCGCAAGGGCATATCGACTTGTTCTTCCAGCTTACGACCAATGACGGACTGTTGAACAGCGGCCCGTCTTACGTGACAATCCGCGTCCTTAACACGAACGATCCGCCGACAGCAGTGCCGGCCGCGATACCATCCGCCGCACTTGAGGGTGACCTCGTAACGCTGGACGGCAGCGGCAGCGGCGATCCGAACGGCGATCCTCTCACCTACACGTGGGAGCAGACAGGCGGTGACCCGGTTACACTCACGCCGTCAGGTTCCAATGCGACCTTCACCGCACCGGCAGTCAGCGCAATAGAGGGAAGTAAAACGCTGGACTTTCAATTGACGGTTTTCGATGGCGAGCTCAGCGACACTAAGCCCGTGAGCGTAACCGTGTCCCATGTTAATCAGACGCCAGTGGCCGATGCAGGAACGGATCAAATGGTGCCGGAAGGCAGCAATACCTGTCTTAATGGCTCGGGCAGTTGGGATCCCGACGGTAATACCGATTCTCTCACCTACGCTTGGACGCAGCTTGATGGACCCACGGTTACCTTGGACAATCCCAGCGCCATCGGACCGTGTTTTGATACTCCCGACGTCGGCCCAGCTGGAGCTGACCTGACTTTTGAGTTGACTGTAACGGACAGTCACGGCGCCTCGAACAGCGACACCGTGGTAGTGCATGTTACCTATGTTAACCATCCACCAACGGCGGACGCTGGCCCAGACCAAACTCCGGATGAAAGCACCACAGTTCATCTGAGCGGATCAGGCAGTGATCCCGATGGGAACTCGCTCACATTTGCTTGGAGCTACGTCAGCGGCCCCGCGGTTACGATCGTTCCCGATCCGATGGATTCCTCGAAGGCGACATTCACTGCGCCGCAAGTGCCGTGCGATGGTGGCGTAGTTGTGATGAGACTGACGGTTGACGACGGTCATGAGGGAGTCGCTACCGACGATGTCAACATTGCCATTGCAAACGTCAATAATCCGCCACTAGCAAACGCCGGAGGAAACCAGGATGTTAATGAAAGTGTTTTGGTGAACCTCCACGGCGATGGCAGCGACATCGACGGCGAAGGGCTCACGTTCCAATGGACACAAATTAGCGGAGATACCGTCGCACTGAGCGGTAGCGGGCAAGATGTCAGCTTTACTGCCCCACCTATTCCCGGGGGCGATCCCAATGCTTCTGTCGAGCTTGGCTTCCGCCTGACGGTTATGGACGGTTGCGGTGGAATAACAACAGACGATAAAACTATCCGCGTCGTGAACATAGCGCACGACCCAACGGCCAAAGCGACAGGACCTGCGACCGCGAATGAAGGCGGTGACACTGTGCAACTGGACAGCAGCATGAGTAACGATCCGGACCTCGATCCGCTCACATATACTTGGGAGCAAACTGATGGCCCGTCTGTAACGCTTGTGTACGATATGCTCGACACGACTCACATCATGCCGAGCTTCAGCACACCGTGGGTGTCGGCGAATACAGCGTTCAAGTTCAAGCTGACGGTCAGCGACCCGTACGGTGGCACTTCAAGCGCCTACGTCACCGTGACGGTTATCAACTCGCACACACCACCGGATGCAAGTCACGCACGCGCAGATGTATCTTCGCTCTGGCCGCCCGACCACAAGATGGCGCTGGTGCATATCCTCAGTGTGGTTAACCCGAATAACGACCCGGTCACAATCGACACGGTTACTCAGGACGAGCCGACCAACGGCCTCGGCGAGGGCGATACGCCAATCGATGCGATCATCAGTGGCGACTCAGCCACGCTGCGTGCCGAACGCTCGGGCAACGGTAACGGACGCGTTTATCACGTCTGCTTCACTGTTCATGATCCGGAGCATGATGCCCAGGGCTGTGTGACCGTGGCGGTGCCGAAGAGCAAGAAGACCGACGTCGCAGGAGATGGCGGCTCGCTCTACGACTCGACGCACTAGAAGAGCGAGACAGAAGTTAGAGAATAAGCGCCGAGGAGGTGAAAATCCTCCCGGCGCTTTCTCTTTTGGGCTTCGCTCCCGTTGAAGCGTTGAAGCGTTAAATCGGATTGGGAATCAACCTGGGATTGCCCAGCGTCTCCGCCGCAACCGAAGAGCTAACCACAAATGGACACGAATAGACACGAATCTGATCCTCTTCATTAGTGTTCATTGGTGTTCATTCGTGGTTAGATAACGGGAGCAACTATGCCGGAATCGCCTCGGGTTGCTCGTGCAAAGCCATTAACTGGCTGCCATTGAGCGGCAAAATTGCGTAGGCGCGGCCGTCACGATCCGCGAACTCCACTTGGAAGTGATTGTTCTCCAGAACCATCACCACCGTACCGATTTGGCCGCGCCGTAACTGCAAAGGCTGTGCGTAAGGAAATGCGTTGCCGCGACGTCTTCCATCAACGCAACTACGTCATGCAACTGGATCTTGTCCGGCATTGGTCAGATAATAAAGCAAGTTAGGAGTCGCGCTTTCTTTTTTGTGGATTAACCACGAATCAACACGAATCGCGAAGGGCTTTGCCGCCCCCTAAATCGCACGCTTGCATCGCTAGGATTACGCGGTTTCGCGAAGCTCGCCACGGGACGAGTCCTTCCGACTGGCGGACTTTCGGAGTGCGACACGTCTCCGTGTCGCTTTGGATCGAACCGAGCATAAAGGCGAAAAGCGGTGCGAGGACTCCCCGCCGCGCCCGCATCGCTGCGCGAAGCTGCTGCGGGCAGGGCACTCCAAAAGCAGTTCGTGCAAACCCAATCCTTTGATTCGCGTCAATTAGCGTGATTCGCGGGTAGAAAAAATCCTCGCGAGTCGTGACCACCGCGAAATTTTGCTTTCGTAAATCGCGGTGACGCTGTTCTTTGTTCGCCGATGACTGCGACCGGAACCCAACGAATCAGCACACGCGCGACCGGCGTGGTTGGGGTGGCGATTCTTTGCAGCCGCGTTCTCGGGCTGATTCGGGAGGTCGTCTTCGCGGCGATGTTCGGCGCGAGCCGAAACATGGACGCGTTTCTCACGGCGTTTCGCGCCCCCAACATGTTGCGCGACCTATTTGCCGAAGGCGCGCTCTCGACTGCGTTTGTCACGACGTTTTCGCGACGTATCGCCACCGAAGGCGATCGCTCAGCGTGGGACCTCGCCAGTAAAGTCGCCACGCTCACAGTCATTTTCATGAGCGCGGTCTCGCTGCTCGGCGTCGTCTTTGCGCCGGTGCTCATCGACATTCTCGCGCCCGGGTTCCCGGCTGAAAAAGCGGAACTCACCGTGTTGCTCACCCGGATCATGTTTCCGTTCATTCTGATGGTATCGCTCGCCGCGCTGGTGATGGGAATGCTGAACGCGCGGCACGTCTTCGGTCCGCCGGCGATGGCATCGGCCTTTTTCAATCTCGGATCCATCATCGGAGGAGTAACGCTTTGTTACTGGCTCGATCCGCAACCTGATTGGCGGCATCCGCATTTTGGCGAGCGCGGCCTGGTGGGACTTTCCATCGCGACATTGATCGGCGGCCTCTTGCAACTGGCGGTGCAACTGCCGTCGCTGCGACGTGTAGGGTTCCGTTTTCATCCCGACTTCAAATGGCGTGATCCGGGGGTGCGCACAATTCTCGGAATGATGGGACCGGCGATGATCGCCGCCAGCGCGGTGCAGGTGAATGTGGCTGTGAACAGTATTTTCGCGTCTGGTCTTGGCGACGGCCCAATTGCCTGGCTGAACATTGCGTTTCGCTTGATGCAATTGCCGCTGGGAATTTTCGGCGTGGCCGTCGCAACCGTGACACTTCCTCTGGTGTCGCGCAGCGCAGCAGTAGGCAACACCAGCGAGTTCCGCTCCGCGCTGGCGCATTCGGTCCGCCTGGTGCTGCTGCTCACGATCCCGGCGGCGATCGGTCTCATCATTCTGGCGGAACCGATCATTCAGCTAATTTATCAACATGGGCGCTTCACGCATGAGGCCACGATCCAAACAGCCGCCGCGCTTCGCTTTTACGCCATCGGCCTTGCCGGATATTCGGCGGACAAAGTGCTTGCCCCGGCGTTTTACGCGCTCGACAAGCGCCAACTGCCAATGTTCGTCAGCCTCACTTCGATCGCGGTGAATTTTTCACTCAACTGGTTCTTTACTTTCCACCTTCACCTGGGCCACCGCGGGCTGGCGCTTTCGACGAGCCTAGTGGCCATCACGAATTTCTTTTTCCTTTACTCGATGATGCGCCACTACACGAAACGATTGGAGACTGGCGCCATGCTGAAAACCATTGGCAAACTGCTTCTTGCCGGCTCGGTCTTGGCCGTCATTTGCTGGGTGGCATCGAGCTTTTTCTTCATGCGCTACCCCCATGCTCCAGGGTGGCAAAACCTGCTGGTGGTGTTGATCACCATCGTTTGCGGCGCAGGCGCATTTTTTAGCGCTACGTACTTGCTGCACGTAGCCGAAGTCCACGACGTTGTCGATCTGCTCCAACGACGTATTGGTAGGGGCGGTTCACCTGAACCGCCGAAGGGCGATTGAAGTCAATAGCCCTACCTTAGCGCTTGATCGAGGTCTTCGATCAGATCATCCGCGTTCTCGAGCCCGATGGACAGGCGCAGCAAACCTTCGGCTGAAGTCGTTCCCGGTCCCTCGATGGATGCGCGATGCGATGCTCGATCAAGCTTTCCACCCCGCCCAAACTCGTGGCCCGAATAAAGATTTTCGTTTTCGCCGCGACCGACATCGCGGCTTCGCGGCCATCTTTCACTTCAAACGAAAGCATCCCGCCGAACAACGACATCTGCCTCGCGGCAATCTCATGTCCGGGATGCGACTGCAATCCGGGATAATGGACGCGCGCCACCTTTCGGTGTTGGACGAGGAAGTTCGCAACCTTCATTGCGTTCTCCGAATGCGCGCGCATCCGCCATGGCAACGTGCGCATCCCGCGCAAAATCAGCCAGCAATCGAAAGGCGAGGGGACTGCACCACCTTCGTATTGAATGCTGCAGATGCGTTGAAAGAAATCGCTACCTTCTTTTGCAACGACGATTCCTCCGAGAACGTCGCAGTGGCCCCCAAAATATTTTGTGGTCGAATGTAAAATGAAATCGGCGCCCAGATCGAACGGACGCTGTAGCACGGGCGCCCACGTGTTATCGCAAACGCAAACCGCACTGGCGTCGTGAACGATTTCGGCAACCGCGGAAAGATCGACGATTTTTAGTAGCGGATTGGACGGCGTTTCCATCCAGGCTAGTTTCGTTTTTGGTCGCACCGCTTTTTTCACAGCGTCGAGATTGCCCATGTCGATGAAGTCGGCTTGCAGTCCCCAGCGCAGGAAAATTTCGCGCAAGAGTCGCGACGTGCCGTAGTAAGCGTCCACATGCGCAAGCACATGATCGCCCGGCGCGAGCGCTTGAAAAATAGACATGGTCGCGCCGGTGCCGGAGGCGAACGCAGCCGCGCCCGCGCCGCCTTCAAGCGCGCTGATTCCCTGCTCCAGCGCCTGGCGATTCGGGTTGTCGTTGCGCGTGTACATGAAGCCGCGCGGGTACGTTCCTTCGACGTCGCGCTCGAACGTCGTGGAAAGGTAAATCGGGGTAGCGACTGCTCCGGTTGCCGGATCAACGGCGTGTCCGGCGTGAACGGCTAGAGTTTCAATTTTCATTTGTGATCAGGTTATCGAAATTAATCCGCGATTGTCGATCCCTCCGGCGCATTTGTTTCATGCGTCGCAGCCGTCCAATTGGAACCGCGTTTTCGATTTGACGCCGTCACTTCACCAGCGCAAATAGCAACTTCCCATGGACGCTCAGGTTTCGCCAGATTCATCCATGACCATTTACGATGACGAAGTTTTCCAGATGGCCTGCGAGCAGTTTCGCGTCATCGCCGATTATCTGAACATCGACAAGGACGACCGCGAATGGGCGACATACCCGAAGCGCGCCGTCGCCGTGACGTTGCCGGTGCACATGGACGACGGGAGCACCAAGGCTTTCCAGGGTTATCGCGTCCAACATCACATCGCGCTCGGTCCGACCAAGGGCGGCACGCGTTTCGCGCCTTCGTTGTCGATGGGCGAAACGGCGGCGCTGGCGATGTGGATGAGTTGGAAATGCGCGCTGGCTCAGCTGCCGTACGGCGGCGCGAAGGGCGGCGTCGCTGTTGACCCCTCAAAATTATCGCGCACGGAACTCGAGGCGGTTTCGCGCCGGTACATGCAGGAAATGATCCCGTTCGTCGGGCCGCACACCGACATCATGGGGCCGGACATGGGCACCAACGAACAGATCATGGCTTGGTTCATGGACACTTATTCCGTTTACATGGGCTACGCCGTCAACGAAATCGTCACCGGCAAACCGGTCGCCATCGGCGGCACCGAAGGCCGGCGCGAAGCAACCGGACGCGGCGCTGTTTACCTGATCGAGCGCGCCATGAGCATGCTGAAGATGGATCCCGAAAAATGCACGGCCATTGTGCAGGGATTCGGCAATGTCGGCTCGGTAGCGGCTCTGTCGCTCGCGTACAAAAGCGGCGTCAAAGTCGTCGGGATCAGCGACGCGTATGCCGCGATTTACAATCCCAAGGGAATAGACGTTAAGGCGGCTGAACAGCATATGCTCAAGAAGGGAAATCTGCGCGCGTTTGCTCAAGGCGACCATATCGATCCAAAGGAATTCCTTACTCTGCCGTGCGACGTGCTTATTCCCGCCGCGGTCGATCGAGTGATTACCGGCAAAAATGCCGGCCAAATTAAATGCCGTATCCTTGCCGAAGCTGCCAACGGTCCGACTACGCCGGAGGCCGATCTGATTCTCGAAAACCGCTGGGACGAAATTTTCGTGATCCCGGATATTCTCTGCAACGCCGGTGGAGTGATCGTTTCGTACTTCGAATGGGTGCAGGGTTTGCAGGCCTTTCTGTGGACGGAATCGGAAGTGACGGACAAACTCTTCCGCATCCTCGAGCATTCGTTTGCGCAGGTGATCAAGCGCGCGAAGGAGCACAAGGTTTCGCATCGCACGGCGGCCATGGCCATCGGAGTCGAACGCGTTATTAAGGCCAAACAAGTGCGCGGCCTGTTCCCATGAGCTGCGCAAATTTTCCCGGGTAGTGGCGATTGACCTCAATCGCCTGCTCCCATATGCGATTACGCACAGGAAGGCGGTTCGGTGAACCGCCCCTACCAACCAATGAAATTCTCGCACACCGAGGACAAGCGGGATGATCGACATCTCGATATCTTGACAGATGAAGAGAACGGTCTCCGCCTCATCGTCTCGCGTCTGGGAGCGGAATTAATTAGTCTCGCGCGAGTCAATGAAGCCGGAGAGTGGACAGGCTTTCTTTACCGGGACAACGATCTGTCAACGCCGTCTCAGGGCTGGGCAAACCACGCGACCGTCATGGGCTATTATCTTCATCGGCTCAAAAACGGTCGCAGCCTGTACCGGGGCCGCGAAATCAAAGGCGGGAACCACGGCTTCCTTCGCTCCAAGACGTGGCGCCTCGCAGGATTCTCTGATGAGGGCAGCGGTGCTTCATTGAGATATCGAATTACTCCGGAGGACTTTTCGCCTGTTGAATACCCGTTGAAAGTCGGTGTGGATCTAACGTACAAGATCGAATTGAATACGGTCAGCGTTCTTTTCGAGTTTCAGAACCATGAGCCTGAACTGACCGCGCATGTGGCGTTCGGATTGCATCCGGGATTCGCAGCGACTTCGTTCGAAAGCTTTCATCTGCAAATGCCGCGGGGTTGTTATCGCCGGTACTTTTCGCCGGATAATTTTCTCTCGGGTCAGACGCGCGACATTGAGTTTGCCGGCGGCGAAACGCCGTTTCCGAAAACGGAGTTGCCCGGTTCGATCATCCTCGAACTGGTCGATGTTCCGCGGCGGCTATTCTCCTACGTCGATCCGCCGAGTGGGCGGTGGATGACGCTGAATCTGACCGGTGTTCCTTATGTGACTCTGTGGTCCGACGGCGGATCCTTCCTTTGCATCGAGCCTTGCTGGGGGCTGACTGATCACCACGAACAGCGCGCATTTGAACACAAACAGGGTATTCAAACGATTTCGCCCGGCGGCGCGTTGCGCGCGTCCTTCAGTATGATTCCGGACCTTGCGTCCTGCGATTAGCGATGCCTTCGCGGAGGGATGAACGCCGAGTAGTCACAAAATTTGTACATAAAAAACCGCACCGCGGGATCGAACCAACAGTGCGGTTGCTCGTGGCTACCGCCTAGAGACCAGCTGGGGGGTTGCCCCTAGGAGGGTTGCCCTTGGGAGGATTGTGTCCGGGAAGAGTGGATACCGCACCGCGGGATCGAACCAACAGTGCGGTTCTCTGACCTTGTCAGTTGCCCAGGGGGCCGTGGCCGGTTGGGGGGTTGCCTTTGGGGTTATGGCCGCCGGGTGCATGGTTAGGTTTCTTTAGTTGGATTGTTTAGTGTTTGTTTCGCGTCAGTAGCACCGAACAGCAATTGATGTCCGCCTGTAACATCCTGTTTTGGAATCAGGTCATCCAGACGAATCACTTTATCTTTCCTGCGCTTTGGCCTTTGATTTCCTGACTCTCCGGCGGGCGCATTTTTTTTGTTCTTCGGTGCACTCACTTTGGCTATCTCTGTTATCAGTATTCGTGCCAAGTCTCGGAGCGAGCTAAGGAATAGCGAAGGAGCAGTTGCGGATTTCTCGTTAATCGATAAGCGTTTACGCAGAAATTTGTTCTGCGGAAACTGATAATTTGCTACAGAAGTTATCGGAGCGCCTGGCCCTGTTTTTAGGCCGCCCTGGCTACTTTTTCGGGCCGCAGTGCTTCACTTTTTGACCATACCTTGAAGATAACGGGTCAGCGTGGAGCGAGAAATGCCAAGCAATTTTGCAGCCTGCCGCTGGTTCCGATTCGCCCGCTCATAAACGAATCGGACGTGCCTTTTCATCGCGCTTGCCATCGACAGATCGGTACCAGCGTCGTTCTCTTTGTTGTTGCTGGCCAGGGTAGGAAACGAATTGGCGAGTTCAGAAGTAGCTCGATCTGGCTCCAAGTCGGGAGGAAAAATGACATGTTCGGGCAGAATCACCGAGCCATTGCAAAACAACGTCATAGTGCGCACCGTGTGGCTTAACTCGCGCAGGTTTCCACGCCACTGGTGATTAAGCAATTTTTCCATCGCTTCGGGATGGATAGCCGCAATGTCTTTTCCTTCCTTCAACCCGGCGGCTTTCAATTCAGTCGCAATCAATGCCGGCAACTCCTCCAGGCGCTCACGAAGCGGGGGGATGAGCAAGGTCAGGCCGTTCAATCTCTGATAAAGGTCCTCGCGAAATTTTCCCAATCGCACCCGCTCGCGCAGGGAGCAGTTTGATGCGCAGATGATTCGCGCGTTGGAAGTGAGCATTCTTTCGGAACCGAGCCGCTCAAATTCACCGTATTCGAGCACGCGCAAGATTTTCACCTGGGCGAGGGGGCTCATCTCCGAAATTTCGTCCAGGAATATCGTACCGCCATCAGCGAGCTCGAATTTTCCCTTGATGTTTTGCTGCGCGCCAGTGAATGCCCCGCGCTCGTGACCAAACAACTGACTTTCGAGGAGTGTATCGCTAATTGCCGAGGCGTTAAAGGCGATGAATGGGCGGCCGGCTCGCGCGGATGAATTGTGGATAGCGTGGGCAAGCAACGTCTTGCCGGTGCCGGTTTCGCCAAGAAGTACGACCGGCACGTCTGATTTAGCGGCCAGCGCAGCAAGTTGCAGACAACGCGCCATGGCTGGATTGCTCGTCGTCAGGTCTTCGAGTTTGAGCTTTGAAGGTCGTTCCTTCATGCGTGCGCGAACCGTGTTTAGATTCCCAGCTGCTGACTGGAAAGGTAATAGTACAAACCGCGATGGGCCATCAACTCATCATGTGTGCCAATCTCGGCGATGCTCCCTTTCTCCAGGACCACAATGCGATGGGCTTCACGGATCGTGCTCAAACGATGTGCAATGACAATCGTTGTGCGGCCAGCCATTAGCCGCGAAAGGTTTTCCTGAATCGCGCGTTCGGATTCTGTATCCAGCAAGCTGGTCGCCTCGTCGAAGATCAAAACCGGCGGGTTGTTGTAGATTGCCCGGGCAATTGCGATGCGCTGTTTTTGCCCGCCTGAGAGAGACAGCCCCGATTCGCCGATCTTTGTCTCGTATCCGAGTGGGAGACGGCTGATGAACTCGTGCGCTGCTGCTGCCTCGGCTGCCGAAAGTACGCGATCAAGGTCTGGCTCCGGATCACCGAACGCGATATTGCGCGCAATCGTGTCGTTAAACATGTGGTTCTCCTGAAGAACAATTCCGACCTGCCGGCGGAGATCCCGATAATTTATAGTCTTTGAATCGACCTGGTCGAAATAAATGCTCCCTTCGGTAGGCGTCAGCAGACCGGCAATTAGTTTTATCAGCGTTGTTTTGCCTGATCCGCTGCGGCCCACGAATGCAACCATCCGGCCGGGCACGAGATCCAACGTAATATTTTTTAAAATATCAGGTGATTCGGGTCCGCCGTATTTGAAACTGACACCGCGAAGCTGGATTCGGCCTTCGAGACTGTGGACCGGGATGAGTCGAGAGCGGTCATGCCCTTGCTCCGGCTCTTGTTCGAAGATGTCGTTAAGCCGGTTCAGCAGGACAGCCGCTTGTTGCGTCTTCTGCCAAACGCCAAGCACGCGCAGAATTGCCGCGTATCCCATCGCGGTCAGAGAACTGAATGCGACAAAGCCGCCCAGACTCAGCTGTCCTTTGATCACTTGGGTGGCGCCAACCCAGAGAAAAATCGCAGTGGACAGCAGGCCGATCGTCTGCAAGACGCGGTCCCAGGACATGACGATGAAGGTCGCCTTGAAAAGTTTTTGTGAGACCGAGAGAAACTCGTTCAGCATCGCATCACGAACGGTGCTTTCGGCCGATGCCGCTTTAACCGCTTCGATGCCTTTGATGGCATCGATTTGCTGTGAACTGTACTTGCCCTGGCTTTCCTCTACGCTGTGACACAGGGGCCGGAGGACCTTCACCGAAAAAATCATTAGCCCCGCATAAAGTGGCGTCGTGGCCAAAAACGCCAGCGTGAGCACCGAGCTATACATCGCCATCAAAATCAGTGCGCCGATGAGAAACACCAATGCCAGCAAGGCGCCGATTCCGTGTTGCACGACAAACTGTCGAAGCTGTCTGGCGCCTTCCAGCCGACGCTGGATATCACCCGTGCGGCGATTTGTAAAATAGCTCATCGGCAGAGCAAAAAGCTTCCGGCTCACGAAATCGAGAACCACCGCATCGAAACGCGCGGCCGCAAACGCCAGCAGATACTCCTGCGCGAATGCGGAGAGTTGCACAAACACGATCGCCGCCAGCATGCCAAGCAGGATGGTTTTCAACAGACCGAGGTCATTTTCGACAATGACCTTGTCCACGACGACCTGAGTGAATATCGGAAAGAGAAGTTGAAGGAAACTGACCGCAATTGCCAGCCCGAACACTTGAAGCAAAATGACCTTAAACCGAGAAAGAAACGGAACCACCCAGGCAAGGCTTGCCTTGCTCTCCGGTGCCTGTTCGAATGCCGGGGTATAGTCGAATAGGGCCGCGTAGCCAGTCCACTTTCCTTCGAATTCGCGGCGGGGAAGTTTTCGCAACCCGCGCGCAGGATCGGCGACCCGGACAAACTGCTCGTCGACATTGTACAGCACGATCCAGTGATTGCCTTCCCAATGAACGATCGCTGGCAGCGGCATGAGCGGGAGATTGCGGACCGAGGCTTTCAAAGCGCGAGCTGCCAAGCCCAGTTCTGTCGCAGCGTGAGAAATCGCCTTGAGACTCGTGCCGTCAATTGCCGTGTGACAAAGCTGTCGAATCCGTGCCAGACTCACTTTGCGTCCGAAATGCCGGCAGATCATCCCGAGACACGCTGCGCCACAGTCCATCTCGTCGATTTGCAGGATATGATCGATTTTGCGGATCCGCTTACCGCGTTTGCG
>WNFV01008869.1_pt1 | contig 13282 bp, 10 predicted proteins | sample 5400101 | NCBI WGS metagenome assembly WNFV01 (sample SAMN13153361, study PRJNA577476) | soil metagenome | isolation source: 115 cm soil or saprolite under grassland replicate 1 | place: USA:California | collected 2016-06-15
CTTCGACTTGTCCCTGCAAGCCAAGTGGGTTGACTGCCATGCCCACATCATTTGCAGAGATGACATTCAGGACGCGTACTTCGCCTGTCAATTTGTTGACTTCCACTTCGGCGGCTTGAACGCCAAAAGAAAAGGCGAAGTGCATGTCACCGCCTGTACCGAGGGGTTGAGTCTTCGGAGCTTCGTATTCGTAGAGGGCGCGCGGATGTTGTCCTATTGCTTTCATTTCTTTGGCAACTTCTGCATATGTCATCGAATGTCCATTGGCGTGCACGATACCATTCTCAAAACGAATCTGCTCGGGGCGCACATCATATTTTTCTGCCATGGTCGCAGTGATTGCGTCGCGCAAAGTTTTTGCAGCATAGCGTGACGCATTACCTGTTACATATGTTTGACGCGAAGCCGTTGTGGGGCCACCATTGGGGGTCAAATCGGTGTCCATCACAAGCACACGAACCTGCTCAGGTGCAACTGCCATTTCTTCAGCAACGATTGTTCGCATGACCGTGACCAGTCCCTGCCCCATTTCGGCGGAGGAACTTCGCACTTCGAATTTGCCATCGTCGTAGAGCTCAACTTCTGCACCGGATTTATCGGGCGCGCCGCCGCCGAGGCCGGTGTTTTTGTACGCCGCAGCAAAGCCCCAGGCGCGGACTAAGTGTCCGTCCTGAGCGGAGGACTGAGCGTTTTGTGTGAGGTTCACAGTCGAAGGACGAGTTGCACCAGATATCTGCGCTTCGACTGCGCTCCCCTGTCGGGTCACTCCGCTCAGCGCGGAGGAATCAACTGTCGGCTTGAAAGGATGCGGATTATGCTTGCGCATTTCGGCATCCACTTTATCAATACATTCCGTCAAGCCGACTGACTCGCGCAGTTCCTGTCCTGTATTGGTGATGCTTCCGACGTGAAGCGCGTTCATGCGGCGCAGTTCGACAGGTTCAATATTCAACTTCTCAGCGAGCATATCCATCATAGACTCGACTGCAAAAGCAGATTGCGTGACGCCGAACCCACGGAACGCGCCCGCGGGCGGGTTGTTTGTATACATGGCATAACAATCGGCGCGCACATGCGGGATGTCATAAGGACCCGCCGAATGTGTGGTGGCTCGTGTCATCACTTTTTCACCAAGCGATGCATAGGCACCCGTGTCACCGTAAAGTTCTGTCTCAGACGCAACAAGACGACCGTTTTTCTTGGCGCCGATCTTCACGCGGATTTGTGTGGCATGTCGCTTGGGATGGACGAGCAAACTCTCGTGACGATCAAACAATAGTTTCACAGGGCGTTGCGTGGCATTTGCCAACATCGCCACATGGATCTGCCCCATCACATCTTCCTTGCCGCCAAATCCACCGCCCATGAGTTGTCCAACGATTCGGACACGCTCCTCAGGCCAGCCCATCGCGCGCGCCACCTGCGTTCGATCCTGATACGGAATTTGCGAGCCAACATAAATTTCCATACGGCCATCGGCCAAAGGCACGCCAATGCTACACTCCGGTTCGATGAAGGCATGATCAGTTGTTGGTGTGTGGAAGGTGTGCTCTAGAATAATATCTGCTTCGGCAAAGCCTTTTTCCATGTCACCTTTGCGGACTTTAATGTGCTTGAGCAGATTCCCCTTTTCGTGGATTTGTGGAACTCCCTCTTGACGTGCCTGCACGGGATTCGTGATCACCGGCTGAAGATCGAACTCCGCTTCGATCAAAGCTGACGCCTGCTCGGCGATCTCCTGAGTTTCCGCGGCGACGATAGCGATTGCATCGCCCACATAACGGACACGTTCCCCAAGACCCACCATCACGGGCCAATCGTAAATGACCAATCCATGATTATGTTCGCCTGGGATATCTTGAGCCGTTAAAACAGCTACTACACCGGGCAATTCTTTTGCTTTAGAAATATCGAGTTTCTTTAAGAAACCATGCGGAATCATCGCGCGGCGAACTTTGGCATACAACATACCATCGAAAATAAGGTCATCTGTGTAAATGGCAGTGCCGATGACTTTATCCACACCATCGATTTATGTGTGTGAATCGAATCAGGGATATTAGGCTTCTGGACAGGCTCGCCTGTGCGTAAAGCCTGGGCCGCGGCGAGAATTGCATTCTCAATGGATGGATAGCCCGCGCAACGACAAAGCGTATCTTTCAAGGCAAAGCGGATCTCATCTTTTGTAGCGTTTGGATTGTGATTGAGCAACGCATACGCAGTCATGATCTGTCCCGGGATGCAGAATCCGCATTGCACCGCGCCGTGCTCGATGAAGGCTTCCTGCAACGGATGAAGTTTCATCTCTTCATGGACACGTTGCGCAAGTCCTTCGATGGTGACAATGGTTTTTCCATCCGCGCGCTCGGCAGGATAGATACACGAGACCACAGGCTCTCCATCTATCAGGACAGTACACGCGGCGCACTCGGCTTCGTCACAGCCTATTTTTGTGCCCGTCAAGCGCAGGCGGTTGCGGAGGAGGGTGGAAAGGGTCTCGCCTGGGATCGGCTCGAGAGTATGTTTGATGCCGTTAACTGTAAGAGAGATTTTATTATTCATGGAGTTTCCTTAAAAGATTTGAACCACGGAGACACGGAGTCACGGAGTTTTTAATTTTCGTTCGTTTAAGTCAGAGTACTCGGCGGTAGATGCCATTTTTCAAGACCGGAGTATTGAAGTTGACAAGCAAGCCAACACGAATTCCTGTGAGTTTTAGATATGTAAGCAATTGTGCCTCATGGACTGGTAGTACTTCTTCAACTGCTTTAAGTTCGACAATGATGCGTTTTTCAAAAATAAAGTCAATACGATAACCGCCATCTAATTCAATCCCTTTGTAATTTAACTTTAATACTACCTGCTCTTCAAAAGGCATTTTCCGTAGTCTGCTTTCTTGAGCAAGACATAATTGATATGCTGACTCAAGCAACCCTGGGCCTATAGCGCGATGAACCTCAATAGCAGCACCGATAATTCTATCGTTCAAGTCTTTTTCTAATAATGGAACAACATGCTTATTTTGCAGAACGGGAAAATTGCGTTGCACGAGCTAATCCTTTCGCTGGGTTAACGTATGTTGCGAATAAAAGCTTTATTAAATCTCAGTGTCTCCGTGTCTCTGTGGTTATCCTGCTCTTTGCCATGCAGTTTCGAGCACATCCTTGAACAACCCACTAACAATATGCCTGCGGTAATCTGCGCTGGCGCGGCGGGCACTGGAGCGGAAGCCCACATGAACCAGAAGAGTTTCTAGAGCAGCATTGAATGTTTCGTCGTTCAGTGGTTTGTCAATCAATGCTTTTTCTGTTTCAGCAGCGCGCCACGGAGTTGGTCCACCGGGACCGACAGCGATACGGATTTGGCTAAGCGTGTCATTCTTGCGTTCTAGCCAGATTGCAAGATTGATGATAGGTAACGCCACTCCCTGTGGGCGCATGATGCGTTTGAAGCATGAGGCTTGGTGGTTCTTAGTAAGAGGTAAGTAAAAGCCAACGAGCAACTCCCGGCCATGCCTGAGAGAGGATTTGCCGGGACCGAGAAATAATTCTTTGAATGGGATACGGCGTATGGCTAGTGAGTCGCCGCCGAGGACGGAGGCTGGAGCCTGGGCGCTGGCAATCTCTGCTTGCGCATTGAGGGCGAGCAAGGCAATGGTCCCATCAGCGGCGGGGAGGGCGTGGGCAACGTTTCCGCCGAGCGTAGCTACATTGCGGACTTGCGGGCCCGCGATCAGGTTACAGGCTTCGGTCAAGGCTTGGGCATGCGCACCAGCTAATGGGTCCAGAACGATGCGGTTGACTGGGACGGCAGCACCGACGAAGAGTTCATCTCCTCTTATTTCAAGCGCGGTCATCTCCGCAATCGAAGTCACATCCAATAACGTGTGAACGGGAGAATGCCGGCCTTGTTCAAGGTCGAGCAATAAATCCGTGCCACCCGCGACGGGAAGCATGGGACCAGGTGCCTCTGCAAAGGCATTTAGGGCTTGTGACAAGTTGGTGGGGCGAAGATATTCTTGCCAAAGGTTCATTGGTGGCTACCTCTTTCTCGCCGCTTGATTACAGATAGAATTTTGATCAATCTGTTTATGCGGCACTTCGTAGGCGGCGGCACTTTTCGATGGGCTATTGCCCAACGCCGCGGGTGTGATCCACACCCAGCGACCACCGAACCGATGGAATTGTATTGTACTGCTTAAGTAGACAAATTTAGTAGTATTTTAAATAACTTTTTAGAAATGACATTAGACAATGACATTAGACTTGGAAAGTTTGGGTTGTTCCTTCTTCTGGATGGACACCAGCCATCAACAAGCCAAGCCTCTCTGGTGTCGCATCCTCGCGAGGGACAATATCCATAATCTGGCCTTCATAGATGACTGCAATTCGATCTGAAAGAGCTAGGATTTCATCAAGGTCTTCCGAGATCAGCAGGACGGCGGCACCTTTTCGCCGTTGTTCGAGCAGTTGTTCACGCACATACTCTGTCGCACCGATATCCAGACCTCGAGTTGGTTGCGCAGCGATGATGACGCGCGGGTCACGAGAGATCTCCCGCGCAAGGACCACCTTTTGAATATTGCCACCCGAGAGATTCTTAGCAAGAGTTTCGTGGGAAGGAGTCTTGACGTGAAACCTTGAGATTAATTGATCTGCATGGCTAGAAATGCCACGCAAGTTCAAGAAACCAGCCCGGGAGTATGGCTGCTTGTGATGTTCTCTCAGGATCATATTTTCTGCAATGGTAAACTCTTTGATCATGCCATCGCGCATGCGTTCTTCAGGGATATAGGAGAGCATTCGATCAGTCAGATCACCAGGAGCAAAATCAGTAACATCATCCCCTTCGAGGCAAACTCGACCAGCAGTTATTTTTCTCAGACCGGTGACTGTCTCTGCCAATTCACGTTGACCGTTCCCCGAGACACCTGCAATTCCCAAGATCTCGCCTGAACGGACTTCAAGGTTGATACCACGCAGACCAGGAGTCCCACGATCACTGCCACAAAATAGGTTATCAAGTTTCAGGCGAACTTCGCCGATATCTACATTGCCACGATCTGGAGCAAATCCAATGTCGCGTCCGACCATCCATTTTGCAAGATCCTGTTTGGTAATTTCAGACGCTGGACGCGTGCCAATTTTGCGACCATCGCGCAGAACTGTAACACGGTTGCTGATCTCAACCACCTCATGCAATTTGTGTGAAATGAAGATCAGCGCATGACCGTCTTTGACCATCTGGCGCATAATAACGAATAATTCATCCACTTCCTGAGGTGTGAGCACAGCGGTAGGCTCATCGAGAATCAACAGCGCTGCGCCTCGATAAAGAGCCTTGATAATTTCAACACGTTGTTGTTGACCGACTGAAAGCTGCCAGATGTAAGCAGCGGGGTCAATCCTTAAGCCATAAATATCAGCCAGTTCCAAAATACGTTTTGAGACACGATCCAGATCTGTAAGTAGTCCGCGAGAGGAGGGCAATCCGAGGGCTACATTTTCGGCAACAGTCAGAGTTTGTACCAGCATGAAATGCTGGTGGATCATGCCAATACCCAAATTGATAGCATCGGTAGGTGATGCGATGTTGACCTTCTTGCCATTCAAAAGGATTTCGCCTTCATCCGGATGATACATACCATAAAGTATCTTCATCAATGTACTCTTGCCTGCGCCGTTTTCGCCCAACAAGGCATGTACTTCATTAGAGCAAACGTTGAAGTCCACGTGGTCATTGGCAAGTACACCAGGAAATCTTTTTGAAATGCCTAGCATTTCCAGGGTTTTAATCCTGGGTTGACTTGAAGGTAGTACATTCAATTCGGTCATCGTGCCATCCTGAATTTATGAAGACCTGACAGGTCTAGGCCTCACTAAACTAACTGTGGTGCAGTTAAGACCTGTCAGGTCTGGAAATTACTATCTGTTAAGGCAGAGTGATCTTGGTTGCTCCGCTTATGATATCCTGCACAGTCTTCTCAGCCAAAGTTTTGGCATCAGCAGCTACCTTGCTATCCGGGTTGAATTCAATCACTTCGCCACCATTTGCAAGGTTGATCCTGAAAGATTCGCCGCCCAGCGTGCCTGCCTGGATCTTAGCAATCATATCCTTTAGAATCACCTCCCAGTGATAGACTTGGCTGGCTACCACAATTTCAGGCGCAAGAGAGGTTTGGTTGGATTGTGTACCAAACCACAGCACATTGGCTTCCTTCGCTTTACCGATCGCGCCAACAACCATCTGTGCGGTGCCGGTCAATATATCAGCGCCCGCAGAGATATGGGTATTAGCAGCCTCAGCAGCTAGTGCTGTGTCTGAGAAGGAACCGATGTAGTTCACGTTTACTTTAACCGCGGGATTGGTCGCTTTAACACCGGCCTGGAAGCCATCGATATACAGCTTCGCATCACCGGTTTCAATTGGACCAACCACGCCAATCACTTTGCTCTTGGTCAAGGTTGCCGCTAACACACCGTTGACGAAACCACCTTCTTCAGAAGCGGCTTCATAGGCAAAGATATTGGGTTGGCCAAATGTATCTACTGTGGTACCCCAGGCAAAGCTGGTGTCCGGGAAGTCAGGAGCGATCTCTTGCAAGGACGATCCATACTGTGAGCCATGGGCAATCACAAGGTTAAAGCCCTGAGTTGCATAGTCACGGATCGCAGCGGCAGCATCATCTACGACGAACATGTTCTCGGAGAGTACTATCTCAAATTTATCGGGCCCGCCCATATCATTCTGAATGCGGATAAGCGCATCATACATGCTCTGGCTGAACGCTAGATCATTTTTGGCACTTGGCATGACAACAGCCACACGGAACTTTCCTGCCGCGGGTGCTTCGGTGGGGGCTGCAGTTGCAGGGGCTTCGGTCGCAGGGGCCTCAGTAGCAGGAGCTACAGTTGCAGGTGCCTGCGTGGGTGCTGGGGCCTGAGTCGCCGGTGTACCGCAGGCGCTCAATACGAGCGAAAAAGCAAGAACTAGAGTCATAAACCAAACGAACTTTTTCATCTTCTTCTCCTATTTTAGGTATGGATGTGAGATTACAAACAGAACACTTTTTATCAAAATTCGAGTACACGTTCTTACCAAGCGCACCTCCTGTTCATGAAAATCATTCATCTCGTTCAAACGGTCTTGTTAAAGCAGCTGGCGCTCTTACTTTTGAGACGGTTGCTACTAATACCAGAATTGTCAGGACGTAAGGCATCATCACCGCGATATCGGAGGGGATGGGAATACCCAATACTTGAATCCATAACTGCAACGAGTTGACCATGCTAAACAAGAGCGCGCCTCCCAAGACGCCTAAAGGTCGCCAGGCTCCAAAGTACACTAATGCCACAGCGATAAAGCCAAGTCCGCTGGTCATATTTTGCTGGAAGACATTCAATAATGCGATGGAAAGCGATGCTCCAGCAATACCAGACATGGTCCCGCCAAGGATGATCGTGAAGTATCTGACGCGCGCAACGCTGACACCGAGCGAGTCCGCGGCTTCCGGATTTTCACCGACCGAGCGAATCTTCAATCCGAGAGTCGTCTTATTCAAAACGAACCAGGCAAGCGGGACAAGAAGATAGGCTATGTACACAAGTAGATTTTGACTGAAGAAGATTTCCCCGATTCCGGGAATGTCACTTAATCCGGGGATATGGACTTTGGGAAAGCCTTTGACTGTTTCTACGGTGCCGATTAACTTCTGAAAAAGCAGATCGCTCATTCCCAGACCAAAGAGATAAAAGCCAATGCCACTGATACCTTGCTGAGCATGCAAGTTGACAGTCACATAGGCCATCGCCAGTCCCATCAGCGCGCCTACGATCATGGCGGTCAGCACACCAAGCCATAGATTTCCAGTATTGAAAGCCACGTAGAATGCGGCAAACGCGCCAAGCAGCATCTGCCCCTCAACGCCGAGATTCAGTACCCCGCTGCGTTGACCGAAGGTTTCGCCGATCGCTGCATATAAATATGGTGTCGCGAGACGGATCCCGGAGGCGAGAATTCCAATCAAAACGGTGACAGAAAGCAGGTCCGAAATCATACGCCGGTCTCCACTTGCTGCAATTTTTCACCGCCTGTCGGGGGCGATTCATCTTCCTTTCTTGCTTCAGCAAGCCTCCGTCTTTGTCGCCGTCGCCGCCAGATCTCGCTGCTGACTACAAACACAACTACCAAACCATTTAATGCAATGACCAATGCCGATGGGACCTGCACTACCCTTTGCATTTTGTTCGCACCTACTAACAGGGCACCAAACAAAATCGAAGCAGGAATAGACCATATCGGATGCAATTGCCCGAACAAAGCGGCCACAATACCGTTGAATCCTGCACTGCCAGTAAAGCCTGAGGCAGAACCATCTGTAATCATGCGGTAGTTCACACCAAAGACTTGAGTCGCTCCAGCCAGACCTGAAAATGCTCCACTTAGCAATAAAGCCAAAACAACATAACGCTGCACTTTGATACCCGCATAACGGGAAGCGTGCGGGTTCTGTCCAACCGCGCGGATGCGATAACCGAGCGTGGTACGCCACAATAGGATATAAACCAGAATCGCCAGAATGACAGCAATGAAAGCACCGAGATGCAAGCGAGTCGGCACTAAGCGAGGCAAGCGGAAAATTTCAAGCAGCCGGGCGGTTTGCGGAATTTTCGAGGCCAGTTGAGCTTGTGAGGGATCAATCATTGGTCCGCGCAAGAGGAAATTCATCAACTGGACAGCAATCGCGTTCATCATCACGGTGCTTAGAATTTCATTGACATTAAAGTAGGCTTTTAGTACTCCAGGAATTCCCCCCCATATTGCGCCACCTAAAAATCCAGCCAGCATGGCCAGCGTGATAACAAGCCAGCCCGGCAAGGCGGTAAAGGTGAGTCCTACCCATGTGGCGAAGATGGCGCCCACGATCATCTGCCCCTCTCCACCAATGTTGATCACATCTCCACGAAAAGAGATGCAAATGCCAAGTCCAACCAGGAGCAGTGGCGTGGCCTTGACCAGAGTCTCTGCAAAGGCATTAGAACTGCCGAATGCGCCGTCCCAGAGCGCCTGATACGCAACAAGAGGATTAACCTTCAAAAATAGCAACATCACCGCACCAACAGCAAGTGCCGCTACTGTTGCAATCACAGGCAACAAGGCATCAAAGAGAGAGCTTAGTCGAGATTGCATTGATCACTCATCCTATTAATTGAGCTCTGCGAGCGAGACTTTTTGTAAGGAAGGTTCAAGTTAGCTCCATGCCTGGACCAAGGATAACCGCAAGACTGAATCATCGAAATAATTAGTTCCAAGCGCTATAGGCAGGTTGTTTTTGCTGTAAAAGGCTAGTTGTAACTCCAAGATCGTCTTGTTCAAATCCTTCCCCAGGATAGCTTTCATTTCCTCCCCCACTATTGCCGACCGAATGTCAGTGATCGCGAACGCAATCTCCTCACGGCAATACTTCTGCAAAATATTCCGAATTGGCATTTGACCGTCTATTTGCTCGATAGGTTCCTGAAGAAATGAGGCTGGTATTACGTTGTTTGCGAGAATGACCGGCTTCTCGTCGGCATAAAATAATCTTCGCATCGCTAATAACTTATCACCTGGTTCGACGGCCAAAGCAACGGCCTCTTTTTCTGTAGCTGCCCTTAGCCCGATGGAAAGAGCCTGTATGGAAGATTTAAATCCATTGCTTTCGATTAGGTATACAAAATCCCATAAGTTTCCCAAATGCGCACTTACTTCATGTGCTCGAGCGTTTACGTAAGTACCGTCGCCTTGCTTGCGGAGAATGAGACCATTCACGGCTAATTTGGCAAGCACAGTCCGGACAGTTGCGCGGCTGACACCAAATTCCTCTGCGAGTTCGCTTTCCGATGGGATGCGATTACCGGAGCTGTAGGTGGCATCCCGAATTCGTTCGCGAAGGATTTGTTCGACTTGATCAGCAATGGACCTTGCTTGAATTAAGCGCATAAGTAATTAATTGTCAGATGATAATCGTCTGACATTTACTTATGTATCATAGTTCACAAGTGGATACAAGCGCGTTAAGTAATAGATTCTAAGTGACAGTGGATGACAAATTAAGGATCTGGGGCGGCTTTTTGGCTATCCCAGAGGGCAATAATGAGGGCGTATCCCTCAGCCTTTACAGACCGCGTTCGCCACGAACATAAGGTGTACCGAGTGCAGCAGGCGCACCTACTCGCTTGCGGATCGATTCGCGCGAACCAAGGATTAAAATAAAAATCGTAGCAAGATATGGAAGCATGTCCATTAGACGTCCAAGCGATGGGTTGTTCGCCGTGGAAATCAGTGGCAGCGCAGGGTTTTGTAGGTCAAGCGGTAAGCGGCGGAGCAGGCCAAAGAAATATGAGACCCACATGCCACGCATGGGATCCCACCCTGCAAAAATGACCAGTGCAACTGCAATCCAGCCCAAGCCTGATGTCTTGCCATCCACCCAACCCGGATCAGTAATAAGACTCATTGTCGCACCGGCAAAACCGCTCATCGCGCCGCCGAAGATCACGTATGTATATCGAATAAGATAAACATTGATACCAAGCGAATCCGCGGCGGAGGGATATTCACCGACAGAACGCATGTTAAGACCAGGGCGCGTGCGGTTAACATACAACCACGCGAGCGGTGCAAAGATTAAACCGATGATTACGAGAACAAGTTGCTGTGCAGCGATGTTCCCCAAAAGAGGTAAGCCAATTGTGAACGGTGAGGGTACGCGCTGACCCACATAGGGCTGTCCGAGAATACTTGAGAGGCCACCGCCTAGAAGGGTTACAGCCAGTCCACTTACGACTTGATCTGCGCGTAACGTGATCGTAATGAAAGCATGAAGGAGGGCAAGCAACCCACCGAATAACAAGCCCGCGCTTAGTCCAAGCACCATGCTGTTCGTGTTGAACCAGACGGCAAATCCGCTCATTGCGCCGACAAGCATCATACCTTCAATACCCAGATTCATCACTCCTGCACGTTCGGAGAAAATCTCTCCGATGGTGGCAAAAAGTAAAGGTGTACCACTAATCAATGCTCCAAACAAAATGGTAACTGCAAGAAAAAACAAATCGTTCGCGGTCATGAAACACCTTCAGCCTTCTCCGTCACCGTCGTCTCAACTTTCTCTAATTGGAAGCGGTAATGAAAGATTAATTCTGTGCCTACAACGACAAAAAGAATAACGCCTTGCAACATCGAAGCAATGCCCTGCGGCTGAATTAGTTTTGTGCCAACAAGCAAACCACCGAACAAAATAGCAACAAATATCGCCCCGATTGGATTCAAGCGCGCAAGCCATGCGACAATGACTCCCGTGAAGCCATAACCGCGCGGGAAGCGTCCGTTTAATTCACGCAATGCTGCAATTTCATTCATGCCAGCCAACCCAGCTAGTCCACCGGAAAGACACATTACCAATAGGATGTTTCGCGCCAAGCTGATGCCAGCGTATCGCGCGGCATTTGGGTTGTTCCCGATTACTCGAATCTCATAGCCCCAGCGACTACGGAAAAGAATCCATGCAAGCACAATCGCCGCAGCAATCCCGAGAAAGATACCAGGGTGCGTAGTAAGGCCCGCAGCAATAGGATATCGGTCTGCATACTCGGTAAGACGGGGCCATGTTGCAGCGGTTGGAAAACGCCCTGTTGATTCAAAATCGCCAATACTCCAGGGACCAACAACAACGAAAAACTCCACCCATTTATAAGCTACATAATTCAACATCAAAGTTGTAATAATTTCATTGATATTGAGCCATGCCTTAAGAAAACCAGGGATGGCACCATAAAGAAGGCCAGCCAAGGTTCCAGCCAGACCCATTACGGTGAGCATGACCCAGCGGTCAGTCGTCTTAGGCAGAAGGAATACCGCAACACCCGTCGCAGCCCATGCACCAAGAAACATCTGTCCATCCGCGCCAATGTTCCATAATCTCATACGAAAGGCAATGATACAAGCCAGGGTAGTAAGAAGGATCGGAGATGCTTTGACCAGAGTATCAGATAGAGGTCCGAAGCATAACCTCCCTTTCGGACAATCTGTGCCAGTAATCAAAGCATTGATCCCCGCCTGCCAATCAGCAAAAGTACCAAATCCCTCTTTGAAAATTTCCCGATAGGTTGCAACAGGATGATTCGCCCCAGCAGCTTTCAAGACGAACCCACCTACAAGCAATGCAAGCAAAACGCCGATGACAGAGGAGACAATCCCAATCCATTTGGGGTTGTCCAAGCGGGGTTCAATTCTCAAGCGATAAGATGTTCCAGGGAGATTCATTCTTCCACCTTTGTGCCAGCCATCATCAAGCCGACTGCATTGAGATTTTCGCGTTCAGGCGATGTTTCTCCTACAAGCTGCCCCTCATATATCACGGCGATGCGATCCGCAAGTGAAAACAGTTCATCAAGCTCTTCCGAAATCAGAAGAATCGCTGTCCCCTGATCACGAAGTTCGATCAAAAGATTATGGATACCCTCGATTGCGCCAACGTCCAGCCCACGCGTGGGGTGGACTGCGATCATCAGCTTGGGTTGTCCAGAAGTCTCACGCGCCAGGATTACCTTTTGTAGATTGCCACCCGATAACATACGGACAGGAGTTTCCACAGTTGGTGTGGAAATCCTATATTTTTCAACCAATCGAACGCCGTTCTCATGCACTGCCAAGTTATTAATAGACCAGCCTGTCGAAATAGGCGGGCGGTTAAAGCATTTCAGGATTAAATTCTCTGCAACGCCAAGCGCGGGCACACTGCCTACCACTGCGCGATCTTCAGGGATGTGCGCCAGATTCTGCCCGACTTCCATCCAGTTTGTGTGGCTGTCCAACGGTATCTCTCCGAACATCAGCTTCCCTGAGGTTGGCTTGCGCAATCCGGTCAGCACTTCAGCAAGTTCGCGTTGACCGTTGCCTGCTACGCCAGCGATCCCCAAAATCTCTCCTGCTCGCACCTGTAATGACACATCACGTAAGGCAGGAAGACCACGATCATTTTCAGCATGCAATTGATCAACCGACAACACAACCTCACGCGGTTGTGATTTTTTCTTTTGAACAAGAAACAAAACATCGCGCCCGACCATTAATTTGGCAAGCTGTGCTTTCGTTGTTCCCTTCGCAGGTACCGCAGGCGCGGTCACTATACCTCGACGCAGAACCGTGACCCGGTCCGCGATTGAGGCGACTTCGTCAAGTTTATGGGAAATAAAGACAATCGTATGGCCGCGCTTCGTCATGTCGCGCAATGTCTTGA
>WNFV01015799.1_pt1 | contig 13280 bp, 13 predicted proteins | sample 5400101 | NCBI WGS metagenome assembly WNFV01 (sample SAMN13153361, study PRJNA577476) | soil metagenome | isolation source: 115 cm soil or saprolite under grassland replicate 1 | place: USA:California | collected 2016-06-15
CGGCCTCCGCGTGTCGCATCTGAACCGCGACGATGGGATCGCCCGGATGTCCCAGAACCGCGACGCGCGAGAGATGCGGGACGAGCTGTTTCAGGAGCTCGAGCCGCTTCCCGGCCATCTCGCCGATGATCGTGGTGTTTCCCGTGATGTTTCCGCCGGGTCGGGCGAGACTGTCCACGAGCCCGGTCCCCACGGGATCACCGACGCTGGTCATCACGATGGGAATGGTCCTGGTGGCCTTTTTCGCGTATCCTCCTAGAAGACAATAGGAATTCGCTGAATCCTGAGCAGAATTATCAGCCAACGGGACTGGGTTAGTTAGGTGAGCATAATACGCTAGGTTAGGTGAGCCGAACAACGTGACCGGTTCGGCTTCGTTTCGCCGCCCCGCTGGGCGCTACAGGTAAGGCGCGCGAGTCACCGACAAACCTGACAAAACCCCCGCACGGTTGCTCGGGCGACCGCGGGCGCTCCACCGTTCAACACGAATTTTCATCGTGCAGGGTGGGCCATCGGCCCATCACCATTTTGTCGGTTTTGTCGGGGACTCGCGCGCCTCATCCTCGCCCACAGCGGAACACGAAGCCGAACCGGTGGGGCCGTCGCCGCGGACGGAGCGGGAGACATATACCCACCAGGGGTATTCTTGGGCAACAGACCACCAGAATTAAGGAGGGGCGGAGGCTCCGGTCACATCACGCAGGATGAAGACCCTCCGCGGCCAAGCCCGCGTCGCCGCCAACAGGGATCAGTAATCACAATCGATTTGGCGGCGAGGAGGGTGCGCTTGAGTCCCTCGGCTGAACCGATATCCGGCTTCGGCTCGTCAGTGCGGACGCCCAGACCCATACCACTTTGTCCGAGGTCGGCTATCGTGCCAGGAACAATCTTGTCTTGCGTCAGCAGCTGGTCCAGCACAACCCTTGGCAGAACGATCACATCGACCGTTTCTCCGTCCTGAACACAGAGAGAGAAAGTGCCCCACCTGGCCCACCTCGGTCACCTTGGCCACCGGCACCTCCCTCCGTGAGGCAGCTATGGCGGTTCTCTCGAGCATGCGTAGCGGAACCGATGGCCCAGATACGAGTCGCCCCGCATCTACCGCGGCGAGCGTCTTCCTCGTGCACTGGCGTGGGAGACGGTCCGCACGTTCCTGCGCTCGATCGACCGCACGACGTCGAAGGGGCGACGCGACTACGCGATGTTCGTGCTCGTCGCCACCTACGGCCTGCGCGCGAGCGAGGTCCGTGCTCTCGATCTCGACGACGTCGCCTGGCGGTCTCGCCAGATCCGCGTGCCACGGCCCAAGGTCGGCACGCCCCTGCTCCTGAGCCACCCCGGGGTGGTGCCCCCGACGACGGAACGGGCGAACGACCTCTGGACCGCGGACTTCAAGGACCACTTCCGAACCCGCGATGGCATCTATTGCTACCCGCTGACGGTCGCCGATCAGCACACGCGCTACCTGCTCGGCTGTCAGGGCCTGCTCTCGACCCAGGGCCAGGGCGTCCGCCCGATCTTCGAGCGCCTCTTCCGCGAGTACGGGCTGCCGCGCGTCATTCGTACCGACAACGGGGTGCCGTTCGCGACCACCGGGATTCACGGCATTCAGCACCAGCGGATCCTCCCGGCCAGTCCCCAGCAAAACGGCGCTCACGAACGGATGCATCGCACCCTCAAGGCCGCGACCGCCCGGCCTCCCCAGGGGGCGCCTGATCGCCCAGCAACGCGCCTTCAACCGGTTCCGCGTCCTCTACAACGACGAGCGCCCGCACCAATTTCTCGGGGGCCGGACGCCCGCCTCGCTGTATCGCCCCTCGCCCCGGCCCTACACCGGAGCCTTGCCGCCGATCGAGTACCCCGGCCACTACATTCCCAAGCGGGTGACAAACGCGGGGACGATCCGGCTCAAGCAGCGCCTGCTCTTCATCGCGAACTCGCTCAAGCAACAGATCGTCGGCCTCGAGGAAGTCGATGATGGGGTCTGGTCCATCTACTTCTGCAACGTCTTGCTGGCTCGCGTCGATGAACGCGACTACGTCATCCGCGCGTGAGGGCGAGGCCGAATCGGATTTCGGAGGGTATCAGGGGTATGGCCACGCTCATCATCGTCGCTCTACGGGGCTGCGCGCGATGCGTCATCACGCCCAATCGCCCTCCAAAGCACCCGGGACAGCACCGACTTCAGTTTCAGCAAGTGTTACCCATGTTCCCGGTTAACTCTGTCACCTATCTTCCCGGTTGCACCGTCGCGACAGCCGGCGCGTCTTGTGGCCTCGGATGACTCCGGCGAGAGCCCGCAGGGCCTCATTGGCCTCCCGTGACCCGCGGAAGACGGCAGCGACTTTCGGGAGATCGAGGAGAAAAGTCGCCACACCGCAAGGAGCACCCTCCACGAGCACCCCTCCACGAGCAGCGGAAGAAGGCCACGCTCAACGCTGCGCACGGGCGATGACATACCGCCGCGTCGGCCGGCGTGTCAAGGCCGACCGCCGACAAGAAATTCTTCGACCTCGAGGTCCATGACCTTCACGCGATCGCCATCGGCGTAGTCGCGCCACCGAAAGCGGACGCGGCCGTCGGCGACGGCGAGCAGCCGGTCGTTGGAGAGCGCGACGCGGTGGGTGTAGCGGCCGAGGTAGGCGAGCACATGTTCCGGCCCGGCGAACGGCGGCTTGCAGTCGACGACCCGCGCTTGCTGGCGGAGCGCGTGACGGAGCCCCGGGTCGTGCAGGGTGCGCCCGAGTGCCTCCAAGAGCTGGGCTGGATTCGCCCGGAGGCGCTCCGGGCCCCGGACGGGGGGCGGCCCACGGTGCGCTTCCACCTCAACCCTCGGCTCCGCGCCGACGGGCCTCCCCGAGCGCGCCGTCCTCAGGACGCTGGTAGGCAACCGCCTCGTGTTCTTCGGTCTTGTGATCGCGGAGCTAGGGCTGGTCTTCTATGCTCTCGACGACGGAGGCGACCTCGTCGTCCATGAGCGGCGGCTGGCAGCGGACACGATTCCAGCACAGCAGGACCTCCGTCACCACCGCCGCGTCCACCCCGTGCCGGAACAGATGCCCGGCCAGCGAGGCGATCGCTGGGCGCCACCAGCGATCGCAAAGTCGTGAGGAGTCCATTTTCTTCGGCGTGGCCGTTTTGGCATGTTTGAATCATGTTTAGGGGGATGTCGTGAAAGCACTCCGCACGTGGGGCTTGATCCGACGACCCAATCATGGGTGAACGGCAGCCAGCCGGGGCGACTCCGACTCGGCTCATGATCGATGAGGCCAACCCCTCCCGGTGGAGGTTCGCTCGGGGGACTTGGTGGCCGATCGCGGCCATTCTTGCCGTCTTCGTGCTGGTCCTGCTGGTCGCGGGCGGCTTCTACCGCCGGTCGGTTCTGCTTGAGGCAGACGACGCGCTCGCCACCAACCAGGCGCTCGCGCGCGCGGTCGGGGATCTCATCGAGGCGCGTCAGGAACGGTACCGCGACGTGCTGCTGTCCTACGCCGGACGCTTCCGCTTCCGTGAGGCGATCGAGCGGCGAGACCGATCCGAATCACTCCGCCACCTCCGGCAGATCTCCGAGTCCTTCCCCGTGATCGGCCAGCCGTTCCTGGCTGATCCGGCCGGCGTGCTCTGGGCCGCGTACCCGGACGTGCCCGAGCTCTACGGACAGAGCTTCGCCCACCGCGACTGGTATCAGGGGGTGAGCCGGCACTGGCAGCCTTACGTGTCGGAGCTGTACGAGTCGGCCGCCGCGGACCGAGCGCTCCTCGTCGTTCTCGCGGTGCCGGTCCGGAACCCCGACGGCCGGGTGATCGGGATCATCGGTGTGGGCCAGCGTCTCCAAGTGATCCGTGAGTGGCTGCTGCCGATCGAGATTCCTGGGGGCGACTTCTACGTCGTAGACCGCAAGGGCCAGCTCGTATTTCACCGGACGCGCACGCGGCCGGAGCAGGTGGCCGATTACACGCGCGTGCCGGTGGTCCAGCGTCTGCTGGCGGGTGAGACGGGGATCGCGGAGACACAGAATCCAGTCGAGGGCGAGGTCCGGTTGACCGCGTACCGGACCCTGCCGTCGCTGGGGTGGGGTGTGGTTGTCCACCATTCGAAGAGCGTCGTCCTGCACCGTATGCACACGCTCGTCCTCGTCGCCGCGGTGGTCGCGTTCGCCTTGACCGCGACGCTCGCCGGAATCGGCGGGCTTGCACTTCGAAACGAGCGGCGGGTCGCTGCAGCCCTGGCCACATCCACTGAGCGTCTCCAGATTTTGCACGAGATCGATCGGGCACTCATCGCGGCAAAAACGCCAGTGGAGATCGCTGAGTCAGTCCTCCCGCGGTTGCGTGATCTGCTCGGCGTCCCACGGGCCATCGTGAATCTGTTCGACCTGGCCAACGGTGAAGTAGAGTGGCTTGCCGCAGTTGGACGGCATCGCTTCCACCACGGCGCTGGCATCCGGTATTCGTTGCGGCTGGCTGGCGATGTGGAGGCCCTGCGAAGGGGCGAGCCACAGGTGATCGATGTGCAGTCGTTGTCCCCCAGCCCGGAGGTCGAGGCCCTGCTTGCCTCGGACGTCCGCGTGTACATGGTGGTGCCCATGATCACCCGTGATGAGCTCATCGGCTCGGTCAGTTTCGGCGGACCGACGGGTGAGTTCCCACCTGAGCGAGTCCGCATCGCCCAGGAGGTGGCCGCCCAGCTCGCTATCGCGATCACGCAGGCCCGGCTCCAAGAGCGCGTCGCGCGCCACGCCGAGGAGCTCGAGGAGCGAGTGCAGGAGCGAACGCGCGAGCTCAGTTCCACCAACGAATACCTACAGCGAGAGATCACGGAGCGTCGACTAGCGGAAGAGGAAGCCGATCGTGCTAACAGGGCGAAGAGCGAGTTCCTCTCCCGGATGAGCCACGAACTCCGGACGCCGCTCAACGCCATCCTGGGCTTTGGCCAGGTGCTCGAGATGGACTCCCTGGACAAAGAGCAGCGCGATAGTGTCGCGCACATCCTGGCCGCCGGGCGTCACTTGCTCGGGCTGATCGACGAGGTGCTCGACATTGCGCGGATTGAGGCTGGTCGCCTGACACTCTCGCTCGAGCCGGTCGACATGAGGACGGTGCTCGACGAGGTCCGGAGCCTGATCCGCCCGCTGGCCGAGGAACGGCGCGTCGAGGTCCGGGCGGAGAGCCCAGCGGCGAGCGATCTCTACGTCCTCGCCGATCGGCAGCGGCTCAAGCAGGTACTCCTGAACCTCCTCTCGAACGCGGTGAAGTACAACCGTGCGGGGGGGAGCATCACGGTCTGGTGCGACACGGCGCCGGAGAAGCGCCTCCGGCTCAATGTGCGCGACACCGGCCTGGGGATTCCGCCGGACAAGCTCGGCCAACTCTTTACGCCGTTCGAGCGTCTTGGCGCCGAGGCGACGGGCGTCAGCGGCACGGGGCTCGGCTTGGCGCTCTCCAAGGGCCTCGTGGACGCGATGGGAGGCGCGATCGGCGTCGAGAGCACACCCGGCCAGGGGAGCCTCTTCTGGGTGGAGCTGCGCCCGGCGGAGGCGCCCGAGGCCGACCTGGAGGCGCCGGACGAAGTCGAGGCCCCAGGGCTTCGAACCCGGAGGGGCACCGTGCTCTACGTGGAAGACAATCTGTCGAACCTCAAGCTGATCGAGCGCCTGCTAGCCCGGCGGACCGGGATTAAGCTCCTGTCGGCCATGCAGGGGCGGCTCGGGCTGGAGCTGGCGCGCGAGCACCGGCCGGCCCTGATCCTGCTCGACCTGAACTTACCCGACGTCCACGGGAGCGAGGTGCTCCGGCGGCTCCGGGAGGATGCGAGCACGCGCGACATCCCGGTGGTTGTCATCAGCGCGGATGCCTCACCGAAGCAGGTCGAGCGGCTACGGGCGGCGGGAGCGCGGGACTACCTGACGAAGCCCATCGACGTACGGCGGTTCCTGGCGATCGTGGACGAGCTGCTGGCGACCGACCTCGGCACGAGCAATGGATAGGTTGACGCTGAAGGACGCCCGGATCCTGATCGTGGACGACGAGGTGACCAACGTGCGCCTGCTGGAGCGCCTGCTGGCGCGCGCCGGCTACACGACCCTCCTGAGCACGACCGACTCACGCCAGGTGCTCCCCCTTTACGCCGAGTTCCAACCCGACCTGATTCTCCTGGACATCCGCATGCCGGAGCCCGATGGCTTTCGGGTCATGGAAGCGCTGCAGCCCCTCGTCGCCGACGGAAGCTTCCTTCCCGTGCTCGCCCTCACGGCCGACGTGACCCAGGAGACCCGCCGACGAGCTCTGGCCGCCGGCGCCAAGGACTTTCTCACCAAGCCGTTCGACGCAATGGAAGTACTCCTGCGTATCCAGAATCTCCTCGAGACCCGCTTCCTGTACCTCGAGCTCCGGACGCACAACGAGCGGCTGGAGACCGAGGTGCGCGAACGCACCAAGAAACTGGTCCAGAGCGAGAAGCTCGCGACCATGGGCTCGCTCCTGGCGGGCGTGGCGCACGAGCTGAACAACCCCCTGGCCGTGGTGTTGGGTCGGGCGGTCCTGCTGTCGCGCAAGCTCGCTGACACTCCCCTGGCGGCAGACGTGCAGAAGCTCGGTCAGGCGGCGGAGCGGTGCGGGCGCATCGTCAAGAACTTCCTCGCGCTGGCGCGCCAGCGCCCGCCCGAGCGGGCGCAGGTGCAGCTGAACCAAGTCGTCCAGGAGGCCGTGGAGCTAGTGGCCTACCCGCTTCGCGTGGACAGCGTGGACGTCCGCTTGGACCTGGCGGACCAGCTCCCGTTCGTGTGGGCCGACGCTCATCAGCTCCACCAGGTCGTAGTCAATCTCCTGACGAACGCCCACCAGGCGATACGGCAGACGCCTCCGCCCCGGCAGGTCGTGTTCGCCACCCGGCACGACACGGCTCGGGGCTCAGTGGTGCTCCACATCGCCGACAGCGGCCCGGGGATCCCGCCCGAGCTCCAGGCGCAGATCTTCGAGCCGTTCTTCACGACGAAGCCCCCGGGCGAAGGCACAGGGTTGGGGCTTGCGATCTGCCGGGGCATCGTGGAATCGCACGGAGGATCGATGCGCGTCGAGAGCGCCCCGGGACACGGGGCCGTCTTCGTGATCGACCTGCCGGTCGAGCAGAGGCACGAGACGCGGCCGGAGGCCGCGTTAGCCGGCGCCGAGCCGCTCATCCAAGGAAAGACGATCCTCGTGGTGGACGACGAGCCGGAGGTGGCGGAGATCTTAAAGGAGTTCCTGTCCCAGGATGGCCACGCCGTGGAAACGGCCACCGACGGAGCCGTGGCCCTGGAGAAGATCCGCGCGCGCGTCTATGACGCCATCCTGAGCGACAATCGGATGCCCGGGCTCGACGGGCCAGGTCTCTATCGGGAGTTGGAGCGCCGCCACCCGGAACTGCTCCCGCGGATGATTCTCGTCACGGGCGACGTGCTGACTCCGTCGACGCAGGAGTTCCTGAGGCGGACGCGCATTCCCACCCTGTACAAGCCCTTCGATCCCGAGAGGACCCGCCGGGTGGTGCAGCGAGTTCTTGGGGCCGCCGGCGCGGTGGAACGTACGGAGTGACGATCGGCCAGATTTCCCTGTGCGGGCACGCCGCGCATTGCGCGGTGGGACCCGGCAGGAAGCCAATCCGACCTTAATAAATGATGGAGTCTGCGCGATCGGGAGGGTCGGAGTCGAACGACTGAACCTCTGGGATTGTCGGGCTCCCATCGGGTTCGCCGACGACAGAGCGTCCATTTTATTGTCTTACGAGCCCTGAGTGCGCGTTTCGGCCCATCGTGACCACTCAGATCGGAGCATCGTGATCAGCCGGATCGGTCGATCGTGATCAAGAAAATCGGCATCGTGATCACCGGGATCGGAGCATCGTGATCAGGGCGCTGACCGAAGCCTAGCGGCGCGGACCGTCGGCCGGGCCCGTCCGCCCCCCGAAAGGGGGAGGGATGGCCACCGAGCGACTGTCCATGCGCCAGACACGGGAGATCCTGCGACAGAAGTGGAGCCTCAGGCGCACCCACCGGGAGGTGGCGCAGAGCCTGGGGATCAGCAGCGGCGCCGTTGGCACCACGGTGCTGCGCGCCCGCGCCGCCGGGCTCGCGTGGGTCCAGGTGGAGGCCCTCAGCGACGAGGCGCTGCACGCCCGGGTGTATGGGCCGCCGACGCCGCCCACCCGCCATCGCCCCGTCCCCGACGGCGCCTACCTGCACGCCGAGCGGCGCAAGCCCGGCGTGACCCTCGAGCTGCACCTCAGCCTGGCGGCGCGTGAACCGATTGACCATCAGCTGAGCCACGTGCGCGCGCGGAGCCCAGGGTGGACGAAACTCCGGCCGCCCGGTGAGGAGCATCAAGACCGACGCAGTGGCGACCTGATCGACGACGAGACCGAGCAACTCGAGCGTCGAGGGATCGACCCAGTGCAGGTCTTCGACGATGAAGAGCAATGGTTCGCGGGTCGCCACGGCCAGCAGGAACTCCAGGATCGCTTCCAGCGTCTTCTGCTTCTGCCGTTGCGGGGTGAGATTCAAGGGCGGGTGGTCTTCCGGTACGGGTACCGACAGGAGGGAAGCCCAGAGTGAGAGCGCTTCCGCATCGGCGAGGCCGTGCCGGTGAAGTCCGGCAGCGATCTTATGGCATTTCTCCGCCGCCGAGTCGTCGCGACCGACTGCGAGCGCGCGCTGCACCAGCTCAATCACGGGATCGAACGCACTGTCTTGGTGATAGGGCGAGCAGCGACATTCCCATCGGACATGCGGCTCATTGGTAATGCGCTCTTTCAGCACCTGAAGCAGTCGCGTCTTCCCGATGCCCGGCTCAAGAGCGGCCGGGCGCGCTTCTGTTCCCGCAGCGTGAGCGAACCGGGCTCGGCGATGACCGCCGCGTCGAACTTGCCCGTCTTGAGGCCATCGGCAACGTAGTCACCCAGCCTGGGAAGGCCCAGGGAATGAGGGTCACGGTTACGTCCTTGGGGTCAACCCCGTGGGCCTTGAGCTCCTCTCTGATATACGTGGGAGGCGGCGGGGGCCGGAATGAGGTCCCCCAGTCCGGACCGAGGGCGATCGTTTTCCCCTTGAGGTCGGCCGCGGACTTCATAGGCGAGTCCGGCGCGACCATGACCTGGTTGCAGCCGAAGTTCATCCCGTCCACGATGTAGTAGTCGAGCTTCCCCGCCGCCAGGGTGTGGAGTTGCACCAGCTCGAGGTACCCGAAGTCCGCCTCGGTCAGTCCCTTGTCGGTCCCTCCCCACAACGAGGGGGACTTGCCCTGCTCAACTGCCGCGCGAATGTAACCGGGTGGGCGTGAAGCCAGTGAGGTGAAGCCCGAGCGATGCTACGCGACGCAGGCAGAGGCGCAACTGGATGGGTGTCGTCGGTCCAGGCGGTAACAACCGAGCAGCCGGATGAACTAGGCAATGCCGCGAAATCAACCATGCTGACGGAATTGCTCGCTTTCCTCGGCGAACTCTCTCTACGTCGAATCCGTCCGCGACGTTCGTGGTGAGGATGGCAGACCTGCGAGAAGATCGCCGGGGATCGAGCGGTTGACCCAGAAGACGAGGGTCCTGCGCGACGCGGTGTCGGCAGAGAGCCAGAAACACTGACGAGAAGCAGCCCGCCCGGCACGGGCCGGGAAGAACATCCCGGCCCGTCACGAGCCCGCGACAGGAGCGCGTGTTGCCTCGGTTGGGCCGCTATCCCGCTATCCTGCCGATTGGCTCGCCGGAACTCGACCGTTCAGGCAAAAGACAAACTCATCGACTTCGATGCTGGTCGCCCCGGCTGCGGTCACTTGCGCGAGAGCCCTCTGTCGCGCCGCCTCAGCGCTTTCTGTTTGAACTCGGAACGTGCAAGCGCACTTTACAACGTAGGTGTCCATTGGTCCCCCGTTGGTTTCCATTGGCCCCCTCCTGCGTCACGGCGGATTGCATGGTCAGTGCCAAAGAACAAAGGGCGTCAAATCAGGTAGATACCAGAATAGTGCTGATCTGTGGTCGAACAGATACGACGCTCCACGCCGAGTGGTTGACACTGTGCGCCCAATTTGACGGCGGTAGGTGGAGCGCTTGCCGCAACGCCGGCAGTTTGCCGCGCAGCCGCCGCGCGCCAACTCGGCCAGCAGCGCGGGATCGGTCGTGCCCTGCACGAGCGCCTCCAGCATGGCGCGCCCTGAGATACCGAGGACATCGCTGGTTAGAGGCGGTAGTGTCAGAGGGGGATGCCCAGGAAGCACCGGCTCTTCGACGTGTTCTTGGATAGTTAGACGCTTCGGTTCCGCTTTCCTGGTTCCTTGGTTTCACGACCTACGTCGAGCGGTTGATCGATGGCGTCTACGCCAAGTTCAGAGAGGCCGTGCCCCAATGAGTTTGGAGACCGTATGACCCTGCTTCGCCTGACCCTACCGCCGCTGACGCCACGGGAAGCCCTCACCCTGTCCTACCTCTTCGACACGCTCGATGACCTGCTCTGGGCCTGCCACGGTGAGGCGATGACCGAGCTCCTCGACGAGGAGCCTTTCGTGCCCGAGCCTTGGTGGTCGATCGATCAGGACCAGGAGCCGTAGAACAACTGCGCGACCGGGACGCATCGCGCGGCATGCGCCCCGCAGTGTCCTATCTGGCGGCAACGAAATCGAGCAGCGAGACGTCAAAAAACGTGAGCGCTAACAACCGGGCAGCACCCAGGTAAATCGACATGAAGCGCTCGCGCTCCGATTCCAAAGTCTTTCGTCGGTCACGTTCGAGGGCTGTCTTCGCGCGGTGGCCCGAACTAGTCAGGCACGCCTCGTAGTACCGCCTGAGCCTTTCGACGCCACCTGTTGCAAATGCGTTTTCCGCGTGCTCCTTCAGCTTCCAACCCGGGATCAAGTCCTTACCGCCTTCGTATACATCAACGATAGTCGAAATGCATCAGAGGAGCACTCCGAGGGGCTACTCCTCCGAGAGGACGGGGTGTAGGGTGTCGAGGAGCTAGTGCTATCCAACGCGTGGACGGGTTACCGGCCGGCGTCGCGAAGATGCGCTCGCGGACCTTTCGGGACGCGGCGCGAGTGGGCGTCCGGTCAGCTTCACCACGGTTTCACCAGGTTCTCGTGCATGTTCCGTGCGGGGACCGAGCGAAGACCGCAGAGAGCACCGCAAGGATTCAAGCCTCGTTATTGCGGTCGTCCAGCAGAATCGCCAAGCCCGCACCGCAGATGGGCGGTGTCAGGAGCCCGGGGGCGCGCGTGTGCGTGCATCCCCCCGCTGGGTGCGCGGCGATGAACTGGACGAGTCCACGCAGCCAAGTAGTAATGCGCCGATCGACGGCCGCCAAGCCGAATGTGCCTCCGCCATCGGCAGCCATTGGACTGATCTTAATCCGGATCGTCTGCGTGCGCGATGGCGCCCGCAGAGGCTATTGAGCGCAGTCGCCACCAATGGCATTCGGCTCGACGCTGGCTCGGGAAGAGGCGTTCCCCGAAGATGTGTGGCATGAGCGAGCCGAGCGCGGGGCCTCTAGGGCTGACTGCGTAACGTTTGTCGCCTGACGCGGCTCGTCTTGACACCGCTCCGCGGTTGCAGGAAGGTTTTCCGCCGAGGAGGAACGTCGATGAAGCCGTTCACGCTGCCCCGCTGGAGATTCACCAACTGCTGCGGCTATAGTTGGGGACACCCCGTGGAGCCGCGGGCGGGCGAGATCGCCCCCGACGGCGCCTCGCGCCGCGACTTCATCAAGACCGCGGCCGCCGGGCATGATCAAGGACCTGCTCAGCCTTGCCCGCGTGGGCAGCCCCGTCGTCGACGACTCCCGGCTGGTGAACTGTCAGGAGGTCCTCGATACGGTCCTCCTGAACTTGCAGCGGGCCATCGAGGAATCTGGCGCGCGGATCACCTCCGACGATCTGCCCACGGTGCGCGGTGACGCGACGCAGATCACCCTCCTGCTCCAGAACCTGGTGGGGAACTCCCTCAAGTTCAGGGGCCCGGAAGCCCCGTGCGTGAAGATCTCGGCCCGGCCCGAGGACGGCCAATGGCTCTTCTCGATTCACGACAACGGCATCGGCATCGAACCGCAGTTCCAAGCGCGCATCTTCCAGGTCTTCCAGCGCGTGCACGACCGCGACAACTATCCCGGCTCCGGCATCGGCCTGGCCATCGCCAAGAAGATCGTGGAACGGCACGGTGGCAGGATCTGGGTGGAATCCGAGAAGGACAAGGGCGCGATCTTCCGTTTCACGCTGCCGAAGGGGTGAGAGTCAGGCCCTCACGGGCGTTCCTCCCTCCGGCGATCGGAGCGGCAGGCTCATCGTAACCGTGGTCCCACGTCCCTCGGTGCTCTCGAAGACCAGATCCCCGCGGTGTCGCTTCAGGATCCCGTGGGCGATGCTCAGCCCGAGCCCCGTGGCGTTCGGCCCCTTCGTCGTGAAGTAGGGCTCCACCGCCCGGCGTTGCACGTGCTCGGGCATCCCCACGCCAGTGTCCGCGACGGAACAGTGGACCCAGTGTTCCGAAGCCCAGGTCTTGATGGTGAGCCTGCCGCCGTCGGGCAGCGCATCGACTGCATTGAACACCAGGTTCATGACGACCTCGTGAAGGGTGAAGGAGTCGCCGAGAACCGGAGGAATGCGCCCCAGCTCAAGCACGGCGTCGATTCGGACGCCACGGACGCTGGGCTCATCCTGCCAGCGCGGTCGCGTCAGCTCGAGCGTGTGCTGGACGACCTCGTTCAGATCCACTCGGGTCGCCTCGCTCAGGGGTTCCGCTCGCGTGAACGCCTGCAAGCGGCGGACGATCTCCGCTCCCCGGGCCGTTGCCTCCAGCACTATCCGGAGGCTGCGCTTGATCTCCGCGCTGCCGTGGTTCCCGAGCAGCAGCCAGAGGTGCCCGCTGATCACCATGAAGAGGTTATTCAGATGGTGCGCCGTGCCCGACGCGAAATCCGCGAGGGCCAGGAGCGTCTCGCTGCGGGCGAGCGCTTGCGCCGCGTTCCTGCGCCCGATCGCATAGCGGATGGAACGAGCCAGCCGGTTTGCATCCCACTCGCCCTTGATCAGGAAGTCCTCGACGCCGCCCCGCACGGCCTGGAGCCCGACCAGGTCATCGTCGAGGCCGGTCAGCACCACGATCGGAACGTGAGGGGCTGCCGCCTGGAGCCGGACGACGGTGTCGAGGCCGTTCGAATCCGGCAGGGAGAGGTCAAGCAGCACGACATCGAAGTGGTCCTCACGAAGGCGCTGCACGGCCTCGCCGAGCCGCTTGACGTGCGTGAGGTCGAACTCTTCGGCGCCAGCCTC
>WNFV01010808.1_pt1 | contig 13278 bp, 7 predicted proteins | sample 5400101 | NCBI WGS metagenome assembly WNFV01 (sample SAMN13153361, study PRJNA577476) | soil metagenome | isolation source: 115 cm soil or saprolite under grassland replicate 1 | place: USA:California | collected 2016-06-15
GCCCCACGACGCGCCACCAGTCGCTGAAGCGACTCGTCCAGATCCGGTCCCGGACAGCAGGCAACAATGTCATGCTCACGAAGGTTGCGGGCTGCCAGAGCTGAACGTCCTTGGTCGGAAAATAGAAGCCGGCCGGCATGACTCCGATCACCTGGAAGGCTTGTCCGTCGACCTCCACACTCTTTCCGATAACATCTCGCGAGGCTCCAAAGCGTCGCTGCCATAAGGCGTAACTCACGACGACAACGCGCTCGCGCTGCTGTTCCTCATCGTTAGAGAACGTCCGACCGAGGAGAGGCGTGACTCCCAGAAGCGGGAACAGGTTGGCGGAGACGGCCTCACCCATGACACGTTCGGGTTCGTTCCCGCCCGTTAAAGTGACGGGATTCCCGCGGCTGCAGATCGCCATGTCTGCGAACGCTCGGCTCTGGCTGCGCCAGTCCAAGAAAGTCGGATACGACGTGCCTTCTTCACGGATATCCCGTTTAGGGTCATTCGTCCACAGCATGGCTAAGCGGGCGGGGTCCTGGTAGGGCAACGGCCGCAGTATGACGGCGTTGACGACGCTGAACATCGCCGTGTTGGCCCCGATGCCGAGCGCGAGCGTCAGGATCGCGATTGCCGTGAAACTCGGGCTGCGTCGCAGCATGCGCGCCGCATAGCGGAGATCGTTTGCCACGCCGTCCATGTAGCGTACGCGTCGCATATCGCGGCTCCCGGTTGCTAGACGCCGTTGAAGAGCGGGCGGTACAGAACGCTTCCGACCCGCTGCGAATCGAACCGACTTGTTGCACCTTGCATGCCCTGTGGCCGGGGGCGTAACGGATGGTGTAGCAATGAGTTACAGCCACGGCGCTCGAGGCGTCTTGTTCGACATTGGGACCCATGCGTCCGGATGCGCACAAAGGGAGCCAAACCTTCGCCAGTTGGAACCGCATCACCGAATGGCTGATACAGCTCGAGACGCTCCGGCAGCTCGCCTGAGCTTGAAAAGTCCACCGGGCCCCGGGTGCGCGCCACTGCTAAACACTCTGATAGGTTGCGCAGAACTCACAGATCTATTCGTGCCGCTGCGAGGTGGTGCTCGATTCTGGTGGCTCGCCCAGCCAGTAGGAACCGCAGGGCTACCAGAGGTTGGTAACGTCGATGTTGCCCGCTTCTGCGCTAAGGTCGAGTGTTACCCGACGGCGCTTTGTGAGAAGGTCCGGCGTAGCACCGGAAAACGAATTTGGCGCATAGGCGCCCTTTTGAGCTTGTGCCAGATCAAGATCGACTCCAACGGCCCCGTTGCCAGTCGAGGCCTTCACTTCATAACCCACCTCAGCATCCGGCCGGAACTGCAACGCGATATCGCCGCGGCCCGCTCTCACCTGCACCTTCGCGGACGACACGACGCGTAGAAACCCAGTGACGCTCGCGTCGCCCGTAGAGATCTCGAAGTCACCGACCAATCCCACATTCTCCAACCGATGGCCGCCCACATATCCCTTGCGTCCTTTGACTTTATAGCCGGTGAGCGCGTGGATCCCGCCTCCGGCGATGTCCAGGTTGCGGATTGTGATCGCTCCATGGTTTGCGACGCCAGAAACGCGGTAGGCGCCGGACGGCGGGACGCGCACCAAAATGTTGACCCATGCCGGTTGCTGGCGCTCGGTGAAACCCAGCGTAGAGTGCCACACGGCCACTTGCAGGCGGCCCTGCAGGGACGTCATACGAGCCTCAACCTTTGTTTCGCGGATGGCCTGTGGCCCTCCGCGGTCCTGCACGTCGACGCGGACGAGGACATGCATCCGGTCGTCGCTGGATTCTTCGATGACGACACGCCCATATTCAGAGCAAACGTAGATCTCGCCTCCCTTCAGGCCGAGTGGCGACGTGGAACCGGACAGCGTCTGCGCGCTCCGCTCAGGCACCCCGGCGCCCTCTAGACCGGTGACAGGGTTGGTTTCGATTTCGTTCTGGGTGGCTTGGAGACTCAGCGACTTGCCGTCGAACCGCGGCCCCTCGCAACTGCTCCGACGCGTTTGGTAGTTGGGATCGATTGCCTGTCCGTGGAGCTGCACGTTTCTCCAGGATGCGGTCGTGACGATCACGGCTCCAACGGCGATGATATAAACCAATCGACGCAATCTCATGGCATGCATCCTCTCCAAGAAAACCCGCCACACCTTCCCCTTCGACACAGGTGGGCCCGGGTCGGTTAGGTTATTCGCGCGTCGATCTCACCGAGCACGCAGATTACAGGTTGATTTGCAGTATCTCCACGCCCGTAATATACTTTCTGGCAATATATGGCGTCAAGTACTGAGTTGAAACGCGGCACCGCGGATCTGATGATCTTGGCGGTGCTGGAAGAACGGCAACGACACGGGTACGAGATCGCGAAGATGATCGACGACCGCTCGAACGGCGTCCTCCGATTCCATGTCGGGTCGCTCTATCCGATGCTGTACCGCATGGAACGCCGTGGCTGGATTGACGGCCGGTGGATCGAAAAAGCTGGGCAGCGCCGCCGGCGCTACTACCGACTGACACCAGCCGGACGCAAAGTGCTCGTGGATCAGCGCGGCAGTTGGCACGAACTGCTCACGGCGCTGCAGCGCGTCGCCGGAATCGATCCAATCGGGTGATGGCGATGGACTTCCACCGGTACGTCCGCGACCATCTGCCTCCCCTCGCCATTGCGCGCGAACCAGAGATCGTTGACGAACTGGCGCAGCACCTGAGCGACCTCTATCAGGAGGCTCTCTCGAATGGCGCCACAGCGGATGTTGCACTTGCGCGCGCAGTCGCCGCGCTGCCACCGGAGAGTGGCGAGCTTGGGCGCGACATCGAAAGAGCCAGCCGGGCGCTGCCCGGTTTGATCGCCGACCGGTGGCGTGCATCGAGCGTCGAGCCGCCTGAACCTAGGGGCACACTGTTCATGTTCGCCGACCTTCGTCACGACGTTCGCTACGCGATGCGAATGCTGGCGGCGGCGCCCGCATTCACGTTCGTCGTCCTTCTGACGCTGACGCTCGGCGTTGGCGCCACTGCGGTCATCTTCACCGCTGTCGACGCGATCCTGCTGCGCAGCCCTGCTATCGCGGACCCGAGTTCCCTCGCGAGCGTGTACGTCGCGACGACGGATGGTCGCATCCGTTTCGGTACATTCTCCTTTCCCGACTATGCGGATCTGCGCGATAGCCGCGTGTTCCGAGACGCGGCCGCGTTTGGATCGATCATGCTTGCACTCGATACGGGTGAGCAGACCGAGACCGTTAACGGCGAGATCGTAACGGGCAACTATTTTGACGTGCTTGGCACACGGCTTGTTCGCGGCCGGCCGTTCCTGCCCGAAGAAGATCGCCGTGGCACCGCGTCGCGTGCTGCGGTGATCTCGCACGCGTTCTGGCAAAACCGGCTCGGGGCTGCTGCCGACGTCGTTGGCCGGTCGATTGCGCTGAATGGACATCTGTTCACGATCGTGGGCATTACGCCGCCGCCCTTCACGGGACCGAACCTTGGCCGCGCTCCCGAGGTATGGCTGCCGGTGGCTCTACAACCGTATGTCCGCCCGCCGACGGCCGGCCTTCGGCGAGCGCTTGGCACCAGCGATCTCCTCGCCGAGCGCGGGCCGTCATGGCTCAACGTTGTCGTCCGCCGCCAGCCCGGTGTCAGTGTCGGTCAGGCGAGCGCGGGACTCAATGTGCTCGCACGGCGTCTGCAGTCCGCGTACCCGGACACCAACCGCCTAAGAACCTTCAGCGTCGTTCCGCTCGGAGAGGGTCCAGGTGTTCGGGCGTCGACGCGACCGAGGCTCCGGCTGCTCAGCGCGTCGGTGCTGCTGGTGCTCCTGATTGCATGCGCGAACGTGACGAGCCTGCTGCTCGCTCGATCGGTATCACGCCGCCGCGAGATAGCAGTCCGGATGGCGATGGGCGCCGGCATCGCGCGTCTCGTTCGCCAGTGGTTGACGGAGTCCGTTCTGCTTGCCCTCCTTGGTGGCGTGGGCGGCCTGCTGCTGGCTAAGTGGGGAGTGCCGTTGCTGTATGTGGCTGGCATTCCGGAGACGATTGCGCTGGGCGTGAATTTACGCGTTCTGGCGTTTACGTTTGCAATGGCGGCGGCCAGTGGGATCATGTTCGGACTCGCGCCCATCATTCAGGTACTGCGCGGCGATACGATCTCCGCCCTGCGTGGCGAGGGAGGGGGAGTCGCCACAGGACTCGGGGCGGCCCGGTTGCGCCGCGCATTCGTCGTCTTCCAAGTCGCCGTCAGCCTGGTGCTGCTCGTCGGCGCCGGACTTTTCCTACGCACGTTACGAAACGCGAGCGCCGTGGAGCTCGGCTACGGCCTCGACTCGACGATGGTCGCGGATATCAATCTCGATGTAAGGGGATATTCACAGACCGCTGGTCGCGCGGTTTATGCTCAAATCATCGACCGGCTGAATCAAACACCTGGCGTTGCCGCAGCTGGCGCCGCGCGCGTGACCGTGCTGAGCGGCGGTGCACGTCCAACGGTCGTGAGCCTCGACCGTCGTCCGATCGCACGCGATTCGGGCAATGCGCTCGAGGTTCGTATCAATGTCGTCAGTCACGGATACTTGGATGCGCTGGGCATTCCGTTGCTGCGCGGCCGGGACTTCACAACAGCGGATACTGCCACGACGATGCGAGTCGCGATCGTGAGTCGTTCTCTCGCGGCTCGAATGTGGCCGCGACAGGACCCCATAGGAAAGATTCTGAGCGACGGCAGCTCTTCGGACTCTGGATCTGCCACGGTCGTCGGCATGGTGCCGGACACGGTCTATCTACATCCACTTGAGCGCGAACCACCGCCGTTCTTCTACGTGCCGCTCTCGCAGAATCATGAAGGTGGGGTCGCACTCCACATCCGCAGCGAGCACGGTGATCCGCTGGCACTGCTCCCCGCCGTTCGCGCGGCGGTTCGCGGCGTGGATCCGGGAATCGTGGTCGCGCGCCCACAGAGACTACGCGCGGTGTTCGAGCAGTCCATAAGCGAACAGCGAATGATGGCCTTATTGGTCGGCCTTTTCGGAGCCGTCGCGCTCGTCTTGGCGGCTGTGGGCATATACGGCGTGATGGCGCACCTTGCGGGACAGCGTCGAACGGAGATCGGTATTCGTCTCGCGCTCGGCGCCCGGCCGGCGTCGGTCTTCGGACTCATTCTAGGCGAGGGTCTGCGATTGGTCGGCATTGGTGCCGCGCTCGGTCTCGCCGGGGCATTCACCGCAACACGTTACATAGAAGGCGAGCTTTTCGGCGTGCCGCCGGCCGACCCGCTCACTTTTGGCGCGGTCTGTGTGCTCCTCACCGCCGTGGCCGCGTTCGCATGCCTCATCCCGGCACGACGAGCGATGCGCGTGGATCCCGCTGTCACATTACGCAGCACGTAGCTGTCAAGGACATGGTGAGGAACTCGAGTTGGCGAGCCGCGTACGAATCGACCGAGGCTGACGCGCGCCCGTTGAGTCGGTCCTGTATAGCGGCTCTCTAAATCTGTTTCTGTAGCTTGGCAATCACAGCGTCGAGCTCTTCGCGATGGCGTGTCTCCGTTGCGGACTCGCGGATCTTTTTCAGCGCGTCGAGATGCGCCTCCACCAGCGCCTTCGCCGCGTCAACCTTGATATGTGGCTCGATCCCCGTGCCTTCCCAGTTGGTCTTCGTGATCGGATTGATTGCCCGTCCATTCGGTACCCAGATGCCGAATTGATTCGTGATGCGCCGAACGCCGCCAGGATGAGCGCCGCCTCCAGTGGTCTCGCCCACGATGGTCGCGCGGTTCAGGTTCTTCAGGTTGTAGGTGAACTCCTCCGCGGCCGAGAATGTCCGATTGCTTGTCAGCACGTAGACCGGCTTGTCACGTCCGTATCGCCTGCCCTGGACGTGTGGCGACGTCCAGAACTGACGACGCTGATCGGTCTCGCGGACATAAAAGTCGTTTAAGTGGACAACGTCGTTGAAGAGATAGCTGGAAATCAGACCGATCATTGCCGGTGAGCCGCCGCCGTTGCGCCGCAGATCGAAGATCAGCGCATCGGTATTAGCGACGAAGTTCATCGCCGCGACGGCTGGCTCGCTCGCGTCAGGTGATCCGCTGAAGCCCACGAGCTCGATATAGCCAACGTTCCCGTCCAGCCGGTCCACTCGGTGTATGCCGAAGTTGCCACGGCGCTCTTCGGCGAGCATGCGCGCGCGCTCTTCGGGTGGTGGCGGGCCGCTTCGTTCGGGGAAACCCTCGGCGCGGTACAGAACGCGAAGATGTTTGTCCTTGCTCACCTCCTGAAGGTGCTTCGTCAGGGCCTCGGCAAAGGCCTGGCCGTCTGCAATCGAGTCGTATTCCTTTTTCGCAACGCGAGCCTTGATAGCTTCCGCTATCTGTTCGGCGACATCGGCGAAGATATACGCGCGGCGCAGGTGATCGATCGCGCCCTCGATGACCTGCGTCCGTGTGGCCGCATCAATCGTTCCCGTTGCGGGAGTCTGCGGACGGCGGGCTGCATACGGCGCGACAGCAAGTGTGACAAATAGCGTGACGGACACCGCGACTGGGATTCGGGTCCTCATAGCGCAGGATCGTAGCACGGCATGAACCGACGTCGATCGACTCGACCCAGCCGGCCTGGGGCTGTGAGGCGGCTCGGAACTTCCCCTTTCCAAGACCCGGCATAAAACGTCGGCGTCAGAGGTGTCAGCCGCACGTGCTCGCCAACTGACGGGCTGCCCGAGCCATTCGTCGTTCACGCTGCGGCGTTCGCGGCGACGGTGCTGCGTCGGGTCTGTTAATGCCCCGGGACGCAGCGTGCTCCGCTCGACCGCCCATTGGGATCGAGATTTTAGTTGGAGCTGGTGAACCAGATTTTCACCAGTTGGAACCAGATCTCCGAATGGCTCAGGCGGCTTGAGGCGTTTCGACAAGCGGGCTCAACCTCGGCGCAGCTACTCCCGGCGCGCGGCGTCTGTCCTGCAGGAACCTGCGCCAGCGCGCTGGCGGCTGTGACGCACAGCGTGGCATACGAACCACGACCCTCGTCTCACCATCACAGGGAGCAGTGTGCCTTTCTCACGACGCGGATCGAGAGCCCTACTCCGATCGAAGCGCCTGTAAAACATCGACACGTGACGCACGAGCGGCCGGCAGGAGCGTCGCCAGGATCGCGGCGCCAATGAGCACGGCCGCTGCGCCAATCGCGGGCAGAGCGCCTGGCAGTTGCACGTTCCCGAAAAACGCCTGCGCGACGCGCCCGAGCGCGTAGCCGCCGGCCGCACCGGCCGCGATCCCGATCGCCGCAATGCGCACACCGTCTCGGAGCACGCTGGCCTGCAGATCCCGCGGCGTGGACCCGACGGCCAGTCGTATACCGAATTCACGCGTGCGTGCGCTCACTGAGAACGCCAAGACGCCTGCGACGCCGACGACCGCGATGAGCAGCGCGATGCCACCCAATGCCGAGAACACGAACGTGTTCAACCGCTGAGGCGTCAGCACTTCGGCGCGCACATCCTCGAGCGTGGTCGGTCGCTCGACCGCCTGGTCGCCGGAGATCTCGCGGATGGCGCGCATCACGGAGGGAACGAGGGCGTAGGGGTCTCCTGCGGCGCGGACGAACAGACGGCTGGGCAGGCCCAACTGCGGCATCGGGAGATACACCGTCATCGTCGGCTCCTGCACGACGCTCTCGTCATCCACGTCGGCGACGATGCCGACGATGCGGCGGAGCTGCTGTCCACGAGTCGAAAACCACACGTGTCGGTTCAACGCGTCGCCGTTCGGAAACAAGCGCTGTGCCACACTCTGGCTGACGATGGCCACGCGCTCGGTGCCGCTGCGGTCCCCGTCCGTGAAGTCCCTGCCCGCGAGAATCGGGACACCGAGCACGGCGAAGAAGCGAGGCGAGACGGGCCGCAACCGACACGTCGGATCCTCTTCCCCATCGGCGGGCTTATACCCCTCGAAGCCAAACTGGAACTTCAAGCCAGCGCTGGGGTCGCGCCAGGGCACGATCATTCCGGCCGCGACATCCTGCACGCCCGGCAGCTCGCCGATTCGCCGAGTGGCTTCCTGGAAGAAGGTGAGCGTCGCTGGGCCGCTGACGCCCGTGGCCGAGGGTGGGACGTCGATCGCTAGTACCTGTCGCATGTCATAGCCGGTGTTCGCGGTTTGCATGCCGATGAGCGTGGCGACGAGCATGCCGGCGCCCGTCAACAGCAGGAATGAGCACGCGATCTGAGTGGTCGCAAAAATCCGCAGACGGCGGTTCGTGCCTGGCGTGATCCGCACGCCGCCTCCCGCCAGGCCCAAACCTGCCGACCGATCGAAGGACGGGAGCCGTGGAACGTAGGCAAGCAGCACGGCCGCCACCACGGCCAGCCCCGCCCCGAGCCAGAGGACGCTGGCGTCCACCGTGGCTTCGAGCGCGCGCACGGAAAAGCGCGCGGCATAGCGGGCCAGCACGGTCACGAGTGAATCCGCCAGCATCAGGCCGCATGCGGCGCCGGCCGCACAGAGGAGCAGGCTTTCGGCGAGCAGGGTGCGTCGGAGCGCGCCCCGGCCCGCCCCAAGCGCGGCACGCACGGCAAGTTCGGTTTCACGGCGGACCGAGCGGGCCAGAATCAGGTTGGCGACATTTGAGCACGCGATGACGAACACGATCGCCGTCGCTGCCAATAGCACGAGGAGGATGGTCCGTGCCGGCGACGCGAGTTGTTCGGGGAGCGTCCTCACCTGCAGTTGCACCTGCGCTCGCGCGGAGTACGCATCGGGATGCTCGCGCATGATCGACGCGTGCACGCTCGTGAGCTCGGCGCGAGCCGCGTCCAACGCGGCGCCTGGCGCCAAGCGGCCGAACAGCTCAGTCATGCGGTGCCGGCGGTCGGTCACCATCGTCGCCCCGAGATGGTGCGGGCTCGTCACGACGTTCGCGATGAGTTGGGTCTCCTCCGGGTAGGGCACGGATGGTTCGAGGACGCCGACGACGGTCGCGATGCTTGGACCGAGGCGGATCGTCTTGCCAAGCACCGCTGGGTCGCTCTGGAGCACCGTCGTCCAGAACTGATGCGTCAGGACTGCCGCGCCCGCCGCCGCGGGGCCATCATCGGAGGCGTTCAAGAGGCGGCCGAGCACCGGGCGAAGGCCCATGACGTCGAAAAACGACCCGTTGACGACACCAGCCTTGACGACGCGAGGCTCCATGCCGAACCCGATTAACGTGAAGTCGACGGTGGAAAAATTGCCGAATGCGGCGATCGCCGTGACGCGCGATTTGATGTCATTAATCTCTGGGATCGAGAAGGTGAGGTTCTCGGTGCCGATGCCCTGGGCGGTCTGACGGATATAGATCAGCCGATCCCCGTCCCGATTGACGAGCGGACGGAGGAGCACACTCCGAACAACACTGAAAACCGCAGCATTGGCGCCGATGCCCAGCGCTAGGGTCACGATGATGGTCAGCGCCAGTCCCTTTGCGCGAGTGACTGACCGGAACGCAACTCTCAAGTCGGTGACGAAGCTCATAGCGCTCCTCTGACGCGTTGGCGGCGACGAATTCGTCGCATGTCACCCGCTCCCGTGGCTAAATGCCGCTGAGGCGTGGGCGGTCAGAACGCGTCTGACCAACCCATGATTGAAGTCAGGTAGGGCAGTTTGCGTGCCATATGGTTGTGAGCGACTAACAGGCGAAGCCAGAATGAGTTACGGCGAGCGCTCCCGAGAGTAGCTGTCCGATCATGGGACGCATGCGTCCGGACCCGCGAAACCGGAGGCCCTCCAAGTCATTCTCTCGTGATGAGTTGAGGAGTTCGATTTCGATCTCTCGCACTCTCAATCCTGAGCCGCGGCCCGCCGGTGCTGGCGCAACGCCTGCATTCTCAAAGCGTTAGCTTCGAATGCGACGGTTCGCTTTGCCCGCCGCCAAGGCAACCCTTGTTCGTGTCGTCTCGTCTCATGGTCTAGTATCTGCCTATGACAGACATTGATCTCCCGGCGCTCGACCGCGAACTGAAGAAAGGCGCCGCCGAACTGCTCCTCCTGTCCGTCCTGGAGGCCCGCCCCCGACACGGCTACGAGCTTGGCAAGCTGATCGAGTCGCTGTCGGGCGGGCGGCTCGTGTTCCACCTCGATTCGCTCTATCCGCTGCTCTATCGGCTCGAGGAGCGCGGCTGGATCAAGGGGACGTGGGTTGAGAAGGCGGGCGAGCGCCGGCGCCGCTTCTATCGGCTGACGCCGACAGGTCAGCGTGTGCTGGCCCGACAGCGCCAGACCTGGGACGAGTTCGTCGAGGCCGTGCGCCTGGTGACGCGAGGGGAACATGCCTGATTGGAAACAGCACATTCACCCACACCTGACGGCGCTGCATCTGGCGCCGACGCGCGAGAGCGAGATCATCGAGGAACTGGCTCAGCATCTTGACGATCGATGGCGCGAGTCGATCGATGCTGGCGCGTCCGAAGAGGAAGCGATGCACAATGCATTGGCGCTCTTGCGGGACAGAGCCCTGACACACAACCTGAGGCGGTTGCAGCAATCGCGACAGCGACCGCCCGTGACACCCGGCGTCTCCACCGGCCGCTGGTTCGAATCCCTTCTGCGCGATCTCCGCTTCGGTATGCGCCAGCTACGATGCAATCCAGGGTTTGCCACAACGGCCATCCTGTCGCTGGCCCTTGGCATCGGCGCGAGCACCGCGATCTTCTCGGCGGTGGACGTCATCTTATTTCGACCGCTCCCGTTCCCGCACGCGGATGACCTGTCGATCGTGCGCAAAGGTCCCAGGTCGGGAGAACCCGTCGGAGGTGTTGCGCCTGCAAACGCGCTCGAGATGGTCGAACGCGTCCAACCGTTTGCCGAGGCGTCCGCCTTCACGACGACGCAGTTCGTCGTCCGGCAGGGCTCCGACGCAGAGCGTGTGGCCGGCGTGCGTGCGGACTCCACATTCTTCAGGACACTCGGCGTCGCGCCAACGGTCGGTCGCGACTTCACGCCCGCGGATGACCGCTTCGGCGCCGAGCGCGTCGCGATCATCAGCAACGAGCTTTGGCAGCGGGCGTTCGCACGGGATCCGCACGCCGTCGGGCGGACGCTGGATATGGGCGATGAGCGGCTGACCGTCGTCGGCGTCATGCCCGCGAGCTTTCGCTTCCCGGAACTGTTCGGCCCAACGTTCAGGCCCGAGATCTGGACGCCGCTGGCGTTTGCGCCAAACGAAGCCGCGGTCAGAGGGGCCGGGTACATGTCCGTCCTTCTGAGGCGCCGAGACGGCTGGCAGGCGGACGCCGTGCAGCGCGAGCTCGACCTCATCGCGCGTCGGTACGAAGAGCTCGAGCCAGCGAGCTATGGCCAACAACAGCTTCGTTCGATCCCCATGCGCGAGCTGGTCGTCGGAGACACGAGATCGACGCTGGCGCTCCTGTGGGCCGCCGTGATCTGCCTCCTGCTCGTGGCCTGCGCCAACACGGCGAATTTGATCCTGTCACGGAGTGCTGTCCGCTCGAGGGAGCTTGCCGTTCGCGCCAGCCTCGGGGCGTCCAGAGCGCACCTCTTCTCGCAACTCGTCGCCGAAAGCGCATTGCTGTCCGCGATCGCCTCCGGGCTGGGGCTTCTGCTGGCTTGGGGTCTCCTCTCTGCAGGACGAGACATGCTTGGCGAATTCGTCCCGCGAGTCGATGAAATGACGATCGACTGGCGAGTCGTCGCGTTCACGGTCGCTGCAAGCGTGATGACCAGCGTCGCTGTCGGCCTGGTTCCGGCCCAGCGCCTTTCCGCCACGACGCCGGGGGACGCGCTGAACCGCGCTGGCTCGCGGGGCAGCATCGATGGGCCGTGGGCCACGCGTGTGCGGCGAGCCCTGCTGGTGAGCCAGATCGCCGCGGCTGTCCTGCTCGGAACGACCGCCGGACTGCTCGGTCGGAGCCTCGGAGCCGTAATGAGTGCTGATCTCGGCTTTCAACCCGACTCGCTGCTCACCTTTGAGTTGTCGATTCCGGACGGAGTTCTATCCAAGGCGCAGGCGCCGGCGTTCTATGCCGAGCTCGCGGAGCGCCTCAAGGCTCGACATGACGTGAAATCCGTCGGGGCTCTGAACCTGGCTCCGCTGAGCGGCGCAAATTTCGGATGGGGGTTTCTGGTTGGTGACAAACCGCTGCCGTCTGGGACGGCGCTGCCAAGTGCCGACGTCCGCGTCGTGACGCCAGGGACACTCGAAACTCTCGGAGTGGCGCTGCGCGGAGGTCGCTCGTTCGATCGGCGCGATACGGCCGGAAGTAACCCAGTCGCCATTGTGAACGAGGCGCTCGCGCGACGTGTATGGCCGGGCGAGGATCCGATCGGCAGGCAGATCAAGCTGGCGGGGCCTGTCGAGGCGTTGCCTTGGATGACGGTGATTGGTGTGGCGGCGGACGTGCGCTTCGCGTCGCCGGATGTCCTGGCGGCGCCAGCGATCTACCGGCCGCTGGGGCAGCATTCTTGGAGTGGCATGACGGTCGTCGTTCGAACGATCGGCCCTGCTTCACGAGTGGCGCCGGCCGTTCGTGAAGAGGTGCAGCGTCTCGGTCGCGGCATTGCCGTGCAGACGATGCGGGAGTTCGCGTTCTACCTGTCTCGGTCCGTCGCGGGCCGCCGGCTGGTGACGACGCTCGTCGGCGCTTTTGCGGGGCTCTCTCTTCTTGTCGCGCTCGTGGGCGTCTACGGCCTCTTCGCGTACGCCGTGACGTCCCGAACACGGGAGATTGGCTTGCGGATCGCCCTGGGTGCGGGTCGCGGGCTGGTGGTCTGGATGCTGATGCGGAACGCGCTTTTACTTGCGGGACTGGGAGTCGGCGCTGGCGCCATCGGTGTGTTCTCAGCGCGTCGACTGATTCAGACGCAACTTTACGAAACAAAGGCGACGGACGTACCGACGATGGTACTCGTGTCGGTCGCCGTCATCGTCACCGCGCTCGTCGCCTGTTACATCCCTTCGAGAAAAGCTGCCTTCGTCGATCCTGTGCGCGCCCTCCGGGCCGAGTGATATGCCGATGGCCAATGTCGCCGGCGCACTGCGCCGGTAATGCAGCCTGTTCGATATTTGTCTATGAATATCGGATAGCTTCCCCGCAGCATCGCTCCCAACGCTCCCAAGCGACTGATTGCGAGTGGGTTGCGCGAAAATGATCGTCAGGCCGGTCGTGATCAAGTAGTTGCGAATTCCGTCCCTGACACCCAGGCGGTTGGGATTCGACACCGCGCAATCGCCACTGGTCTGACGTCCTCGAGGTTCGCTCTACTGTCTGTGATCGA
>WNFV01008458.1_pt1 | contig 13277 bp, 8 predicted proteins | sample 5400101 | NCBI WGS metagenome assembly WNFV01 (sample SAMN13153361, study PRJNA577476) | soil metagenome | isolation source: 115 cm soil or saprolite under grassland replicate 1 | place: USA:California | collected 2016-06-15
TCGATGGCGCCACTTGATGAGTCGATCATCAGCGGTCCGAGGTGGGCGAACGTGACGTCGTAGTCAACCGTCTCCTCGATGTCCACATTCGCGACCGAAGTCATGCGGTCAAGAAACTCCATTCGAGCCACGCGTGGCCGTACGGCGACCTCGCGGCTCTTCCAAAGCGTGAGCCCGACAGTGGTCCCTTCCCTCGAGAGCATCAGAAACCCCTCGAATCCTTCGATCTCGCGCAGCCAGCGCATCATCTCTTCGGCGACGATGGTGGCGTTCTCGATCGGTTGATCGGAGGTTTTCACGCGTGTGAGACTGACGTACACGCCGCTCCTTCTTCCCGGGCGCGCCAAGGCGTTCCATCTTCGCAGGTTCGCTCTACAGGGCGGCACAAAACGGCCCGTGAAACGGCGTGGCTAGCGTTTTCTGCCCTGCCGTTCGCCTCCATGAGACGACAGGAAGCGCTAGCCGAACGTCCATAGGCGATTCTGAACCGTAGGAGCAAGATCAGCGCATGCCATTGGGCATGATTTCGATTTACGCGCGACCGTGACCGACGGCGGGTGGGAGATCCGCTGCAACGCGTGCGGCGCGGCGGTTCCATCGACCGCTGAAACGTGCCCCGAGTGCGGAACCGTCCTGCTCGGTCCCGCGTCGCCGCCGCCGATTGCGATGTCGACGACGACGGTTAGCGAGGCGGGCCCATCTATGGCGGTCGCGTCCTCGCTGACGTGGGCACCGCGGGTCGGCGGTGCGGGGCGATCATACGAGGTCGGACACTGGGGGTTCGGTGGATTCTGGATCCGGGTTGTCGCCTGGCTCGTCGACTATGTGGTCGGGGCTGTCGCGGTCGCAGTGGCGAGAGCAGTATTCGGCCCGATCGGAGTGTTGCTCGTGCTCCCACTCCTCCTCCTGTACTACCCACTGCTGGAGAGCTCAGGGCGCCAGGCGACGTTCGGGAAGCAAATCTGCGGTCTGGCTGTCACCGACTCGCGCGGTGAGCGGATCTCGTTCGGCCGAGGGCTCGCGAGGCAGTTGGCGAAGTTTCTCTCCGCGATGGCGCTCGGGGTCGGTTTCTTGATGGTCGCGTTCACCGACCGCAAACGTGGCCTGCACGACATGATCGCTGGCACGCTGGTTGTGCGGAGATAGCTAGCTGCTACCCGCTCCGACGATCGACGACTTGATTAGGTAGGACCCGCGACACAACTCCTCGTCGTGAGCGAGGCTGCAAGAGCGTTGATTGTTAGACGCTGCTGAGATCCTGCGAGACGCCTGGGACTCTGCCTAGACCCTGGCGTAAGCGTCTGGAACGGACCGCAGCGTCTTCCGCCGAAATCGGCTCTACTAAAGAGAGTGGGTGGAACTAGACGTTGCGCAAACCACGACGTCCTCGTAGCGACTGAGCCGCTAAGCGTCGGCTGAGACTGGCACTTGATGCTCCTCTTCGCGCCAGCGAACGATCACCGCTTCAATACCGGCGGCACCTCGTCGGCCCGGCGATCGCCCTCGCGGTAGCAGACGACTTCGTAGGGCTCGACCTACGGCTCCTCGTTCGTAGCAAGCACGACGAGCGCTTCGCGACCGTCCGGCGAGATCTCGACTGACAGCGGCCGCGCGTAGCGCTCTGGGATGTCGCCGCGTGCGCGCCTAGCATCTCGCCTGGCGAGCTACGGGCTGAACGACTGCATCACTCCGACCTGCCAGACGAACTCGTCGGCCTCGACCGCATCGAGTACCGCATGACCGCGGCGTCGTGCCTCGTCGTCGTCGACCGCAGCGACCACGAAGGAGACGTCGAGTTCTGGTTCATCCTCGGACGCGACGACGCTGACGTTCTTCCCGCCCTGGACTTCAGCTGCTTCCTGAACCGCTGCCGCTTGGCTCGATCCAGGCACGAGAAGGTCGGACAGCCGGACCGAAACCACGAACATCTGTGTGCTGTCTGCACCTTGCATTGCTTGCGATCGCGCTCCGCCGAACAAGTCGACTACGAGCTCAGCGCTGTGGCCTCGGTGAGCAGTTCGTGGGTCTCGTCGACGAGTCGTTTCGCGCCGAGTCGACCGAAGATGTCGCGCGCCTCCGCGAGCCGCGACGCCCCCGCCACGGGCTCACCTCGCTCGACGAGACAGCGCCCGACCCCAAGTAGCGCCAGCCCCTGTTCGGCCGGGACGCCGTACTCGGCCCAGCTCTCGGCGACGTCGCTGTAGAGTCGAATGGCCTCGTCGAGCTCCCGACGCGCCTCGGCAAGAATTGCCTCGCTCGCGCGAACAGCGTGACGCGTTCGTGCCGCGGGTTTCTTGGTTCCCTGGACAAGGTCGTCGGCCGACTGTGTCGCACCGGCCGCAACGCAGATCCGCACGGCGTCGGGAAGGCTCGTCGATCGTGTCATCGGCTCTTCCTCGGTCAACTCGCGCAGCTCGTCGACAAGGGCCAACGCCGTTTCAAAGTTTCCCCTCGTCTCCTCGAGGAGCGCCGCAAGAGTCAGCGCCGGCTCCAGCATCTGCGCGTCCTCGCTCGCGCGCCCAATCGGGAGCGCCTCCTCCGCCAGCCGCGCCGCACCCAGGATGTCGCCGCGCAGGAAAAGCGCGCGGCCCGTATAGGCGAGCCGCGCGGCGCCCACGCTCGTCCCGCCGTGTTCACGCTCCCACGCCAGCAACTCTTCCCCCATGCGCATGAGCTCGTCCCATGCGCCCAGGTCGAACAGGAACTTCAGCTGCTCGAAACGGCTCCAGTGAGCCTGCTGCCCCATACCGCGGCTCTCCGCGAAGTCCACCCCCATCCGCGCGAGCTCGATAGCCCGGGCGGGCCCATGCTCGTACCAGCTCATGTGGCTGAGATTCTGGTAGGCGTGGGCCGTCTCCACCCCCAGCCCGAGATCGAGCGCGAGGCGAAGCGCCTCCTCGAGATCTTCGAGCCCCTCCATCTCCCCGGCTATGCATCGAACGCAACCTCGGGCCTGGCGCGCACGCACCGCTGCTCCGTGGACGCCGAAGCGATCAGCGAGGGGAATCGCCTTTTCGGCGAAGCGACGGCCCTCGCTGGGCCTGGCGCTCAGCATGAAGTTCAGCGCAGCGTGCGTGTAAGCGATCGCCAACTCCCGCCCCGGCGGCTCGCGCTCCAGCAGCTCGATCGCCTCCGCGACAAGACGATCTGCGGTCCTTGGCTCGCTGCGCTGCTCGGCGGGCACGGACCGAAGCGCTATCGCTTCTCCTCCGGCTAGCACGTTGCCGTCCGCGAGGAGATCCTCGACCGCCTGCTCCAAGAGGTCGTCCGCTTCCTCGAAGCGACCGGCGGAAAGAGTCGCCTGCGCAAGCTTCGAGAGCGCGATCCCACGCTCCGAGCCTGCGGCAAGCATCTCAACTGCGCGGCGGTAGTACGCCTCGGCGCGGCCTCGGTCGAGGGCGATCGCTCGATCGCCGGCAAGCACGAGAAACCGAACGGCCTGCGGGCGAATCCCCACGATTTCCTCTTCCATGCCCGCCGCACCTGCGAGCTCGAGCGCCTGCTCGTAGTGATACGCAAGGAGTTCAGCGTGGTCGGCGATGCGCTCGCGCGCAGTCTGCTCGATCCATTGCGCGGCGGCGTGATGCTTCCTGACTCGCTCGGCGCGCGGGATCTGGCCGTAGGCCACGTCACGCACGAGCACGTGCCAGAACGCATATTCGCTCTGCCCCTCGACCGAGGAGCTTCGGGCGCGGCGGATGAGCTCTTTCAGGGCGAGCTGATGCAAGCCCTCGGCGACGTTCCTCTCATCCCGGCCGCCGATCGTCGCAACGGCCCCCGACCAGAAGACCTTGCCGACAACGGCCGCGTCCTGGAGTAGCGCCTTGCGGTCCGGCGGCAGCGTATCGATGCGCGCCGCGATGAGCGCGTGAACGGTTTCCGGGACGGCGACCTCGAAGCCCTCCGGCAGCTCGACGACCAGCTCGCGCTGCCGGATGAGCCCGCGATCGGCAAGCATCCGGGCGAACTCCTCCGCATAAAGTGGATTGCCTCCTGCTCGCTCGAGGAGCGCGGCTTGCGTCGGGGCCGGTAAGACCGCCTGCGCGAGCAGCGCCGATACGAGCCGCGCTGTGTCGTCGGACGAAAGCGGCGGGAGCGAGATCGTCGTCGAGTTGCGTTTGCCGCCGGCCCAGCCGGGCTGGGCGTCGTAGAGCTCGGGCCGCGCCGTGCAGACGACGAGGAGCGGCACTTCCGTCGCGTAGTCTACGAGATGTTCGACGAATTCCGCCATCGCGGAGTCGGCCCAGTGCAAGTCCTCGATGACCAGGACGAGCGGGTGGCTCGAGGCCGCCGCTTCGAGGAAGCGGACCCAAGCAGCGAATGCCTCCGAGCGATCAGCCGCCGCCCCGGCTGCCGCTTCAGCCCCGACCAGCGGCGCGAGCCTCGTCGTCAGCCAGTCTCGCTCCTCGGGTTCGGCCAGGTGATCGACCGCGGCCACAACCTTGCGCAACGCCTCATCGGGCGTGTCGGACTCGAGAATCCCGGCCTCAGCCTTGACGATCTCGCCAAGCGCCCAGAACGTAATCCCGTCGCCGTACGGAAGGCACCGGCCCTGCCGCCAGCGCACGAGGTCGGGAAGCCCATCGACATAGCGGCGGAACTCCGCGACGAGACGGCTCTTCCCGGCTCCGGGTTCCCCGACGATCGTGACCAGTTGGATCTGCGATTCCGAAGTCGTGCGCATGAACGTCTGCTGCAACAGACCGAGCTCGGCCTCGCGGCCGACGAACGGCGTCGCCACCGCCGCGACGTCCACGCCGAATCGGCTGCGCGCGCCGCGGGCGTGCCAAATCGAGACGGGCTCGGCCTTGCCTTTCACTGAAATGGGCTCGAGCTCGACGTATTCGATGACGTTCCGGGTGGCGCGGTATGTCTCCTCGCCGACGACCAGCGCAGAGGCGGGGGCGGACTGCTGAAGACGCGAGGCTGTATTGACGACGTCGCCGGCGACGATCCCCTCCCCGCGCTCGGGCCGAGCTCCGAGTGAGACGACCGCCTCCCCCGTCGTGACCGCCGCCCTGACCGGAAGGCCGAGTTCCTCGGTCGCCTCGAGGATCGTGAGGCCTGAGCGGACAGCCCGCTCGGCGTCGTCCTCGTGTGCGAGTGGAGCGCCGAAGACGGCCATTACCGCGTCGCCGATGAACTTTTCCACCGTGCCGCCGAAGCGCTTGATCTCCTCTTTGACGCGAGCGTGGTAGGGCTTCAGGCGAGCGCGCACGTCCTCCGGGTCGGCCCGGTCGGAACGCGACGTGTGCCCGACAAGATCGACGAAGAGGATGGAGACGATCTTCCGCTCCTCGGCCTGGGTGGGTCGGGTCTCGGCCAGAGATGAGCCGCACGCGAGGCAAAAGCGCGCGCGTACAGGGTTGTCCTCGCCGCAAACCTGGCACAGCATGCTTAGAAGCGTACGAGCACGAACGGCGGGAAGCCAAGTCAGCCCGACTCCTCGGCTTCTAAGTCTTCATGGAGCGTACCGGGATCGAACCGGTGACCGCCGGCCTGCAACGTCGGTCGTCCCGCAAGCCGAGAACGGCATCGTGACGCGGAAAGCAGCGATGAGCGGGGGAAAACGTCGCCTCGCGCGGGCCGCAGAGGACCGCACTTGACCGCTGACGCCTGGCCGCAGGGGCGCTGGACGACATCCGAGCCCGCGGGCTGCATGTCGTCCCGCTCTGCCCGTTCGTGCGTTCGTATCTGGAGACTCTGGGGAGGTTTAGCGCGCCGGCGTCCGCCCTTCTCGTCACAGCGCCCCGCAAAATGTCGCTCTCTAAGGAGGCAGACGGGCCGTGGACGAAGAGCGGGCCGTTCGGCCGCGGCTCGCGATGCTGCACGCGAGCGGGTTCGGGCGTCGCGTAGAAGGGTGACTGTGCGCAAGGCCAGTAGGAAGATTGCTCGCGGTGCGCTACTAACACTGCTGCTGTTGCTCGGGCCGCTGGTGGTCGTTTTGGATCGGCTCGATGCGGTCGGCGAGTTGACGCTGTTCGTGTTTGCGGGCGTGGCGCTGCTCCCGCTCTCATGGCTGATCGGGGAGGCGACGGACAACTTGGCGCGCCACACCGGTCCGGGCATTGGGGTTTCCTGAACGCGACGTTCGGTAACGCGCCGGAGTTGATCATTGCGATCGTCGCCGTCTCCGACGGCTTGACCGAGATCGTGCGGGGATCGCTTGTCGGGTCGATGTCGGCAACCTTCTGCTCGTCCTCGGTTCACGCTTCTCTTCGGCCAAGCGGGCTTGATCGATCGTCGATCTGCCTATATCTCCCTCGGCCTGGTCGGCTTTGCCCACCCTCCTCCTGCTCGTCGCGGCCGCGCCAGGGTTTCACGGCGATCCGGAACGCCGCTCGCTCGCCGAGTCTTCGCTTCCTCTCGTTGTGCTACTTCTGATCGTTCGTGTAGCCGTGAACCGCTACGCGCTGCGGCGCCAGCGGTGTCGGAGCCAACCGCGAGGCGTCGCCGGCGGTGGTTTTCGTTTCTGGCGCCGGATGGGCAAAGCGCTTCACCGTGGCAGACAGCACTCGTCTTCGCAAAGCTGGACGCCGCGTGGAGATGCGATCGCACGCGAGGTGCGACACTCAAGAGTAGGATGAGTTGTGTCGAAGAGTAGGGCAGCTGGCGTCGCGATCGTGAACGTCGCCGAGTCCCACTGAGGAGGCGTCACCGTGTCGCACGAATCGCGCGCTAAAGAAACGCCAGACAGCCGATCCGAGGAATTGACGGACGACCACATTCAACGCCTGCTACGCAACGCGGACCGGCTCGCTTTCGGCATCCGCCCCGCCGGCTTCGTCTTGATCAATCGCACCCGGTTACTCGCGGCCAAAGAAATCTCCCAGCCGGACGCCCTCCTCATTGATCAGTGGGTGGCTCGCGCGGGGGGCGGCCTCCAGCCTCTCCGTCGTGCGAAGCCGGAGACAGCTCGCAAACACCATCAACGAACGACGCGACCCGACACGATCGTTTGGGGGATTCCTGCCCAGGCGCTAAAGCACGCTGGCGCATAGCTGGCGGCCGTAGGTCCATCTCGCTGCCGCCCCGAAGTCGTTCAGCACACACCGAACGTCATCGGCGCTGAGCTTGCTTTGTCCTCGGTCGCGGTAGGGCCGAGCGCTTGCGGCACCGCAGGGGTGAAACGAATGGGAGCTCTCCCCGAGCCCCGGACGCTTCCCCGCCGTAGCGTCTCGGCCCTAGTCCTCATAAGCGTGACCCGACGCCGGAAAGCCATCCCTCAGACGTCCAGTTGACCCGCACCAAACGGCTTACATCACCTGCCCCGGGCCGATCCGAAGTCGAACGTTCGATCGTCCGCCCGCGAGCGACGTTCCGAACCTGGCCGCCCATCGCAATCGTGGGTGAGCGAACCTGTCGCCGAACGCCTCGAGCGGTATGACGCGTTCGCTGGGCTTCCGCCTGATCAGCCGGCCGTGTGCTTCTTGATGAAGTCGACGAGGCGTGCACGGATTGCGGCCGCGGCCGGCTCGTCGCTGAGCAGGGCCGTCGCGTGCGAGGACCCCGGCAGGATTACTAGCTCCTTCGTTTCCGTCGTCGCGGCCGCGTTGAGCGCGCGAGCATCCACTAGGGCCTCCCGGTCACCCTCGGCCGTAACCAGCAGCAGGGGAACGTCCAAGCGCTCGACGGCGGCCTTGGCGTCGAGGTTTCCGTAGCCCCTGCCGCTGTTCGTCCCCGCAAACCCCGACGCGGAGAGCGTGACGATCGCCCTCGGCTCGGGGTCGAGATCAGGAGCCGTCGCGATCACGATGATGCCGCCCAGTGAGGCGCCGACGAGGACAATCTCACGCACGCCCCGACGACGCGCCTCATCCACGGCGGCTGCAAGGTCGAGGTCATAGCGGTCGTGGGCCGCGCCGCTCGGCGAGTCGGACCCTCCAGTGCCCCGATAGTCGAAGAGGAGAAGCTGAAAGCCGCTGCGAATGAGCTCGTCGGCGAAACGCGGCGTGAGCAGCCAGTCGCAGTAAAGTCCGCCGCGCGGGCCCGCGCTCTGATAGTTCACCGGACGGGCGCGGCCCGACTTGAAGGTCGCACCCCACCCGTTGGCGAACACGACTCCGCGGTCGCCCCGTCCGAGAGCCGCTCCGGCAAGGAGAACACCGTCCTCGCTCCGGAGGTGGATCGGCTTCCCAGGAACCTTGACGTCGCAGAGTTCCACCCGAGGAGGCAGCGACGCGCCGCAGCCGCCGAGCAGCAGAACGGCAAGCAAGATCAGTGCCGCGCCGCCGACGCGTGGCTTTCCAGCCATCGAACCGCCTCCTTCGGGCCGATTATCTCGCCCTCGCCGACGGCGAGCCAGACGCGGTGATTTTGGCGAAATGATGGCGCCGCGAGATTTTCCGTGCCAATTACGGCCTTTCGGGCGCGCAGGATGCGCAAACTCGATCACGCTGCTCGTTGGTACTCGGGGATCAATCCGCCGAGCAGATCGTGCCGGTGTACGGCAGCCGCGATGGAAGTATTGGCGGACCCTTGGCAGTGCGGAAACCGCCGCACCTGCCTGACCCAGTGTGTACTTCCGGCCATTCGTCGGTCAGACTCATGGCCGTGACTGCTTGCGCTCGGTGTGCAGGTTCGATGCCCGAACAAGCTCGGTTCTGTCCTCATTGCGGGGTTCCCACCACGCCTCAGTCGCCGACGGAGGAGCGGAAGATCGCGACGATCCTCTTCGCTGACCTAGTGGGGTCGACAGAGCTCGGCCGCTCCCAGGATCCCGAACAGACGCGGGCGATGCTCGATCGCTTCTACGAAGCGATGAGGATCGAGGTCGAGGCGGCGGGCGGCACAGTCGAGAAGTTCGTGGGCGATGCCGTGATGGCGGCATTCGGCACACCGACCGCACACGAGGACGATGCTGAACGCGCCCTGCGTGCGGGGGTGGCGATGCGGCGCAAACTGCACGAGCTGTTCGGCGACCAACTCGCCTTACGGATCGGCGTCAACACCGGCGAGGTCGTCGTCGGTCGCGCCCGCGAGGGCAGCTCCTTTGTTACCGGCGATGCGGTGAACATCGCCGCAAGGCTTGAGCAGACCGCCGCACCCGGGGAAATTATTGTTGGCGAGCGCACGGCGTCGGGAGCGTTCGGCGCATTCGAATTCTCCGACGCAGAAACGGTCGACGTAAAGGGAAGACACCGCGGCGTTGTTCGTCGCCGCCTCATTCGCGAGTTCAAAGAGGGACGCGCTCGGGGCTTCGGAAACCTGCCACGGGTTTTTGTCGGGAGGGAAGGCGAACTCGATTCTCTGCTCGACGCGTATCGTCAGACAGTTGCGGTCGGCAGGCCCCGGCTTCTCACCATCGTTGGAGAGGCGGGCGTCGGGAAGACGGCCCTCGCCTCGCGCCTGTGGGAGAGGCTCGACGGGGAGTCTCCAGCGCCCCTGCGGCTCGTCGGCCGCTGCCCGTCCTATGGCGGGATCACCTATGCGCCGTTTGCCGAGATGCTGCGTTCAACACTTCACCTCTTGGAAAGCGACGACCCCGCCACGGTGCTCGAACGGCTCGGAGGCCAGCCGATCCTCGGTCTCACGCTCGGCCTTGACGTCGCAGGAAACCTCCATCCCCTGGTGGCCCGCGAGCGCTTGCAGGAGGCGTGGGTCGACCTGCTCGGTCAGCTGGGACGCGAGCGACCCTTGTTGATCATCCTCGAGGATCTGCACTGGGGTGAGGAGCCGCTGCTGGGCCTCGTAGAGCGCATCATCAGCGATCTACAGGCGCCGCTGATGGTGCTGGCGACGGCTCGGCCCGATCTCCCAGACCGCTTGCACGCCCGACTCGCCGAGAGCGGGACGTGGCTCGAACTCGATCTCTTGACTCAGCGCGACTCGCGGCGGCTCCTTCAGGAACTGCTGGCAGCGGACCTCCCGTCGGCGGTCCGGGAGGAGGTGCTCGCTCGCGCCGAGGGGAATCCGTTCTTTCTCGAAGAGTTGCTCGCGGCGCTTATCGACGGCGGCGTGCTTCGGCCAGAGGCCGAGGGGTGGAGAGCGGCGCCGCTGCCGGATGCGTTCGTCATTCCCGACTCGGTGCACGCGGCTATCGCGTCACGTGTGGATCTGCTCGATCGGCCGGAGAAGGAAGCGCTCCAGGCGGCCGCCGTCATCGGGCGCGTCTTCTGGACAAGCGCGGTCTACGAGCTGTTGCCGGATGTGACGCCGGACTTTCGCATGCTTGAAAGCCGCGGCTTCATACGACGACGGCCTCAATCAGCTCTGGAGGGCGAACGCGAGTACGGGATCAAGCACGCGCTTACGCGCGAAGTCGCCTACAGCAGCGTCCCCAAGGCCAGGCGAGCGCATCTGCATGCGCGGTTCGCCGAATGGCTCGAGCGCCTCGGGACGGGTCGCGACGAGCACGCTTCGCTTCTGGCGCATCATTACGCCGAGGCGGTCGATGGTGAGGCGTTCAACCTTGCGTGGTCGCGCGAGCCACAGGAAGGGGAGCGGCTGCAGGACAAGGCCGCGACTTGGCTTCGCCGCGCCGCCGAACTTGCAATTGGGCGCTACGAGATCGACGACGCACTGGCTCTTCTCGAGCGGGTTCTAGCGCTTACCCGCGACGATGCGGAGCGAGCAGGCGTCTGGCGAACGATCGGTCGAGCGTGCGCTTTGAAGCACGACGGTGAGGGGTTTTGGACGGCGATGCGGTTCGCGATCGACGCGACCGATACGACGACGGATCCGCAGACGGTGGCTGAAATGTACGCAGCGCTGGCCCTACAAACGGCGCTCCGCCCGGCGATGTGGAAGCGCAATCCAGATCGAGAGCTCGTCGACGGCTGGATCGAGCGTGCCGTCGCGCTCGCACCGGCCAACACGCGCGCACGGGCGGAAGCGGTCCTGGCGCGCGCGTTTTGGGACCGACTCGACTCTGAAGCCGATGACGACGCTCGCGAGGGCGCCGCGATTGCGAAAGAGCTCGGCGCAGTTGACCTTCGATCGTACGCCTTCAGCGCGCGGGCGCTGGTGGCGCTGGCGTCTTCAGCCTACGAGGAGGCGGAAGAGGCGACGCGTCGCCGCCTCGCTCTGCTTTCCGAAATCTCCGACCCGGATCACCGCGCAGACATCTACTGGAGCGCGGTGGTCGTAAACAGCGCGCTTGGGCGCCTCGCCGAGGCGCGCCGGCTCGCTCGGCTCAATGACGAGATCAACTCTCTGCTCACGCCACACCATCGCGTCCACGGCATCGCGGCTCGTGTGAGGGTCGACGAGCTCGGGGGTCGGTGGGACGTGATCCGCGATCTCCAAAGGGATGCCGAGTCGCGCGTCGCTGCGAACGTCGACACGCCTTGTTCCGACAACGTCTTCTGCCTCCTGGTCTGCGCGCTCGCGTGTGCCGAACTGGGCGACCAGAGCGAAGCCGCGCGGCTCGAGCGCGCCGCCGACGATCTCGGAATCGAAGGGTACATCGGCGAACACGCCGGCCCAAGGATCCGCTTGGCACTAAGCCGCGGCGAGCTCGGGCTCGTCGACGAGCTCGTCTGTGCTCTGAAGGAACAGAAGCTTCGTGGTGGTCGTTCCTCCCTCAGTACCGGGGCGGCGCGCATCGACGGGTTGGTCGCGCTCGGGCGAGCGTCGGAGGTCGAAGAGGAGGCCGTTGAGTCGCCGGGTGCGCGGGGTGTCCGTGCTTGACCGAGACTGCGAAGCAAGTCAGCCGTGCTTCGCGAACTCGGGGATCGCCAGGTCCGCGGCGCCGACTGTGAGCGGTTTGCGCACTCCAAGTGCCGCTCCGCGAAGGGCGGCGGCCGGAGTCAGTCGCGCGCGACGCGGCTGGACGCGGGGACGACGCAACGATCGAGCGCATTGCTGGCGAGGTGCGTGAGCTGACCGCAGCCTTCCCGATACCTGGCGCTCGCGTCTGATCAGCCTCCTATCCGGACGCGGTGAAAACCTCTCTTCCTCGTCCGTCCAGGAGCTACTAGGTTGCGCAGATGCCCAAGGACTACTTCGGCGAGCGCGTGGCCGCGCGCTACGACGAGAGGTACGCCCACATGGCCGACCCTGCCGTCGTCGATCCGATTGTCGCCTTCCTGGCGGATCTCGCCCGCGACGGGGCCGCGCTCGAGCTGGGCATCGGCACGGGCCGGATCGCGCTGCCGCTCGCGCAGCGCGGCATACGGGTGCACGGGATCGATCTGTCGGAGGCGATGGTCGCGCGGCTGCACGCGAAGCCAGGTGCGAAGCAGATCGGCGTGACGATCGGCGACTTCGCCACGACAACCGTCGAGGACACGTTCTCGGTCGCCTACCTCGTCGCCAACACGATCATGAACCTGACAACGCAGGACGAGCAGGTCGACTGCTTCCGCAACGTCGCAGCGCATCTCGAGCCAGGCGGCTGCTTCGTCATCGAGGTGCTCGTACCGGGGCTGCGGCGGCTTCCGCTCGGCGAGACGTTCCAACCCTTTGACGTGAGCCCGACTCACCTCGGGTTCGACGAGTACGACGTTGCCCGGCAGGGGCTGGTCTCGCATCACTATTGGATCGACGACGGCAAGGTCGAGGTCTTTTCGCCGCCATTTCGCTACGCGTGGCCCTCGGAGCTCGACCTGATGGCGCGGCTCGCCGGGATGACGCTGCGCGAGCGCTGGCGCGGCTGGAATCGCGAGCCGTTCACGAGCGACAGCACCAAGCACGTCTCCGTCTGGGAGAAGCCGGCTTCACCTCCGCGCCGGTAGGGGCTTGCCGGCTCCATCGGACCGAGCTGGTGAGGCTCAAGGTCGTCGTGCGTCGCGACATCTTTCGTCAGCGGCGGTGAAGAAAATGCGCCTCCGTCAGAGTCAGCGCGCAGAGCGAGGGGCGGATTTTGGAGCGCACGCCTGCAGGTGAAGGCGGTCAGGCGGCTGCCAGGTTTGCGAGGTGGGCCGATGCGGCCAGAGCGCTGACGTGGCGAGTCGCGAGGAATACGCAGGGGGCTGTGCTGCGTGGGCCGACCATGGACCGCTCGCAACGAGCCGCGCGTAGAGGGGGCATGGGGCGTCTCGGGTGTCTGCTGGCCGCCGCGTGCGTGGCGGCGCTTGCCTGGTCGGCGGGGGCGGTTGCTGGGGGCACCCAGGTTTCGGTCGTTGCGGTTGCCGGGCGTGTGTGGGTGACGACCGGCTTCGATGTGGTGAAGCTGGACGCCTTGACCGGCCGGATCATGCGTCGCAACAAGACCCGCTACCGGTTCCCGATCGAAATCGGAGCCAGCGACGGAAACGTCTGGGTCAGCAGTGTCGAAAATGGGTTCGTCTCCGGCGCGCTGACGCGGATCCCCTTCGAGAGGGGCCGCGTGACGC
>WNFV01006915.1_pt1 | contig 13270 bp, 6 predicted proteins | sample 5400101 | NCBI WGS metagenome assembly WNFV01 (sample SAMN13153361, study PRJNA577476) | soil metagenome | isolation source: 115 cm soil or saprolite under grassland replicate 1 | place: USA:California | collected 2016-06-15
CAGGCGGCGCTGCCGGGCGGCCTTGGGACTCAAGGGAGGGGACGAAGACGGCGTGGACAGGGTGCGCTTGGCCATGCTCATCGCCTCACACCATGCGAAGCCAGCGAACTGTCACCCCATTCTACGAGCTTCTGTAGCGACTGTCGAGCTAGGCCTATAGCTACTGGGCGCGCGGTAGCTGCTGGAGCCACTCCATGATCGTCTGGCCGTCATGGTCGCCAAGCTCCTGACGAAGCAACTGCTGGAACGCCTGCTGTCCGAGCATCGCCTGTTGACGTTGCAGCGTTCGGAGGTCGATCGATCTCTGCGGCAGTTGGAGTTCGGCTCGGATGCGGACGCTTCGCAGACTCCAGCTGACGCCCTCCTTCGGCTTTCCGATCTCGGTTAGCAAGACTCCGATCTGGGTGATCGAGCTCGCCATGTTGGCGCGGTTGCCGAGCTCCTCGAAGATGGCCAGGGCTTGGCGGTAGTAGTCCAGCGCCTGGTCGTAGTCGCTCCGCAGGTAGGCGACGTTGCCGAGCTGGTGGTAGGAGCCGGCCATGTTGGCGCGGTCGCCAAGCTCCTCCCTAATCGCCAGGGCTTGGCGGCAGTAGTCCAGCGCCTGGTCGTAGTCGTCCCGGTCCTGGGCGACGATGCCGAGCTGGTGGTAGGAGGTGGCCATGCCGGTGCGGTCGCCGAGTTCCTCGAAGATGGCCAGGGCTTGGCGGTAGTAGTCCAGCGCCTGGTCGTAGTCGTCCCGGTCCTGGACGACGATGCCGAGCTGACCATAGGAGTTGGCCATGTTGGCGCGGTCGCCGAGCTCCTCGAAGATGGCCAGGGCTTGGCGGTAGTAGTCCAGCGCCTGGTCGTAGTCGTCCCGGTCCTGGGCGACCATGCCGAGCTGATGGTAGGAGCCGGCCATGCCGGTGCGGTCGCCAAGCTCCTCGAAGATGGCCAGGGCTTGGCGGTAGTAGTCCAGCGCCTGGTCGTAGTCGTCCCGCATGTAGACGAGGTTGCCGAGCTGGTGGTAAGAGCGGGCCATGCCGTCGCGGTCGCCCAGCTCCTCCCTAATCGCCAGTGACTGGCGGTAGTAGTTCAGCGCCTGGTCGTAGTTGCCCCGGTCCTGGGCGACAACGCCGAGCCGGTGAGTGATCACCGCAGCCCTGTCGGGGCGGTCCGGGACGATCTTGAGGATCTCCCGGCAGAGTTGCTCCTCCCACGACCAGGCACCCCAGGTGTGCAGCTGGGAGCAGACCACCACGGTGACTTGGACGGCATCATCGAGGTCACCGACGGCTTGGTGGTGGTAGCGGGCCTCCAACAGGTCGGCGATATCGGCTTGCCGACCTTGTGGCCAGACTCGGACGCGCCAGCGCCAGAAGCGGGCCGCGCGCCGCTGCGCCTCCGCAAGCTCCGTGCCAGCGGCAAGCCGGGCTAGCGCGGCGGCGGTCCACCGATGCACTACCCACAGCGGCCGAGAAGGCCCAGCGGTGGGATCGCCGAAGTCGGCAGGAGCGACCAGGCCAAGGTCGGTAAGGGTGGCGAGCGCGTCGGGCAGGCCGGCAGGCGTCACCAACGGCGGACGGGGTCCTTCGGCCAGTTCGCTGGCGAGATCGGCGAACTCGGTCTGGTTCATGCCGAGCTGCTTGGCGGTCACCTCCTGGCCGGTGTCCTGTGCGGCCTGCACGGCCTCGGCCACCTGGCGGAGGCGTTGCTGCCGTTGCGGGTCGGTCGGCTGAGCGACCTCGGTGGCGACCTGCCAGGCCACCCCATGCTCGTCGACCGGCCGCCGGTAGACCGAGACGCCCAGCAGCAGCTGGCGGGCCAGCGGCACCCCTTCCAACCGGCCGAGCAGCTGGCCGAGCAGCACGTCGTTGACCGTCAAGGTGACCGTCTCGGCCAGCGCCCGGTCCAAGTCCCCACCGACCTTGGCCAGCCAGCATCCCGGGTCGTCGATGTCACGCGCGGCCAGGGCCAGTTCCAGACGGTCTGTGACATCGTCGAAGCGGGCCTGGCCGCCGCGCAGCAGCGCGTCCAGGTACTCAAGCGCCCGGGGATGGCCACCCACGTCCGCGTACGCCCGTTGTAGCTGCTCTGGCTCAAGCCGATCGAGGCCGGGCAGCCGCCAGACCAGCTTGCGGGTCTCGGCCAGCGACAACGGACCGAGGTGGTGGCGCTCCAGCCGCCCGTCGGCGTGGCCGGGCAGGGGGAAGGGATGGCGGCTGGTGACCAGCAGCCGGCTCATCCCCCGCGCCTCGATCCAGGCGGCCAGAAACCCGGCCAGCTGTGGGTCGACGAGCTCGTAGGCGTTGGGACCGCGGCCGTTGGCTGGTTGCAGGTTGTCCTCGAAGTTGTCCAGCAGCAGGACCACCGGCAGCTGCCGTAGCAGGTGCTCCGCGAGCAGATCGAGCCGCTCGGCCCAGCCCACCTTGGGCTCGCGTAGCAGCAAAGAGACCTGCCGCAGCGGATGCCCCTCATCAAGCCGCATGGCGATGCAGGCGGAGTGCAGCCGCCGCCCGGTCTCATCCAAGACCTGGTCGACGGTGACCTTGCGGGCGGCCGAGACCACCAGTCCGGCCTGCTCGCCCAGGTCGGCGATCAGCTGGGCGGCCAGGGTGCTCTTGCCAACCCCGCCGATGCCGTGGATCACCACCCCGGCACGCTGGCCGCGCAACGCGGCCAGCAGCAGCCGTTCCTCGCGGCGGCGGCCCACGAAGTCACCAACCCTGCGGACCACGATCTCGGGAGCCAGTCGCGGCTCCGGCGGCGCCTGGATGCGCTCATAGCCCTCGGCGGGGTCGAACAGCGGTAGCGACTGACTCCGTACGGCAAGGACCGGAGTGGCCCACTCGGCCAGCTCGGCCAGCCGCGCGTCCCGGGACCCGGCCGGTGCGCCGCGCAGCTCGGCATCGAGATGGCGGCGGGCGGCGCTGACCGCGGCCAGCGGGTCGGGTCGCTGTTGGGTGGCCAGCTCCTGGTACAGCCGGGCCCCCAGCTGGGCGGCGTAGGGGTCGGTGACCGGCGCGTTCATCGCCAGCACCGCCGGCACGCCATGGCTGAGGAGTTCACGGGCGAGCCCGGGCAGGGCTACCTCTCCCTGCTCCCGGGCGGCTGCGTCGGGCTTGGCGAGGGCGCGTTCGGTCAGGGCGGTGGAGCAGCCCGCCAGCACTAGTAGCGGAACCCCGCGGTCAGCGACCAGCACCTCAGCGGCGAGCCGCTCAGCAGTGACCTCGTCGGGTCGACCTTCGTCGTCTTCGAGGAGCAGCGCGCCAGGGCGGGCGTGGCAGGAGACGTGCAGCACGTGGAAGCGCTGCGCCAGCAACGCCGCCCGCACCTCGGCGACCGTGCCGCGGTTGAGGATCCGCACGTGGGCTCGGCCCTTGCGTCGGGCCGGTTCTACTGCGTCGAGGATCCGTTTGAGCTCGGCCTCGTAGTCCAACAGCTCGCCCTGGTGATCGTGGTCGGGGATACCGATCACCACCAGGATCCGCAGCGGCCCCGGAATCTGGATCGCGGTGGCCGGCCCTAACCCCGGGACCGTCCGGTACAGCTCCACCTGCGGGTGCAGCGCCAGCGGCCCCGCCGCCAGCTCCGGCAGGCACAGCGCCTCCCAGGGCAGGTCCACCAACCCCGCCGCGGTCACCTCTATCCCCAGCCGCAGCGCCGCGCCCTGTGCGGTCGCCAGCCGCACCTGCTCGACCAACCCGGTGCGGACCGGGCCGGGCAGGAACGCCTCGGCCAGGCTGATGCCCGCCGCCACCAGCCTCCCGTGCATTGTCGCCCCAGCGGCGGCCGGACCGGTGGCGCGGACCGCGACGTCGGCGCCTTGCGGTCCGCGGCGGCGCGTCTGCTGCACCTGCCACAGCAACTCTTCCAGCCGGTGGGTCGGCCCTGCCGGCCGACCCGCCACCTGCTCGCCCTCGACCACCAGGACGGTCTCGCTAGGGCTGATGCTCAGGGTTGCCCTGCGTGCCCCCTCTGAGCGGAACCCCGACCCCGGCGGCGCTTTCAGCTCGCCGCCGCGGGCCGGCCGCTGGGGCCGCTCGCCTCGCAGCGCGGCGACCAGCCGGTCTACCCGCCGCTGGTACTCGGGGCCATCGGCGCCGCGGAAGTCGACCCACAACCGGGCTGCGGCGAACGGCGGGACCTCCACGTCGCCCAGCAGCACCGGGATCAGCCGCTGCTCGCCAGCGACCGCCCGCTCGACCATGACCGCGTACTCCTGCTGCACCCACGGCCGGCCGACCGAGGCCGGGCTGACGACCAGGATCCCGTTGCGGGCGGAGAGCAGGCCGCGCTCCAACTGGTGGACGACCACGTCCCCGGGGACGACCTCCCAGGCGTCCAGGAACACGTCCAGGCCCGCCCGGTGGAGGTTCTCGGCGAGGGTGTGTACCCAGGCGTGGTCCTGGTGGCCGTAGGAGATGAACACGTCGAAGGTTTCGTCGCCCACTAGAGCCCCCCACAGGCTGCAGCCAGGACCAGACGAACAGTCAACGCACACCGACCGCAACGGTCAAGCGCGGGTCTGGCTCCTTCAGTGTCAGCCTGCGTCGGCCCAGGGGAGACTGCCTCACCGCTGTAGGGCTAATGAACGTCGAGCTATGGCTACGTTTCGCCATGCTCTCGCCGAACCGTAGCGAGGTTGTTCATCGAGTTGAGGGTGTCGGGGTGGTCGTCGCCGAGCACCCGCTGGCGGGTGGCCAGCGCCTGCTCAAGCAGGTCGTGGGCGCCTTGGAGGTCGCCGAGAGCTCGGCGGATTTCGGCGAGGTTGTCTATCGACCAGAGGGTGTCGGGGTGGTCGTCACCGAGCACCCGCTGGCGGGTGGCCAGCGCCTGCTCAAGCAGATCGTGGGCGCCTTGGAGGTCGCCCAAGGCCCAGCGGGTCAGGCCGAGGTTGTTCATCGAGTTGAGGGTGTCGGGGTGGTCGTCGCCGAGGACTCGCCGGCGGGTGGCCAGGGTCTGCTCGTGCAGTTCGCGGGCGCCGTGCAGGTCGCCTAGGGCCCGACGGGTCTCGGCGAGATTGTTCATCGAGGTCAGCGTGGCGGGGTGGTCGTCGCCCAGCAGCCTCCGGTAGCCAGCCAGAGCCTGCTCGAACAGTTCGTGGGCGACTCGAGCGTCGCCTTGGGCCCGGCGAGTCAGGCCGAGGTTGTTCATCGAGTTGAGGGTGTCGGGGTGGTCGGGGCCGAGCACGCGCCGGCGGCTTGCGAGGGTCTGCTCAAGCAGTTCGCGGGCGCCGTGCAGGTCGCCGAGGGCCCGACGGGTGGCGGCAAGGTTGTTCATCGAGTTGAGGGTGTCGGGGTGGTCGGGGCCGAGCATGCGCCGGCGGCTTGCGAGGGTCTGTTCGTGCAGTTCGCGGGCGCCGTGCAGGTCGCCGAGGGCCCGACGGGTGGCGGCAAGGTTGTTCATCGAGTTGAGGGTGTCGGGGTGGTTGTCGCCGAGTATCCGCTGGCGGCCTGCCAGTGCCTGCTCGTGCAGCTCAAGGGCAAGTTGACTTTGGCCTTGGCTCCGCACGTATACGCCCGCCTCGTTGAGTAGGGCCCAGCGTCTTTCCGACTCAACGTCGAGCCGTTGGCTGTGGTGGGCAGCGGCTAGGGCGTGGGGCAGCAGTCGTCCGCATTCCGGCCAAGTGGCTACCTCACCACTGGGGTGCGGGAAGCCCGCATGGAGAAGGCGAAGGGCAGCGGCTCCCCAAACGCGTTTGGCTCTTTCGTCGAGGGCGGCCCGCACCACGGTCTGCAGCAGCCGGTGAACAAACAGCCCGTCGCCGATGACCCGGACCAGCGAGTAGCGACGCAGCGCGGCGACCGCATCGCCAAGGGCAATCGGGTCATCGGCAGCACGGGCTAGTAACTGAGGCAGCAAGTTGGGATGGCCTGCCAGCAGCGGCTGGGGCAGGTCGTCGGAGTCTAGAAACGCGGCCAAATTGAGCAGCCCAACTGCGGCCAGCTCGGCCTGTTTCAACGTCTGCAGAGCCAGGGACCATGTGGTGGCCACGGTATGCTGGTAGCCCAATGGTTGTCCGCGCTTCATCAGCTCCAGCGCCCGGGTGGCAAACAGCTTCGCGTAGCTGGTTAGGCTGATCGTGCCACTGGCCGCGATGTATGCGACGGCCTGCTCCAGCGCTAACGGCAGGCCACCAAGCGAGCTGGCCAGAGTAGTCGCTGCAGCCTTCGCCTCCGCACCCGTCTCTCTGGTCCGAGCCAGCAAGAATGCGGCGGCATCAGCCGGCGCCAAGACCTCCACGGGCAGCGAGTCGGTTAGCGGTTCCCAGCCGGTCTCGGCCTGGGAGGTCACCAGCACATGGCCGGTGGCGCTGCGCGGCAGCAGCTCAGCTATTGCCGTCGGTGCCTCTACGTTGTCAAGCACCATTAACCAGCGACGATGACGCTCGAGCCAGGTGCGCACCGCGGCGATCAGTGTCTCCTGCGGCACGTCCTGGACAAGCCTGAGGTCGGCTGCCAATGGCGGCTGGGCTGCGAGGGCGGTGTAGTCAGTGATCAAGCTGGTTGGCTGCTCGCCTCGCACCCACCACACCAGGTCGTAGTCGGCCCGCTGCCGGTAGGCGTACTCCACCACAAGCTGCGTCTTCCCGACCCCACCAAGCCCGGTCAACGCCAACCGCCGGATGGGCGCGTCCTGAGCGATCAGCCGCGTGTGCACCTCGGCCAGCAGCAGATCGCGGCCGGTGAAAGAGGGGTTGGGATGGTGGGGCACATTCCAGACTGGCGGGAGCTCCCCGGGGAAGCGGGGCGCCTCGGTCCCGCTGCTGGCTGGGCGCTGGTCGCCAGGAAATTCCGGCTCCTGGGTTGGTTTGCCCCGCGCCTCCCGCACGGCGGCCAGTAGCGCCGCCTTGGCGCCGGCCGCGTCCTGGTCGACCAGGTCCACATAGATGCGGGTCTTGAGTAGCCCCGACGGGTCGACCTTGTCCACCCGGACCGGCAGCAGCAGCCGGCGCTCCCCGCTGGGGTCTTGGGCGTAGAAGACCCGCCATTCGGCTTCCCCGTGGGCCGAGCGCAGGTAGGCGGCTGACAGAACGGCCACCACCCGCTCGGCGGTCGAGGTGGCCTGCTGCATCTCGTGCGTCCAGTCCCGTCCCGCGGTGAAGTCCCAGGCCTGGACGATGACGGTGTAGCCCTCGGCCTCCAGCTGCCAGGCGATCCACTCCGCCCAGGCCCGGTCGGCGCTGGTATAGCTGACGAAGAAGTCCGCCTGGCTCATCTGCCCCCTCAACCCAAGAGCGTCACCTCAAGGGCAGGTCTACCACAACGGGCAAAGCGGTAGGTGACCCAGCTCGCAGGGCGGGCTTCCCGCCGGCTTTGAGGCTAACGAACGTCGAGCTATGGCTACAGTTCGCCAAGCTCGCGACGGACTGCGGCCAGGTTGTTCATCGAGTTCAGGGTGTTGGGGTGGTCGTCGCCGAGCACCCGCCGGCGGCCGGCCAGGGTTTGCTCGTGGAGGTCGCGGGCGCCTTGGAGGTCGCCTAGGGCGCGACGGGTCAGGGCGAGGTTGTTCATCGAGGTCAGGGTGTTGGGGTGGTCGTCGCCGAGCACCCGCCGGTAGCCGGCCAGGGTTTGCTCGTGGAGGTCGCGGGCGCCTTGGAGGTCGCCTAGGGCGCGACGGACTGCGGCCAGGTTGTTCATCGAGGTCAGGGTGTTGGGGTGGTCATCGCCGAGCACCCGCCGGTAGCCGGCCAGGGCTTGCTCGTGGAGGTCGCGGGCGCCTTGGAGATCGCCGAGGTCCCGGCGGGTCTCGGCGAGGTTGTTCATCGAGCCCAGGGTGTTGGGGTGGTCGTCGCCGAGCACCCGCCGGCGGCCGGCCAGGGCTTGCTCGTGGAGGTCGCGGGCGCCTTGGAGATCGCCCTGGGCCCGGCGGGTCTCGGCGAGGTTGTTCATCGATTTCAGGGTGTTGGGGTGGTCGTCGCCGAGCACCCGCCGGTAGCCGGCCAGGGTTTGCTCGTGCAGTTGACGGGCGTCTTGGAGGTCGCCCAGGGCGCGACGGGTCAGGGCGAGGTTGTTCATCGAGGTCAGGGTGTCGGGGTGGTCGTCGCCGAGCACCCGCCGGCGGCCGGCCAGGGCTTGCTCGTGGAGGTCGCGGGCGCCTTGGAGATCGCCTAGGGCGCGACGGGTCTCGGCGAGGTTGTTCATCGAGTTCAGGGTGTTGGGGTGGTCGTCGCCGAGCACCCGCCGGTAGCCGACCAGGGCCTCCTCTTGCAGCGTCAGGGCTTGCCAGTACTGGCCTCGGCTCCACAAATAAACGGCTGCCTGGCCCAGCAGCCACAGCCATGCCTCAGGCTCCACCTCCAGGCGCTGACCGTGATCCGCGACCGCGAGTACATGGGGTAGCAGCCGCTCGCATTCGGGCCAATTGCCGACCTCGACGCTGTCGTGGGGGAAGTCGGCGCGAAGCAAGCGAAGGGCCACGCCCGCCCAGGCCCGCTCGGCGCTGGCGTCCAGAGCGGCGCGGACCACGGTCTGCAGCACCCGGTGCACGAACAGCCCGTCGGCGACGACCCGGACTAGCGAGTAGCGGCGTAGCGCAGCGACCGTGTCGGCGAGGGCGAGGGAGTCGCTGGCGGCGGCCGCGAACGGCTCGGGTAGCTCGTCGTGGTGGGCGGTCAACAGCGGCTGGGGTAAGTCGTCGGGGGAAAGGAAGGCGGCCAGGGTGAGCAGCCCCACCGCGGCCGGCTCGCTGTCCTCTAGCCTCTGCAGGGCCAATGACCAAGTGGTGGCCACCGTGTGCTGGTAGCCGAATGGCTGGCCGCGCCGCAGCAGCTCCAGCGCCCGGGTGGCGAACAGCTCCGCATACCCGGCCAGGGTGACAATGCCTGTGGCGGCGACGTACGCCCCGGCCTGCTCCAACGCTAACGGTAAGCCACCGAGCGTGGTGGCCAAGATGCTCGCCGCCGCTTCGGCCGCCGGCCCACGCTCGCCAGTCCGAGCCAGCAGGAAGCCGGCCGCGTCGGTCGACGCGAGCACTCCGACAGGCAGCGGGATGGCCAGGTGCTCCCAGCCGGTCTCGGTGCGGGAGGTAACCAGCACGTGGCCGGTGCCGCTGCGGGGCAGCAGCTCGGCCACCGCCTGCGGCTCGTCGGCGTTGTCGAACAGCAGCAGCCAGCGGTGGTGGCGTTCCAGCCAGGCCCGCACCGCCACGACCGCCGCCTCCTGCGGTGTATCCTTCGCCAGCTTGAGGTCGGCGGCGAGGGGGGAGTGACCGGCCAGGGCGGCGTAGTCGCCGAGCAGGGTCGCCGGCTGCTCGCCCCGCACCCACCAGACCAGGTCGTAGTCCGCCCGCTGCCGGTAGGCATGCTCGACGGCAAGCTGGGTCTTGCCGACCCCGCCAAGGCCCGTCAGCGCCACCCGCCGAACCGCAAGCTCCGATGCGGTCAGCCGGGCATGCACCTCGGTCAGCAGCAGCTCGCGGCCGGTGAAGTAGGGGTTGGGATGGTGGGGTACGTTCCAGGTCGGCGGCAGCTCCGCCGGGAAGCGCGGCGCCTCCGCTGCGCCGACAGCCTGGCGGTGGGCGCCGGGGAACTCCGGCTCCTCAGCCGGCTTGCCGCGAGCGCCTCGGGCCGCGGCCAGCAGCGCCGCCTGGGCGCTCTTGGCGTCCCGGTCGACCAGGTCTACGTAGATCCGGGTCTTGAGCAACCCAGGCGGCTCCACCTCCCCGACCCGGACCGACAACAGCAGGCCCCGCTCGCCGCTGGGGTCCTCGGCGTAGAAGGGACGCCACTCCGCTTCCCCATGGGCCGACGCAAGGTAGGCGGCCGACACCACCGCCACGACCCGCTCGGCGGTGGCGGTGGCGTGCTGCATCTCATGGACCCAGTCGCGGCCCGCGGTGAAGTCCCACGCCTGGACCACAACCTTGTAGCCGTCGCCCTCTAGTTGCCAGGCGATCCACTCCGCCCAGGCCCGGTCGGCGCTGGTGTAGCTGACGAAGAAGTCCGCCGCCCGGTCCATCCGCCCCCCTCAGCCCACAAGGCGCTCTCTGCCGTAGGTCTACCACAACGGGCAAAGGAGGCGGCATACCAGCTCGCAAGGTGAGCTTCTCGCCCGCCTTGGGGCTACTCAACGTCGTGCCGACGGTCCGCCTGATCGACGCGCGCGCGACTCAAGGGGGCCGCGCAGCAGACACGCAGCAACCTAGCTCTACGAGCCCACACGAACCACCACGCGCCAGCCCTCCCGCTCCGTGGCAAGGCCCTGCTGCGCAAGGTTTCGTGGTGGGCGCTGCGCTGGGGATCCCTGGATGGCATGCAAGAGGTCAGGGGTTCAAATCCCCTCAGCTCCACTGCCACCCGGTACATCATCTGCCCAGCTCAGCGCGCCACTCCCGCCAGCGCGGGCCAGGTACACGCCCAGACCGCCGACCTCCCGCACCGAGGTCACCCCGGCATCCAGCGCCGCCCGCAGGTCGCCGGCGCAGCGGGCGGCCCGCAGCGCGAGCGGCTCCAACGCCAGACGGGTCAGGTCCAGGCTGCGCGCTCCGATCAGGTGCCCGTGGCAGTCCCACAGCCCCGGCAGCACGGCCGCCGCCCGGGTGCTGGGCGCCTGCGGGGTCGATGGAGCGTCGGCGGCCGGGCCCGCGTAGGTGATCGTCGGCCCGTCCCACACCACCACGCCGTCACGGACGGGCTCACCGTTACCCGGAATCAGCAGGTCGGCCTCGATCCGTTCCATCGACCGCCTCCTTGCTGGCTGGGCCCGGCGGGCGCCGGGTCGGCGCGGGGGTTTCCATCCACCCGGGGGCGAGTTAGCCGCACAAGTATCGTGAAGCTCCTTCGCCCACACCAGCCTGAAGCCACAGGCTTCCGCCCTGGAGGACCTTGGGCGCCGCTGTCCGTGGCCATGTGAAAGTCCCCATCTGTGGCCACCAGGAAGTCCCCACCCTCGCTGCAGTGATCGTCCCCTGGCATGGGGCGGGCGGCTCCCGGTGCCAGTCATGGTGGAGGTGCCATCCACCCACCTGCTGGCCCTGGGGAGCCGCCCACGTGAAGTCTGCGAGGGAACGCTTGGACATCGTCAATGCCTACGCCGAGCTTGGCAGCTACCGCGCCGCCGCCGAGCTGTGCGGCACCACCCACAAGACCGTGCGCCGGATCATCCAACGCCATCGCGCTGGGGCAGCGGGCCCGGTCGCCCCGCCGGGCTCGCAACACCGACGCGGTCACCGACCTGATCGCCCGCAGGATCAAGCAGACCGACGGCCGCATCTCGGCCAAGCGGCTGCTGCCGGAGGCGAGGGCTGCTGGCTATCAGGGGTCGGCGCGGAACTTCCGCCGCGCGGTCGCTCCGGTCCGGGCTGACTGGCGCCGACGCCGGCGCACCTTGCGGCCCTGGCTGCCGACGCCGGGCGAGCATCTGGTGATCGACTGGGGCGCCGAGGCGGGCCTGCAGGTGTTCTGTGCGGTGTTAGCCTGGAGCCGCTGGCGGTTCGTGCGCTTTGCCCGTGACCAGCGCCGCGAGACCACCTTGGGCCTGCTCGCCGAGTGCTTGGAGGCCCTGGGAGGCGTGCCGAAGGTCGTGCTGGCTGACCGGATGGCCTGCCTGAAGGTCGGAGTGGTGGCCAACGTGGTCGTCCCACATCCCGATTACGTGCGGCTGGCCACCCACTATGGCCTCCGGCCCGACTTCTGCGAGGCCGCCGACCCGGAGTCCAAAGGCGTGGTGGAGGCGCTGGTCGGCTATGCCAAGGCCGACCTGGTTGTGCCCGACGCCGCCGGCTGGGACGGCCTTGCCGACGCCAACGCCGCGGCGGTGGCCTGGTGCGCGGAGGTCAACGCCCGCACCCACAGCCAGACCTGTGCGGTCCCCGACCAGCGGCTGGCGGCCGAACGGGACGTGCTGGGTCCGCTGCCGAGCCTGCGCCCGCCGCTGCGCCGTGGCGAGCCTCGCAAGGTCGACCGGCTGGCGACCGTGCGGTTCGGCTCGGCCCGCTATTCGGTCCCGGCGCGGCTGGTCGGCATGACGGTGGAGGTCGCCGCCGACGACCGCCAGGTGGTCATCTGCCACCACGACGCCGAAGTCGCGCGGCACCCACTCATCGCCCCAGGCGAAGCCTCCATCTGTGACGACCACTACGGCGGGCCCAGGGGCAGGCCCGCCCGGGCGATCCGGCCGCGCAGCCAGGCCGAGCAGGCGTTCTGCGCCCTTGGGCCGGTGGCCGAACGGTTCCTGCGGGCCGCCGCCGCCGCGGGGACGCCGCGGCTTGCAGGCGAGCTGCTCGCCATCGTCGCCCTGGCCACCAGCCACGGCGAGGTCGCGCTGGTCGCTGCGCTGGAGCGGGCCACGACCTTCCGCCGGTTCACCGCTGCTGACCTGCGGGCAGTCCTTGACGCCGGCATCGGCGCCCCAGCGGTGACCCAACCCGGCCAGCCGCTCGACCTCCAGCTGCCCACCGTCACGGCCCGGTCGCTGGACGCCTACAAGCCAGAGGCGCTGCGGTGACCGCCATCCCCACCGCCCCGCTGGCGCCCGACCTGGTGGCCGGGCTCAAGCGCCTGAAGCTGGCCCGGATCCGGGCGATGGCGCCCGAGACTCTGCAGCAGGCCAAGACCCAACGCTGGACACCCGAGGAGCTACTGCGGACCTTCGTGGAGGCCGAGATCACCGCCAGAGACGCGGCCAACCTGCGCCAGCGCCAGACCGCGGCCGGGTTCCCCGTCCTCAAGACCCTCGACCAGTTCAAAGTCCAGCCTCCAGCGTGCCGCAGGCCACCTTCGACTACCTCGCCTCGCTGGAATGGCTCCGCGCCGCCGAGAACTGCTGCCTGATCGGCCCGGCCGGCACCGGTAAAAGCCACCTGCTGGTGGCGCTCGGCCACGCCGCGGTCCAAGCCGGCTACCGGGTCCGCTACCTGCCCGCCGCCGAGCTGGTCGAGACCCTCTACCAAGGACTGGCCGATAACTCGGTCGGCCGGATGCTGGACCGGCTGCTGCGCCACGACCTGGTGCTGGTCGACGAGATCGGCTTTGCGCCCCTGGACCCAACCGGCACCCAGTTGCTGTTCCGGTTCGTGGCCGCCGCCTACGAACGACGCAGCCTCGGCACCGCCAGCCACTGGCCCTTCGACCAGTGGGGCCGGTTCCTACCCGAGCACACCACCGCCGTCTCCATGCTGGACCGGCTGCTGCACCACGCCACCGTCGTGTGCACCAAGGGAACGCAAACGGTCTTCGCTTGACGGGTGTGGCAAGCGGGAGGGTTCCTTGGGTGGTGGGGTGTCGTCGAGGGGGATGCGCAGGCGGATGTCGACGTTCCAGCCGGTGACACGGACGTCCTCGACGATC